>Ga0080005_130707_pt1 | contig 15367 bp, 20 predicted proteins | sample JossMetagenome_2_FD_69208 | JGI IMG/M metagenome (GOLD analysis project Ga0080005, IMG submission 69208) | Hot spring sediment microbial communities from Joseph's Coat, Yellowstone National Park, USA - JC3_ASED (SPADES assembly) (version 2) | ecosystem: Environmental > Aquatic > Thermal springs >... | reverse complement strand
GGGGGGTACCCAGGGCCTGTACCATGGGGCTGCCCAGCCGGGAGCCCCGTAGAGCCACCAGCAGGCGCCCCTACCGTAGAGCCAGCCGGGTCTCTGCCACGGCGGCAGGTAGCTGAAGGGGCCTCTGCCGGGCCACGGGCCGCTCCAGCCGCCCCTACCTCCCATCCACCCGAACCCCATGCTCGATCCCGAGGGGATATGTCCCACTACTATATAAGCTTTTCTCATAAAATCTTGCGAAATCTTTATATGGAGTCGGGACATAGCCCGACCGTGGGCTACGGTTGGGGTTGGTGGTACCGCGAGCCTAGGAGGGAGCAGGAGCAGCAGCGCGCGCCTCCCGAGCCGCCTCCGCAGCCGCCGTTCCCGCCCGTGCAGCCTGCCGTGGTCTACGTTCCGGTGCCCGTGCCATACCCCTTCGCGCCCTTCTTCGCCCCGCCGCCCCCGTTCTACCCGCAGAGCCCTGAGGAGGAGCTCGCGATGCTCGAGAGCTACCGCGACGCGCTGGCCCGCGAGCTCGAGCGGGTTGAGGCGAGGATCAAGGAGCTGAAGCAGCAGCTCGGCAAGAGCTGACGGCTCCTTCGAGCCAAAACCTCTTTTTCTCCCGCTTAAAGCGGGGGTAGGCGCCGCACGAGCGATACTAGCGCGGGCGTCACGATCGCTTCGATGAGGGCCGCGGCGGCGAAGAGGAGGAGCGAGAGGGCGATGGCTTTCGCGAAGCTCCAGAGCTCCCTCCTCCACCGCGCCTTCCCCCTGCCCAGCAGCGCGCGCCAGATCGCGGCGCCGAGGGACGTCGAGGCGGCTGCCGCCAGCAGGAGCGCCGGGATCTCGACGACGCCGTGGGGCAGCACCGCCGCGAGCGCGGCGGCCCAGCCGAGCCTCCCCGCCGCGTAGGTCAGCGCGATGCCGAGCACGAAGCCGTTCGCGAGCACGAGGAGCCCGGGCGCGACCACGAGGGGTGAGAGCAGGGCCGTCAACAGAGCGACCCTGGCGTTGTTCAGGAATATCCGGAGGGCGAGCTCGAGCGGGTTCCCGGTGAAGATGCTCTCGACGAGCCTCCTCGCCTCCTCGATCACCGTCTCGGCGAGCTGCTCGGGGGCCTTGAGGCCCAGGGCGACCCCAGCCGCGTAGAGCAGCGCCATCAGCGCGAAGAGCAGCTTGCCTCCCACGCCCCTCCGGCGCCCTCGGGCTGATAACGCTTGCGCGCTAGCCCAGGAACTTCTCGAGGAAGGCGGCGATGTACGCCGCCTCGAGCGCCCTCACCTCGGTCCTGGCGCCGGAGTGCCCGCTCCTCTCCTCCACCCTCAGGTAGACGGGGTGGCCGAGCCGCTTCGCCTTGGCGGCGAACTTGAGCGCGTGGGCCGGGTGAACCCTGTCGTCGTTCAAGCCCGTGTAGACGAGGGTGGGCGGCATCCTCCGGTCGCGGGGCACGTTGTGGTAGGGGCTGTAGCGGAGCAGCACCTCGCGCATCCTCGGGTCCTCCGGGTCGCCGTACTCGGGGACCCAGTACCTCCCCACGTAGAGGAGGTGGTACCTGAGCATGTCGAGCACCGGGTAGCCGGCGACCGCCGCGTCGAGCAGCTCCGGCCACCTCGTCGCCACCGCCGCCACCGTGAGGCCGCCGTTGCTGGACCCGTACGCGGCCACCCTGAACCCGAGCATCTTGAAGAAGCGGGCGAAGGCTGCGAAGTCCTCGAACGTCCTCTCCTTCCCCTCGAGCATCGCCGCCCTGTGCCACGCCTCCCCCTCCTCGCGCCCTCCCCTCGCGTTGACGACGGCCACGGCGTAGCCGAGCTCGAGCAGGTGGTGGAAGAGCGCCGAGTACGCGGGCGTGAGGCTGACGCCGAACCCCCCGTAGCCGTAGAGCAGGACGGCCTTCGGCGGCTTCCGCTTGGCGATGAGGAAGCCGTGGACCCTCGCCCCGTCCCCGCTGCGGAGCCACAGGTCGGCCACCTCCACCCCCTCGAGCGCTTCGCTCACCTCCACCGGCTTCGCCGCGCCGCCCTCGACGAGCGCGATCACGTGCCTGTGGGCTGGGCTCGTCGCGAGGACGAGGAAGCGCCCGCCGAGCGCGTCGATCTCGGAGACCGTGAAGTGGCGCGCCGGCAGCTCCACCTCCCTCCACTCCCCGGGCGGCAGGCTGGAGAGGCGCAGCCTGTGCCTCGCGTCCACGAGGTCGGCGAGGAGCAGCAGCCCGCCCGACGCGAGCGCCCGCTCCACCGGCCTCTCCAAGCGCAGGGGCTTGCCCTCCACCACCAGCTCGTCCCCCTCCGGCTTCGCCCTCAGGTACACGGGCTCCCCGTGCCAGCCGACCACGCCGATCGCGTAGTCGCCCTCCTCGACCAGCTCGGCGCTCCAGGAGCCGGCGTCGGCCACGTAGAGGCGGGAGCGGGCCCACCCCCTCCCCACGGTGATCGCCACCTTGCTGCCGTCGGGGGACGGCAGGATGCGGGCCCACTCGCCCGCCCCCACCTCGCCGCTCCCCCACACTGGCCGCTCCTCGCCGCCCCTGAGCTCGACGACCCTGTCGGTCGGCGCGCTGCCGCCGTCCGGCGGCGGCTCCCTGCGGTAGCTGCGGACGTACACCAGCGCCCCGCCCAGCCGGCAGAAGTTCCGGGCGACGCCGCGGACCCTGTGGAGCACCTCGCCGCTCCCGGCGTCCACCACGTACGCTGCCCCCTCGTCGGCCCCCTCGACCGACGTGTAGACCACCAGGAGGTCGTCGGCGAGCTCCACCCGGGAGACGCCGGTGGCGATCTCGCCCTCGGGCGGGGTGAAGAGCGCGAGCCTCTCCCCGCTCCACGCGATGAGCTGGACCTCGTCCCTCAACCCCTTGTAGAGCGCGGCGATCCCGCTGCGGAGGAGCGCCGCGCTCGAGACCCTAGGTGCCTTAGCCAGCTCGAGGATCCTCGCGTAGTGGCGCTCCACCTCGGAGCCGAGGAGCCCGTCGACCTCCCTGTTCGACTCGCGGACGAGCTCGGCGACCTCCGGCCTCGAGAGGTCTTCGAGCACCGCTAAGGGGTCCTCCTTGGCCACAGAGCCCTCTTTCCGCACCGTAGTAAAGCTTTTCCCGCCCGCAGCCCGCGCGGGGAGGGCGTGAGGCCGGTTTACAGGTGCGCGGTTTGCGGGAGCTTCACGGAGGAGGAGGTGCACTGCGGCAGGCGGGCGCAGCTGCTGATGGGCGCGGCGGAGCGGGTCAGGCTGAGCAAGCTGGTGAGCGGGATCCTCAGGCACTTCCCCCACGCCTTCCGGGTGGAGCTCGACGGCGAGGGCTTCGCGAGCGTGGAGGAGCTGGCGGAGGCTGTGAGGGGGAGGGAGGGCTACGAGTGGGTGCGCCCCGAGCACATCGCGGCCCTCGCGCTGCTGGACCCGAAGGGCAGGTTCGAGCTGCGCGGCGGCAGGATCCGGGCCCGCTACGGGCACAGCGTGAGGGTGCGCGTCAGGTACCCGGAGGAGTACCCGGACGCGCCGCTCTACCACGGGACCTCCAGGTCGAAGCTCCCCTCGATACTGGAGCGGGGGCTCCTGCCGATGGGCAGGCTCTTCGTCCACCTCTCGGTAGACCCCGCGGACGCCGCCCAGCGGGCGTCGAGGTTCCCCGACCCCGTCGTGCTCGTCGTCGACCCCCGCAGGATGCGCGGGCGCGCGAGGCTCTACAGGGCCAGCGCCAAGGTCTACGTGGCGGAGCGCGTGCCGCCCGACTGCATCGTCGCGGTGCTCGATCGCACTAAGCTAGCCGGCTTCAACCGCGCCGGCGACGGCGGCGGCCAGCCCCCTCAGGGCTCGGGCCGCTTCGCTGGTGGATGAGGCTACGTACCCGGCCAGCTCGCCCCTATCGACGGCATCGGCGAGCTCCGGGTCGAGCGGGATCTCGGCGAGGACTCGGCTTTCGCCGACCTCGAGCTTCCCCAGCGGCCTGTGGACTGCGCCGCAAGCGGGGCACCTGAAGTACGCCATGTTCGCGACGACCCCCAAGAGCTTCAGGTTCAGCTCCCTCGCGAAGCGCTCGGCTTTAGCCACCACGTGCTTCACCAGCAGGCCGGGCGCGACCACGAGGATCGCGTAACCCCCTTTAGCGCCCAGCGCTTGAGCGATCGTGAGGGGCTCGTCGCCGGTGCCCGGGGGCAGGTCCACCACCAGGTAGTCGCGCTCGCCCCACTCCGTCGCGGTCAGCATGTCGATGATCGCCTTCGCCTTGAGCGGCCCCCTCCACACGAGCGGCGCCCCCCTGTCCTCCGCCAGCAGCTCGAGAGACATCACGGCCACCCCGTGCACCTCGGGGGGCACGAGCTTATCCCCTCTGACCGCGACCCGTGCTTCCTCCAACCCCAGCATCCAGGGTATGCTGGAGCCGTGGATGTCGGCGTCCAGCACCGCCGCCCTCTTGCCGAGGAGGCTCAAACCCACCGCTAGTGAGGACGAGACCAGCGATTTCCCGACGCCCCCCTTGCCGCTGAGGACGACCACGACGTGCTTCACCCCGGCCAGGCTCGCCCTCACGGAGGCTTGCACCCGCTCGAGCACAATGGTTCTGAAGCCTCAGGTTTAAAAATCCGCCGTCATACCCGCAGCGCTCTTCCGTTTCGAGGAAACTTTGATAAGGGGTGGGCCGGGGGCCGCCCCGTGGTTAAGCACTACGACGTGGTCGTGTTCGGGACTGGCTCGGTGATGAACATAGTGTCGGCGCTGCTCGAGAGGGGGTACCGGGGGAGGATCGCGGTCATCGAGAACAGCATGGTGGGCGGCATCTGCCTGACGCGCGGCTGCATCCCCTCGAAGATGCTGCTCGAGGTGGCGAAGAACGTGAGGAGGATCCGGGAAGCGCGCAAGCTCGGCATCGAGGCGAGGATCGAGTCCGTCGACTTCGCGGGGGTGATGGAGCGCGTGTGGAGCAGGATCTACAGAGAGAGCAGGGAGATCGAGGAGTCGCTCAAGCGCCACCCCCGCATCGACCTCTACCAGACCACGGGAGTCTTCGTGGGCGACTACACGATCGACGTGGGGGGTAGGGAGATCGAGGGCGACACCATCATCCTCGGCTTGGGCTCGAGACCGGCCGTCCCGAAGGTCCCCGGCATCGACGAGATCGACTACTACACCAACGACAACTTCTTCCGCGACCTGCGCGCGCTGCCGAGGAGGACGGTCGTCGTGGGCGGCGGCTTCGTCGGCTTGGAGCTTGGCTTCTTCCTCGCCATGATGGGCAGCCAGGTCACGGTGCTCCAGAGGAGGGACCGCGTGCTGCCCGAGGAGGAGCCGGAGGTGTCGGAGCTCCTCCAGCGGGACCTCTCCCGCTACATGGACATCCGCACCAACCACGAGGTGGTCGAGTTCAGGCGGAAGGGCGACGTCAAGGTCGTCGTGGCCGAGAACAAGCTGACCGGCGACAACGTGGAGTTCGAGGCGGACGCGGTGCTGGTAGCCTCGGGGAGGGCCTCGAACGCGGACATCACGAGGGTGGAGAAGACGGGGGTCAAGACGGACGAGAAGGGGTGGGTGGTCGTTGACGAGTACTTGAGGACGACGAAGGAGGGCATCTGGGCGCTGGGCGACGCGACGGGGAAGCTGATGTTCAAGCACAAGGCGAACTACGACAGCATCATCGTCTACAGGAACGCGTTCCTCGGCCAGAACGTTAAGGCGGACTACCACGCCGTCCCCCACGCCGTGTTCACCGAGCCCGAGGTCGCCAGCGTCGGCTTGAAGGAGCGGGAGGCGCTGGAGAAGGGCTACGACATCTTGGTCGGCTACGCCGACTACGGCGACACGGCGAAGGGCGAAGCGATGATGGCTGAAGGCTACTTCGCCAAGGTGATCTTGGACAGGGAGACCTTCCGGATCCTGGGCGCCCACATCGTGGGCCCGGAGGCTTCGATACTGATCCAGGAGGTGGTCACGCTCATGTACACGCACGAGGGGAGCGCGGAGCCGATATACAGCGGGATGCACATCCACCCCGCGCTCTCCGAGGTCGTGGAGAGAGCCTTCTACCACCTCCACGAGCCCGGCGAGTGGCGGAGGCACTTGCACGCCCACTAGGCGCTACAGGAGCTCGGCCGCCTCCTTCAGCTCGCTGAAGTTCACGCTCAGCGTCACGTAATCGCCCAGCCCCTTCACCTTCGAAACGTCGACGGCCCCCCGCGGCCTCATGGCTAGGCGAGAGCCTAGAGCCTTCGCAGCATCCCTTCCCAGCCGCACGATCAGCTTAGCAACGCGCCAATCCTCCGAAATTTCCACATCGACAACCTCGCCGACGTAAGCTCCATCGGACGTGATGACCTCTTTGCCGAGCAGGGACTTCAAGCTGACCATACGCTCTTTTCTTGTGGTACGGATAAAAACCTGTCGCTCCAAAACCTTCCTGCCTGCGCGCGCTTTTTATCTCGCGCCGCTCAACCTCACCCGTGTGTAGGGTTGCGGTCGTCGGCGCCGGGGTGGCCGGTCTTCTCGCCGCGCTCAACCTCGATTGCGAGGTCGACGTGTTCGAGGCGGCGAGGCCGGGGTTGCGGGGGAGGAGGTGCACCGGCGTCGTGTCGAGGGCTACGCTCGCCCGGCTGCCCCGCGCCGAGCGCTTCGCGCTGCAGCGCTACTCGGCTCTCGAGGTCGCGGTGCCCGAGCTGGAGCTCCGCCTCTCCCTGCGCTCGCGAACCCCCTTCGCGTGCAAGCTGGACAGGAGCTCGCACGAGCTCGAGCTCGCCGGGATGGTCGAGGGGAGAGGCCACCGCTTGCTGCAGCGGGCGCCGGTCCGCGCGGTGAAGCCCAGGGCGGGCGGCGTCGACCTGCTGCTCCCCGCCGGCTGGAGGCGCTACGACGCTGTAGTGCTGGCGGAGGGCTACCCTCCGACCCTCTCCAGGGCGCTGGGTTTAGCCCCCGAAACGGAGGCGCGCGTGGGGGTCCAAGCGCTAGCCCGGGTCAGCGGGGCGCTCGACCCCGAAGCCCTCTACGTCGCGTACTCGCCCAGGACCCTGAAGGGCTTCGCCTGGGTGGTCCCCCTCGGCGGGGGCAGGGCGCTCGTGGGGGGCGCGGCGCCGCGCGGGCTCGACGCGCTCGGGGGGGCGGTGAAGCTGTGCTCGAGGCTGTTCAAGCTGAGGATCGAGGTCGCCTCGAAGCCCTTCGGCGGCTACGTCCTGAGGGGCTACCCGCGCTCGCTCGCGAGGGGGAGGGTCTTCGCGCTGGGGGATGCGGCCGCGACCGTGAAGAGCTTGAGCGGCGGCGGCTTGTACGCGGTATCCGCTCTCGCCAAACCCCTCGCGGAGGCCGTGGAAGCCGTCGCGGAGGGGGGCAGGCCGAGCGGCGGGAGCCTGGCTGAGATCGGTAGGGTGCTAAAGGTCCTGCGCCGCGGCTACCTGCTCGCGGAAGCCCTCGACCGGGCGATCGCCAGCTCGCCGCGCATCAGGTTGAAAGTGGAGGCGGAGGTGAAGGAGCTGGAGTACGACGATCACGCGGCAGCGCTCCTCCAAGCGATATCGGGGGTGAAGGGTGTGAAGCTCGGGAGCGAGCTTTAAGAGGGCTAAGGGCGGAAAAGGCAGAAATACTCCGCGCGCGCTAAGCGCACTGTGGGAAGGGGCAGGGTCGTTCCCGTCAGGTTGGACCCTGAGCTGCTGGAGGAGGTGGACGCGCTGGTGAGGGCTGGGGTTTACGCCTCGAGGAGCGAGGCGATAAGGGCCCTCGTGGAAGCGGGGCTGGAGAAGCTTGGGCGCGCTCGGTTGATCGCCGAAGCCGTTGAGAAGCTCTTCGAGCTCGAGAGGAGGGAGGGCAAGCCGCCCATCGAGCTGAGGGGAGGGCTGCAGCAGCTGCTGGAGGAGAGGGGGCGGTACTAGTGGCGTACACCGACACGAGCGTCATCGTCGCGGCGCTCGACCCCAGCGATCCCAGGTGCAGGAAAGCGAGGAGGCTGCTGGAGGACGGTGGCTACAGGGTCGTGTCGGAGCTGACGCTGGTGGAGCTCGCCAGCGCGGTGTCGCGGAGGGGCGAGCTGCTCTCGAGCTTAGCCGGCGCCATTGGCGCCGATGAGGAGCTAACCCTCTCCGCCGCACTGCTTTACCTGCTGAAGAGGTTCAACTTGAGGTATAGGCCTCTCGAGCAGCGGAGCAGCGTCGCGGCTTTCGGTAGGGTTGGCGCAGCGGCCTCAGCCGCTCTATCGCTCGCGAGCTCCCTAAAGCTCAAATCGCTGGACCTGCTGCACGCGGCGTACGCTAAGCTGCTTAAGGAGCAGGGCGAACCCATCTCCGCGATAGAGACAGCTGATCGGGAGTTTTGGGAGAGGAGGGAGGAGATTAGGGAAACGGTTGGGCTGAGGGTCGTCCTCATCGAGTGACGGGCCGGTCAAGCCCACAGGCTCCGGTTGAGGAAGGGCACGAGCGCCATCATCACCGCCAAGCGCGTGAGCTCCTCCCTCGTGACCTTCCCGCCCGTTAGCAGGCCGACGAGCCCCTCCGCCTCGCCCACCCCCCTCCTGCCGAAGAACCTGTCCACAACCTCCTCGAGCTCGCCCGCCTCGCCCCTCTCCAGCGCTTCGGCGAACCTGGGGGGTAGGGGGAAGGCCGGGGAGAGCCCGACGCCCACCCCGCCACCCTTGCCCGCGACGACCGCGACCTGCACTTCGATTCGGGCGCCGGCGAGGCTGAAGAAGCCAGCCTCCACGCCCACCCCGTAGTCGCCCCCCGCGGCTTCGAGCGCGCGCACAGCCCTGTTCAGCGCGCCCTTCAGCGTCTCCTCGAGCCCTACGGGCTGCCTCGGGACCCCTGGGTCGACCTCCACACCCACGACCTCGACCTCGCCGAAGAACTCCCTGAAAGCCCGCTCGATGCCCTTCAGCTTCGCCGGGTTCCTCGTGCCGGCTGCCACCCTGAGCCGCCCGCCAGACCCCGCCACGCGCCGGCTTTACGCTGCCTCCTCTTAAACCCCAGCGCGGTGCCCGAGATGCCGAGCAAACCTTTTTACTGAGCGCGCGCACAGCCCTGCGTGCTAGGGGTTTTCGCGAGGAAGCGCGGGATCGAGCTCGCGGTTAAGCTTCCTTGGAAGGTAGGAATCGTGGCTTTCATGGCGAACCCGCTGATACAGAGGGAGGACCCGCGAGCGATCGAGGAGACCTTGCGCGCGCTCGCGGGCGACCCGGTGTTCGACCTCGTTGAGCTGCAACCTTTGAGCGAGAGCGGCTGGGCTGCAGCTAAGCGCGCGCTGGAGGGCTCGAAGCTCGAGCTCGCCGTGGGGGCTCAACCGGTCGTGCTCAACCAGGGCTACAACCCGTCCTCCCTGAACGAGGGGGAGAGGAGGAGGGCCGCCGAGAAGCTGATCGAGATCGCTAAGGCGGCGGCTGCCCGAGGCGCGAGGGCTGTGGCGTTCTGCAGCGGCCCCGACCCGGGCCCCGAGAACAGGGAGGCGGCGAAGGCCGCGCTCGCGAAGACGGCGAGGGAGGTGGCGGCGCAGGCGGAGAAGCTGGGGCTCCTGGTGCTGCTTGAGACGTTCGACAGGGAGTGGGACAGGAAGCAGCTGATCGGCCCGCTGAGGGACGCGGTGGAGGTGGCCAGGGAGGTGAGGGGCGAGTTCGGGAACTTCGGACTGCTCTGGGACCTGAGCCACGCCCCCCTCCTCAGCGAGAAGCCCTCCGACCTCTCGGCCGCGCGGGAGTGCCTGCTCCACGTGCACATCGGCTGCGCGAAGCGCCTGCCCGACGGCCGGCTGGTGGACGCGCACCCTGGCTTCTACAGGCCGGGCGCGGTCAACGGGGTCGATGAGGTGGCGGAGCTCCTGAAGGTGCTGCTCGACATCGGCTACCGGGGGGCCGTGAGCTTCGAGGTGAAGCCGGAGGAGGGGCAGGGCTGGAGGGAGCCCGTCGAGGCGGCGAAGAGCGTGCTCTACACGGCTTTCGCGAAAGTCGTCGAAAGCGTCTAGGCGGCCGGGAGCGCTTCCCCGCGCGGTTCAGCCGGAGAGCAGCTTCCGCACGATCTCAGCCACCCCCGCGCCGCGGGGTTTCGAGGCGACGTAGCCCCCTAGGCTCTCCACGAGCCTCTTCACGCTCTCCTCGGCGTTCTGGACGGTCGCCGGCTTGAAGCCGTAGCGGCCGTCGAGCATCGGGATGTCGTTGCCGGAGTCGCCGACCGCCACCACCTCGCCGGGCTCGACGCCGAACGCCTCGCAGACCTTCAGCAGCGCAGATCCCTTGTCGCAGCCCTCGGCGAGGACGGCAACCACCCTCCCGTTCCTGACGCTGTGCAGCGGGAGCCCTGCGAGGAGCTCTTTCATCGTTTTTTCCTCGGCCTCCGCGCTCGCGGCATCCTCGAAGATCACGGCGAAAAGGCACCTCTCCAGCGCCTCCTCCTCTCCGACGACCCTTACGATGCGCGCGCCGGTTGCAGCGAGCCTCGAGACCTCGCTAGCCAGCAACCCCTTCGCCCGCTCGTACGCTGACCGCCAGAGCGCTGCCAAGCGCTCGTTGTGCTCGTCCAACCCCTCGTAGCGGCCCCCTCTGAGCAGGAAGATCCTGCACTCGTCGGCTATCAGGAAGTGGGGGTAGCCGGCAGGGGGTCCCAGGCCGTTGGCGGAGAGTATGCGGAGCTGGTCGGCGAGGCTCCTGCCCGAAGCGGTGCCGACGATTACGCCCTTTTCAACCGCCTCTTCCAACGCTTCGATGGTCTCGGGAAGGATCCTTTCGCCAGGCTCCAGCAGCGTCCCATCGAGGTCGAGGGCGAGTAGCTTCACGGGTCCTGCGCTCCGGAAACGCTTATTACTTTAGCGTGCGCTTTGAGCGCGTGAATAGGCTTGCCGTGGCGATCGCGGTTGTCGCCGTTGCGGTAGCTGCCGCCGTCTACTTCACCTTCCGGGAGCGAGAGACGCTGGACTCCCTTCTCGAAAAAGCGAGAAGGGGTGATAGGTTCGAGGTGGTGGTCGCCGGCTTGAGCGGCGGTAGCGTGCCCGCGCGCTACACGTGCGACGGGGAGGACGTTTCGCCCCGCGTCGAGTGGAGGGGGCTTCCAGCCGGAGCGAGGAGCCTCGTGCTGATCTGCTACGACCCAGACGCGCCGAGGGGGACGTTCGTCCACTGGGTGCTCTACAACGTTCCCCCCAGCCTCCCCGGGCTCCCCGAGAACCTCCCGAAGACGGGCGTCGTCGAGGGCGTGGGGCTTCAAGGGGTGAACGACTTTGGCCGCGTGGGCTACGGGGGCCCCTGCCCTCCCAGCGGGACGCACCGCTACGTGTTCCTCGTGCTCGCGCTCGACTCCGAGCTCAAGCTGCGCGAGGGGGCTTCCGCCTTCGACGTGCTGCGCGAGGCCCTGCCGCACGTGATCGGGTACGGCGAGGTCGTGCTGAGGTACTCGAGGGGTTGAAGCTTGCGCCGCGCAGCCGCTCTAGCCCTCCTCGCCCTCCTGACCGCGCTGGCGCAGGCTGCCCCGCCGCTCGCGGTCGTGCGGGTGGAGGTGGGCAGCGCGGCCGGCGCGGGGTTCGAGCCGAGGCCGAGCAGGACCTTCGGCGCCGGGGAGGGGGTGGCGGCCCGCGCTCTGGTCAGGGTTTCGGGGCTGGAGGGCTGCAGGCTGGCTGTCGAAGCCCGGTTGGTCCACCCGCTCGGCGCGGTGGTGGCGACCGGCCGGAGCGAGGTCGCGGTGGGCGGGGCAGCCGAGTGGGCGTTCACGTTCGCGTTCCGGATGGCGCCCCAGCTGCCGAGCGGCTACTACAGGGTCGAGGTGGCGGCGGAGGCTTGCGGGGAGAGGGCGGGGGGCTGGACCGTCTTCTACTACAGCGGGGTCGCGGCCCTGGAGAACTACGTCGAGCTCGAGTACGAGCTCGTGGTGAGGGGCTCCGGCGAGGTGGAGGAGCTGCGGGTGGCTCTGCCGAACGACCCGACGCTCGAGATGAAGGCCGGACCGCTCGCGGTCCCCAGCCCCCGCCGGATGCTGGTGGACAGGTTCGGCAACGCGTACGCGGTGTACGAGGGGTTGAGGGTGTACGGCGAGCTCCGGGTGCTCGTCCACGCGGCGGCGATCCAGCGCTTGAGCTACGTGAACGCCGACGCGCCGCTGAGCACGCCCCCGCCGGGGGGTTTGGCGGAGTTCCTGAAGCCGAGCCCCTACATCGAGTCCAGCGACCCGGGCATCGCCTCCCTCGCGAGGAGGCTCGTGAGCGGGGCCCGCACCTACAGGGAGGCGCTGGCCCGCATCGCCGACTGGGTCTCCTCGAACATCGCGTACGACGAGAGCGTGAGCGCGCTGCCGAACTACGCGGAGCTGGGGGCCCTCTGGGCGCTGAACGCGAGGAGGGGCGCGTGCCTCCAGTTCGCGAGGCTCTTCGTGGCGCTGGCGCGCGCTGCCGGCATCCCCGCCAGGCTCGTCGAGGGCTTCAGCGTGCAGCCGCCTGGCGTCGAGGGGGGTAGGCTCACGCACGCCTACGCCGAAGCCTACATCCCCGGTTACGGCTGGCTACCCGTCGAACCGCAGCGGGGTGGGGGTTGGCTGGGGCTCGTGCCCCCCGCGCCGGGTTACGTGGCGCTCGTGAGGGGCGCCGGCGAGCGGGAGGAGGGGGTTCAGACCTCCCTGTACGCGCTCCGCTACAGGGGCTCGCTGAGCGCCCAGCTCAGGTACAGGGCGAGAGTCGTTCCCGCTGGTCCGCCGCCCCCGAGGCTGGAGCTCAGCCTCCAGCTGCCCTCCACGGCGCACTACGGCGACCGCCTCCCCCTGCGCCCGCTCGCGAGGCCGGAGGCCAACTTCGAGGTGGCGGTTTCGAGCCCGAGCCGCTCGACCCTCCTGAGGCTGCCGCCCGGCGGGGGCGCCGTGCTCGAGCTGAACGAGACGGGGACCTGGATCGTCGAGGTGTTCGCGTGGAGGAGCGGCTACGCCCCAGCCTACGCCAAGCGCTCGATCGAGGTGGCGCCGAAACCCCTCAACCTCTCGGTCGAGATCGGGGACGCGTACCTGTTCAAGCGGCCCCGCGTCACCGTGAGGGTGAGCCCGCCCGTCGCCGGCGTGCCGGTGCGGCTCACCGCCGCCAGCTGCTACGCGGTCGAGCGGCTCTCGCTGGCGACGGACGAGCGGGGGGTCGCGGAGGCGCTGCTGGAGCCCCAGCTCCTGCCCTGCCAGCTGAGGGTGCTGGCCTCCGTCCCCCACCCCGGCTACAGGGCCGAGCCCGCGGAAGCTGAAGCGTGGCCTCTCCCGCCCCCAGAGCTCGCGGCAGTTGTTGCAGTGGTGATCGCCCTCGCGATATTCGTTAAGCGGAGGAAGAAGCTTTAAGCCAGCTCGCGTTAGAGAAGCTGGGCTGACCTGTGGGGGAGAACGCGGACAGCGTGCTGGAGGAGCTGAAGATGAGGGAAAAGGAGGCGAGGGAGATCCGGAGGAGGGAAGCTGATTGGGAGTTCATCAACTCGCTTCCGGCTAGGTTGAAGCTCGCGCTGATTCACTACGTTGAAACGGGGGACCTCTACGTCTCAGCGAGGATCGCCGGCATGCCTATGGAGGAGTTTAACGAGCTGAGGATCCGGGCGAGGATCCCGCACGTCAATTGATGCCGAGCGCGGCGCCGGGTGGGTGGCGATGCCGTTCGCTCTGCGGAGTAAAAGAATACTTTCGGTCTTCTCCCAGCTGCGCTTCAGAACCCTTTAAAATTTTATGGACTAGACGATGCCTGAACCCATGCTACAAGTAGAGGGGGCGCGAAGAGGTCTTGAAAGCGGGCGTTCGCCTTCTGAACCAACAAACGCCATCGCCGATTCCTCGTTCCTTATCGACTGGGCCCGCTACTCGAAGAGGGACCTTCTGTTCGCGATCTTCTCGACCGTGTGGGTGCCGGAAGCTGTACTGAACGAAATAAGGTCGGAGAGAACCCTTTCGTGGGTAACGGAGAAGATGGCGCTAGGCGTCGTCGCCCTCTTCCCCGACTTGCCGAACTACCGGGAGACCGCGTTGAGGCTGATGGAGGAGAGCTCCAGGTACCCTGTGAGGCGGTTAGATTACCCGGAAGCCTACTGCATCGCGGTAGCTTCCGACAGGGGCTACATCGTGCTTTCGGAAAACGGTGCGGCGTACGCAGCTCAGTTCCTCTACGCGAGTGCGAAGGTTTGGAGGGCGCTGGAAGTGCTGCTGGAGCTTGTAAGGCGCGGCCTGGTGGAGAGGGAGGAGGTTTATAGGTACGAGAGGGAAACTCTGCACAAGTTCCCCAGGAGGGATTTGGGGAGGCTGGGGTTCTATGAGCGACGTGCTGAGGGAGCTGGAGGAGAGGGAGAAGGAAGCTAGGGAGATGAGGAGGCAGGGGGCCGACTGGAGCTACATAAACTCGCTGCCATCCCGGGTCAGGGCAGCCGTGGTGCTGTTCATAGAGAGCGGGGACCTCAGGCTCTGCCAGAAGCTTTCGGGCCTCGACCTCGAGGACTTCATCGAGGTTCTCAGGAGGGCGAACGTCTGGGTAACGTAGCGCGCTAAGCTCCGGTCAAGCTCTCGACGCAGTCTACCGGCTCTGTGTTCAACCAGCTTACGCGCACTCGCGATCCCGACACCCCAACGGAGCAGAGGGGGATCGCGCTGGAAACGACCTTCATCATTTCCTCGAAATCTTTGGGGTTCTTGGTTATCAAGCAGCATCGTTCGCTTTCGCCGTTGCTAAAATTATCAAATCTTGATACCGCCTCTTAATCCAATCAGATCCTTTCACTTTTTCTATCCTTCATTTTTTCTATCCTGTAGTACTAGCCGGCTGCAATCTTAAACACGTTAACGTCCCAGCATTTTACGATTTCGTGACCAGCAACTTTCAAGATGCGCTCGATGTATTTGAGCATGTTCAAGCACGCCCGAAGTTTATCTTCATTCGCCACTTGGTGTTCGAGCACCGCGCGTGAGAAAGCGCGGGAATTCGACGTTCACAGCCATCTCGGGGATCAGGAGCTTGCAACCGCTTAGCAGCACGAGCTTACGGGCGAACTCGGCTGCCGCCCGCTCCTTCTTACTAGCGCGCGCAAAAGCTGCTAACGTTCCTTTCAATTCTTTCCCAGTTGCCGCGCGAGAGGTTGCCCCGGCGACCGCCAGCGGCGAATCCGTCTTTCAATTCTTTCCCAGTTGCTGCAGCGAGGGTATTTATTTGCTTGCAAAGATCCCCAGTATCTCTTTCAATTCTTTTCCCAGTTGCTGCGGGGCCACCTCGGCTACAACGTCACGGTGCACCTGAAGAACTTTCAATTCTTTCCCAGTTGCTGCCGATATTCCTCGGACCCTCGGCGCTGACGCTCGACAACTATCTGCTCTTTCAATTCTTTCCCAGTTGCTGCCAAGGAGGCTTTCAGAAGGTACGCGATCGCTAGGGAAGCTTTCAATTCTTTCCCAGTTGCTGCCTCTTGATCGCCTCCTGGATCCCGTTGCTCCTTCCCGGCACAGTGGAGAGAAACTTT
>Ga0080005_120552_pt1 | contig 15388 bp, 40 predicted proteins | sample JossMetagenome_2_FD_69208 | JGI IMG/M metagenome (GOLD analysis project Ga0080005, IMG submission 69208) | Hot spring sediment microbial communities from Joseph's Coat, Yellowstone National Park, USA - JC3_ASED (SPADES assembly) (version 2) | ecosystem: Environmental > Aquatic > Thermal springs >... | reverse complement strand
GTTCGCGGTTATTTTATGGGGGGGGCGCGGGCGCCCGCGCCCTCACATCACTCAAGGCCGTGGGAGAACATCAAAAAGTTTGCTAGCATTTTTTTCTCTATATTTCTCCGACATTATTATAGAAAGGTTTGCTATCAAAAGTTTAAAAAGGCTATCAAAATATGGTTCTGTAGGGGGTGGTAGGGGTGGCTAGGACTAGGAAGACGCCGGGCGGCAAGGTGCAACTCACCGCCCACATAAGCGAGGAGGTCTACGATGCCATACTCGTCGTGAGCTCTAGGCTTTACGAGAAGCTCCACGGAGCCATCAGCAAGTTCGTCGAGGAGGCTTTGAGGGAGAAGCTCGTCCAAGTACTGCCGAGGCTGATGGAGAAGGAACCCGCGCTGGGGGCGGAGCCCCTGCTCCAGCCCTTCCTAGAAAACATACGCAAACACAGGCTCCCCGCGACTTGCAGAAGGTGATGGTGTTATGGAGAGGCGTGTCACCAACACTTCTAAGCCTAAGGCCGACCTTAAGAAGAAGGTGCCGAAGGGGAAGGTGCAACTCCTCGTCTACATAGGCGAGGATCTCTATAGGGAGCTGATCAGCGTGGCCCCGAACCTCTACGGGAAGCACCACGGCGCGATAAGCTTCGTGGTGGAGGATGCCCTCAGGCGGTACCTCAACCCCTTCGTCCGCTCCAACATCAAGCTCAACCCGCGCCTGAGCGTCAAACAGGTCTACGAGCAGGTCTGCGAGAAGATAATGGATATACTGGGCGAGTCCAAGAAGCCCCACGTGGTGGGCGAGAAGATCCTCGACATGGCGATAAGCGAGGTAAGGGGGCCCACGGTCGTCGAGCGCTGGAAGAAGTTCTTCGCCCAGGAGGGCCTCATAAAGTTCGTCGGCGGTTTCCCACCGAACCGATCCGTGGAGCTCTTGTGAGGCGCGCGCGCTTGAGCAGGCCTGGGGCGGAGGCTAGGCGCAGGGGCTTCGCCCACGAGCGCGACCTCGCGTTCCGGCTCTTCAAGGCCGGCTTCGCGGTCGTCAGGGCGCCCGCCTCCGGCTCGAAGGCGTCCCGCCTCGCCTACCCGGACGTCGTGGCGATATACAGGGGTAGGGTGCTGGTCTTCGAGGCCAAGGCCTACTCGTCCCTGAGGCCCGTGTACGTCGACGCGCGTCGCTACCGACGGCTGGTGGACTTCGCTGAGAGGGCCGGCGGTCGGGCCTTCCTAGCCTTCAAGCTGGTCGGGACCGGGGAGTGGCGACTAGTCCCCCTCCAGAGACTCGAGAGGGTCGAGACGGGCGCCTACCGTTGTCCCGTCGCGCTCCTCGAGGGGGCGGAGAGGCTGGACGACCTCGTCAGGAGGGTGAAGGAGGGCGGAAACCTTTATATGACCTAATATGAAATTATATGAACGCGGGGGGCGGTCGGATTGAACGAGGCTCTGGCCCTTTGCGAGGTGATCAGGCACCACGGCCTCTGCCCCTTCTGCGAGCACGCCGAGGCCATAGACACGGAGTGGGACGTGGACTGCAGGGCGTTCGCCAAGACCTTCGACAGGCCCAAGATGATCTGCGCCAAGTTCAGGGTCAGGCAGGGCTTGGAGAAGAGGATCGTGGAGTGGTTCCTAGAGGCGCTGGCCCGGAAGGGGTGAGCGAGCCCACCGCCTTCAGTCTTTCCTTTGCACGCGCGCGTGCACGGGGGGCGTGATGCGGTGTCTGAGGGGAAGCTAGGAGGCGAGCGCATGTACACTATCCGCGAGGTCTGCGCTAGGCTGGGGCTCGCGTACATAACCGTGTGGCAGTGGGTGAGGCAGGGCAAGATAAAGGCCGTGAGGGTCGGCGGTCGCATAAGGATCCCGGAGAGCGAGCTCAAGAGGATGGTCAGGGAGATGTGAGGGGGCTGGCAGGCCGTGGGCGTAGGCGAGGCCCAGAGGGCTGGGGGCAGGATCGGGGGGCACGGGCTCAGGCTCCAGGCGCTGGTCAGGTACCTCATGATCGAGGTCGCCGACGAGGTCGAGCTCTTCAGGCGGGGCGCCGAGGAGTGCGTGAAGGTCGCCGAGGCCTCCCTCGAGGCCGGCGACTGCGACGGTTGCGTCGACAGCCTCTACAGGCTCCTGCGCAAGGCCGACAGGGTGAGGGACAGGATCCGGGAAGCCATCGACGAGGTGGTCAACGAGGTCAGGTCCGCCTGCGCGGAGGGAGGTCGGGCCGGGCAGGGAGGCCCCAGCCCGCCCGCCTGAAGTCGCGTGCTGGAAGGCTGGGGGTCAGGAGGGTGGAGGGGCTTGAAGCCCGAGGCCCTTGAAAAACTGAAGAGGGAGCTCGAAGACCTGAACAAGATCGTGGAGCCAATGGACGATCTGGTGAGGAGGGCGCGGAGGGAGGGGGTCAAGGAGGTGTACTTCGAGCTTGCGACGATGAGTGGCCACATGCTCAAGGCCATCCTCAAGATCAGGGACATACTGGAGATGATGGTGAAGGAGCTATGAAAAGCATGGCCCAAACAATCAGGGAGAGGGTCGAAGGGCTGAAGGGAGAAGCTAAGTTCTACAGAGGGATAGTATCGAACGTGATAAAGATAAGCATGAAGCGCGCGATATGCTTCGATAAACCAGTAGTCTTAGAGGGAGAAGTTGAGATGGAAGACATCTTCGCGGAAGAGCACCTAGTGGTCGTCCGCCCAGTCTCCGAGACCGCCGTCCTAATAGTGCCCCGTTATGAAGACCTAATAACAACAAAGCATGAGTACTTCGATGTTTACGTGTACAGCAACAAGGTCTGGGTTCACGATAGGGTAGGGAATGTCGTCGCGGAAGGGTGCGAATTCCCCTTGGAAGTCATAAGCGAGCTTTTAGGGCTTAAGGTGGAGAGAGACCATGAGCGAGAAAATAGAACTTCCACGAATTGAGAAGGGGACGAAGATCGTCTGCCCAAAGTGTAAGGCGATAATCGGTGAATTCAAGAAAACCGTGAGAGGGGGAGAGATCCTGAAGGCTGAAGACATGGAGTTCTTCATGGGCGATTTCAAGGATGGCGATTATGCGGACTGCCCAGAATGCGGCTTTCCATATGCGGTGGAGCTCGTGGTGGGAGCCGTCATCCATACGGAGAAGGGATGGCTCCCGATGGGGATACCGACGAAAGCTCTGATCTCCGCAATCGAAGGGTTCCTCAAGAAACCGAAAAAGATGGAGCCCGTCCGCACAAAGGGAGGGCGAGGCTGAAGTGTACCTAGAGGAGCTGATTGAGGAGGCCTACGAGGTCATTAATGACAGGGACAAGAGGAGGGCGTTCCTGTCCAGCTACCTCAAAGCGCTGTGGGTGTATTATATCATGCACTATCGCGACAAGGCGGGGGAGGAGTGAGTGTTCCGCGACGCCTTCTTTAAGGCCGTCGACAGGGTGCTCAGCAAGGAGAAGTGGAACGACGAGGGGGTTCTGGCTGGCGAGTACGACTTAACGCTCGTAAGGGGCAAGCTCTGCGTGAGCGCGAAGCAACTCAACCTCCTAATACAGGAGGCGTTTTTCGAGCTGTGGGACGAGATCGAGAAGCTCCTAGAGGGGAGGGGATGAGGTGGGAAGAAGGTGAGCGAGGTTGAGGCCTTGCCCGACGTCAAGTTCAGATGCCTAGTATGCGACGAGATCCGAGACAACAGGATCTACATCAGGTACTTGAAGCCCGAGGAGAAGAAGCGGACGGTGAAGGAGCAAATAGAGACCGAGCTCAAGTTCAAGGATATCGTCGCCGACCCCCTCTACCTTGAGAGGAGGATCGAGACCCTGAGGTGCCTTCCCCCTGACATGGAGATATACGAGTTCACGGTCTGCCACGGGCTGTTCGTCAAGGCCGAGAGGGCCGAGGTGGGGTTAAAAAACGCCTAGGTCTCCTCTGGGTGGAGGGTTAGGTGGGCTTGAGCGAGGAAGAGTTCCCTAAGGAGTTCTTTGAGGACCTGTGGCTCAATTTCGAGCTGGCGGTGTTCCGGCACGCCTTCAACAGGGGCAGGAGCGTGGTCCTCGGGGTGCTGTCCGAGAGGCCGGACAAGATCGACATGGAGGTCTCCGGCCCCATCGACCCGAAGTCCGGCCTCCCCTGCATCTACATAGACAGGCTCCACCCCGAGAACGTCGTCAAGGCGTACGCGTGGCTCAAGAGGGGCGCCGAGTACCTCCTGAAGAGGGTCGAGGAGGTCTGGGGTGGCTACGTCAGGAAGCTTAAGGAGGTGGGCGAGATATGAGCGGGAGGAAGTGGATCCCCCTGCCCGTGGAGTTCAAAGGCATCTGGTACAGCCCCTCCTTCGGGGGCTTCGACGTCTACCTGCGCGACCGCTTCGACCCGAGGTACCCGCCCGACAGGCTCATGGAGCGCCTGAGGAAGTCCCACCCGGAGCTGGCTAGGGAGGACCACGACTGCGCCGAGCCCACGTGGGTCTCTAAGGAGGAGTTCGAGGCGGAGTTCGGGAGGGTCGAGGCGGTCCTGGTCAGCGAGGAGGCTTGGAACTCCGACGACCTCCTCACGCCCGACGAGGACGACCTCCTGATCTTCACGGAGAAGTACGTGGTCACCCTCGACGAGTACGACGGCTACGAGAGCTTCAGGGCCCTGCCAAGGGACTGGAGGGGGTTGCTGGAGGAGCGGGAGGGGTGAGCCGTGCCCGAGGAAGAACGCGAAGAGGCCGTCTCGGGCGAGGCTTGGAGGAGGCAGGTTCTAGGCTACTCCACGACGACTAGTCCCGGCGACTGGACCGCGTCGACGACGGCTTGGGAGCTGGCGTCCGACTCGACGGCCACCGCCTACACGAGGCGCATCCTCGTGGCCTTCACCGCGACGACGGCTTGGCCGGATCCGTGACGGTGCGCTAGATGAAGTGCCCCTTTTCTGATTGCAAGTTCGAGGCCAGCTCGCTGGGAGTCTTGAAACAGCACGTCGTCAGGGCCCACGCCGCCCGCTCCATGTCCAGGTGCCCCTTCTGCGGCAGGTCGTTCTCGGACGCGGAGGGCCTCAGGAGGCACTGCCAGTTCGCTAGGGATCTCAACCACGCCCTCCTCTACTTTTTTCTGAAGCCCCCGAGGAGCAAGTCGTCGATGTGGAAGGAATTTAGGGTCGCGGTGCTCAAGTCTTTGAGGGAGGGGGGCGTGGCGATCCCGTGCCGTACCAACTGATCGCGGAGGAGCTCAGGTCGTTGCTCGCGGAGGTCCTCGAACGGATCAACGTCGCTAGGGCGAAGATCATGGACGCCCTAGACAGGGAGCCCTTGTCAATAACTGATAGGCACAGGCTCGTGGTAGCCTTCGGCAAGCTCAACATGGCCTTCGGGCTGGTGGAGGAGGTGAGGTCCAAGCTCTGAGGGGGAGCGCGCTCCGTGGACGGGGCCCCGCCCGCGGTCGGCAGGAGGTGCCCGAGGTGCGACTCGGAGCTGTTGCTCAGGCGCGAGGGCGGCCCGGGCTGGGCCTGCGTCCGCATAGAGTGCCCTAATTGCGGGTGGGTCGAGCTCGTGTGGTGACCGCGGTCCGAGGCGTTGGGCCATGAGGGTCAAGTTTTTCACCACGCCGCCGAGGCCGTACCCCTACGTCCTAGTAAACGTCCGTCGCCCAAAGCTTACATACGTGAAGTTTGCCCGTGAGGTGATAATCGATTCGGGGGTCGAAATCTTCAGAGACCCCAGCGTGAAGGACTATCCTAAGGGGCATGTAGATCGCTTGGTCGAATTGTACCTCAAGGTTAGGGAGCTGGTCGGTAACAGGCCGATTTACGTCACCGTCCCCGACTACCCCGACGACTACCACCCGCGCGGCCTGTGGATAAGCGAGGATTACACCAACATCGAGAGAACCGTGGACAACGTCTTGAGATACACAGATCGATACAAGTGGGTTCCGTGGCTGATACCAATTCAAGGATGGAACAGGAGGCCGGAGTCGGTCTTGAGATGTATCGAGCTGTACCGCGAGCACGGCATTATCGATAGGTTCGACTACTTCGCTGTCGGCAACCTCTGTGTTGAGCCAGACATTGAGATCATCTACAGGACGTGCAAGCTAGTGCGAAAGGAACTGAAGGACAAGAAGTTGCACCTGTTCGGCCTAAAACTACCGGCCTTGAAGTACGTTCATCACTTGATAGACTCCTTCGATTCGATGGCGTGGACTAGGCCCGTGGATAGCAAGGGCCACTCATGCAAAAACACGAAGGAGAGGATCGAGTACTTCGAGATGTGGCTGAGGAGGTGCGAGAGCATCATCGAGTCGAGGAGCAGGACGCTTGAAGAGTTTGGGAGTTGCCGTTCTTCATGAGGTGAAGGCCTTGAGGGTGAAGTTCTTCACGACCCCTCCTAGGCCTTGGCCCTACCTATTGATCAACGCGAATTGCCCGGACCTTCGTTATCTGAAGCACGCCGAGGAGGTCATAATTGACTCGGGCGTGGAGATCTTCCGCGATCCTAAAGTCAAAGACTACCCGAAGGGGCACCTAGAGCGCCTCGTGAGCCTCTACGTCAAGGTCGTAGGCTCGGTCGGCGGGGGGCGGGCCCTCGCCACGGCCTTGGATTACCCGGACGACCTGTCTCCGGGGTCCCTCTGGGCCGACGGCAAGACGAACGTCGAGAGAACCGTCGAAAGCGTCGTAAGGTGTCTGGAGCGCTACCCCTGGGTCGATTGGCTCGTGCCGATCCAAGGCCGCTATCGAGACCCCGAGAGCGTCTTGGAGTGCATCGACCTCTACCGGGAGCGCGGAGTGGAGTTGCAGCGCGTCGGCGTCGCCAACCTAGGGGACGACACCTCGACCGTCAGGGCGGTGAGGCTCGTCAGGAGGGAGCTGCCGTCCGCGAGCGTCCACGTCTTCGACCTCAGCCTCCCAGCGCTCAGGAGGGTCTACTCGCTGATAGACTCCTTCGACTCGATGGCTTGGGGGAAGGTGTTCACTAGGCTGGCCAGGAGCAGGGAGGAGCTGAGGCAGTTCTTCGACGCTTGGCTGGCGAAGCTGGAGAGGGTGGCGAGGGAGGTGGAATCGAACAAGCCGTTGGTGATTTAGATGGGCGCTAAGGCAATCGCTTGGTGCGCTTTGATCATGATATCCATCATTGTCGTCGCCGCCCTCTACTTCGTCATGTCATCCGGCATTGCCTTCTTCGAGCACGAGGCGAAGGAGGCCGTCGGTCGGCTGAGGGGCGAGGAGCTCAAGGCCCCGTGGCTGGAGGCCGTCGTGGAGCAGACATTACGCTTCGTCAAGTCGTTCATCTGGACGATCTTCATACTGTTAGTCGTGGCGCTGATCGTCTCCCTCCTTGTGCTGTGGCTCGAGGACGTGGCCTGTCGTTGACGGCCCTTGGACGAAACGCTTATATATTTGGCGTGCCCAAAGTACTTTTTGGGTGCTTTGTACATGTCCAGCAAGGGCAGGGTGGGGCCCTCCAAACAGCTCCACGTCAAGGTGCCGGCGAGGCTCTACAATAAGCTGTGGGACTACGTGAAGTCGATAAGCAAGGGGAGCACACAGGGAGTGTACAGCAGGGTCATAAGGGAGGCCATAAAGGAGTACCTAGAGAGGCGCGGGGTGAAGGTCGATGAGTGAGCGGACGGACGCGAAGCCCGTCGCTGAGGAGCTGGAGGAGCAGGCCGAGGAGAGGGCCTTCGCGAAGATACAGGTCAAGGTTGACAGGCTCCTCTACCTGAAGCTCTGGGAGTACATAAAGCGCAGGTACCCGGTCCCGTACAAGAAGCTCCACGTGGTCGTCAACGAAGCTCTCAGGGAGTACTTGGAGAGGCGGGGGATCAAGGTCGGGCAAGGCTGAGGGAGGCGCGGGGGATGGATGAGAAGGAGCTGGCCATAATGAAGGAAGTCGTCGAAAAGCTGAGCCTCCTCGAAATGGATCTCTACAGCATCTGCGGGGTGGCTTGGAAGTGGCCAAGTTCTTCTGCCCATCGTGTCGCAAGCTGAGGACGTACAAGGGGAAGAGGACCACGTGCAGGTCGTGCGGGAGCGACCTGCTGGTGGTGGACGAGGAGCTGACGGGCCTCCTCAAGGGCAGGAGGGTCGTCGCGGTCACCTACGAGCCGTACTACTCCTTCCTCGTCAGCAAGTATAAGGAGAGGGAGGGAGGGAACGACGTGACCGGCCTAGAGTACGACGGACACGAGATCTACCTGATATTGAGCGACGGATCCATGGTCAAGGCGTGGAACAGCGAGTGGGGAGGCATAGAGTACGTGACCAAGCGCTCCGAGGAGGCCGAGGAGGCCGAGGAGGCCGAGGAGGCCGAACTGCGCCGATCCCTCAAGTTGCTCGGAGTACCCCCGGATCTGCTGGAGGAGCTGGCTCGGGCGAGGTCGCAGGCCTCGGGACAGCTCGCGCAGGAGGTCACCTAAAACCTAATACGCCTCCGGCACCGCACTAAACCCGGTGACCCCGTTGTCTGGGCAGGCCTCGGGCCAGTTCGAGGTGAAGAAGGTCGGCGAGGTCACGATATTCAGGCTCTACAAGAGGAAGACCTACGAGCCGGAGAGGAAGCCCTCCGCCAAGCGCTTTTTTCGACGGCTGAGGGCCCTCTTCCCCTGCCAAGCCGAGATAATTAAGGCCGAGGAGCTGGAGGATCTGATCATTAGGACCTTCGGTAGCGGCTACCAATACTACGTCCTCATAAGCGACGAGTGGTTTAGGGTCATAACCAAGGAGCAGATGGAGAAGTTGCTGAAAGAGGACGACACGGACGCGCTACCATACATACGGGTGGTCGCCGATTGCGACGACTTCAGCGACGTGCTGTTGGGCCAGCTGACCAAGAAGACCTGGAACCAAGGGTACGCCATAGGGCAACTGTGGTACTACACGGAGTCGTTCGGCCACGCCGTCAACCTGTTCTGCGATGGGCAGAAGATATGGGTTGTCGAACCTCAGTTGGATCTGATAGTTGAATGGGGTACTGGATATTATCGTGGCTGGGCCTACATGGTGAAGTTCTGAGTGGTAAGGAAGACCTTCACGGACTGGACGCACATCTGCCATGCGATCCTCGGCTTCGTCTGCGTCGCGCTGAGGAAAATCGCTTGGCCCTTAGCCCTAGCGATGATCATAGCCTTCGTGGTCTACGAGGCGCTGGAGGCGGAGTCGAGGACGGACAGCCACGAAGACCTCATAGAATTCGCGGTCGGGTTCATGATAGGCCTGATATTGTTCCCCTGAGGGGATCTCCATGAAATGTTGGATACTGCCCCACCGCGAATGCAATGTAAAGGCAGAAGAGGTGCCCCTCGAGGTCTGCGAGCTGTGCATCAAGGCTTATCTGGAGTACCTCAAGAACCCGATAGTTAGGAGGCGTGATGAAACTCCAACGGGCTGAGCTCGGCAATGAGGAAAGGCCTAGTGCTGAGCGATGAAGAGGGTGCTTGCGCTGAGGGATCTAGTGGCGCGGCTTTCGTGGCAAAACTTTAATATTCGCCGGCCCACACTATAGCTCGGTGTCCCGCATGGCCAACAAGGTCTCGGCCTCGGCCCTCCTCTCGATAGCGGTAGCTCTAATAACCATGGGCATGAACTTCCTGCAGGGGGGCCAGTTGCTCCCCGGCGTCGTCTGCATCGTCGCCGGCTTCGGGCTCATATGGGCGACGATAGCGCTCTACGAGAAGGGCCTAGTGGACAGGGTCGCTGGGAGGGTCTCGGAGGAGCTCAAGAAGCGGTCGGAGGGGTAGGCCGTGTCCTCGGGCCCCGACGAGAACCCCAAGTACGTGACGGTGGAGCTCTGCAACGAGCGCTTCATGAGGATAATCGACAAGCTCGAAGTCCTCGACAAGAGGATCTCTGAGCTGAGGAGCGAGCAGGCGCGGAGGTCTAGGGACTGGAGGCTCTTCTTCATGAGCGTGGCGAGCGGGGTCGTGGTGGCCCTCGTGACGTGGTTGCTCTCACGCTTATAACTACACGTGTAGGACAACGGTGCGGGGGTGGGCCGTCCGTGATCTGCCCCTTCCTGACCATGTGCCAGAAGAAGGTCACGATCCAGGACTACATGGACAGGTGCGCGAGCCCCGACAAGACCGGATACCTCGACTGCGACGAGTACAAGAGGCTCTCGAAGGAGACGAAGACCCCGCTGGAGTGGGCGCGTAGCGTCGCGATGCCTAGGTAATGCTGTACAAAGCACCAAAACACTTAAATAGCACTTTGTACACACTACTGATCGGGGCTCGGCATGGGCAGGAGGGTCAGGTTGCTCGAGGTCTTCAAGGACGTGAACCCGATAATCAGGGGGATGAGCGGGCAGAGGCACTACACCGCATACTTCAAGCTGGTGCCCAAGCAAGTCCAGGGCCTGACCAAGTACGAGCTCTTGGAGAGGGTCGAGAAGTACGTCGAAGGCCTGCGACAGAAGTACCCCGACAGGCAGTTCTACCACTACGTGTGCGAGATCGACGGCAGGGAGTACGTCGTCGTGACCAAGAAGAAGTACGTCAAGGGAGAGGGGGGCGCGAAGGTCAGGCAGTGGGACAGGTGCCCGGTCTACATCTCCCTCGACGACTTCAGGGCCTACGTGCCGGCCTACTACTACAAGATAAAGCCGAAGCTGTGCAACTACATACTCATGAGGGTTCTAGGGGCTCTGGGGCTCGCCACGCTGAAGAACATCGGCAGGGCCCCTCCGGACGAAGCCGTCGCCCAGGTCGCCTCCTAGTGACCTTTTGCAAAAACCCACATCTTTTTTGCAAAACGCTCTTATAGGGGCCTGTTGCAAAAATCGACTCGGTGACCTGTACGGTCGAGATAATCGACGACTGGAACGCCCTTATGGAGCACGCTAGGTATTGCAGGGTGATCCTCTACAAGGTCGACCCGACCCCTAGGGGCTACCGCCTCAGGGTGCGGGTGGGCGGCTTCGGCTACGACAAGGAGCTCTCCCCCGACGAGATTAAGGACAAGGAGGAGTACCTCAAGAAGCTCGGCGCCGTCAGGGTCGTCGACAGCGTGCCGGACCACCTGTTCTTCGCATGAGTTGCAAAAACCCACATCTTTTTTGCAAAACGCTCTTATAGGGGCGAGTTGCAAAAAACTGATGGAGCCCCGCCATCCGATGATTCCTTAGGCCCGTTGCAAAAATGATGTGGATTTTTGCAAAACGCTCTTATAGGGGCGAGTTGCAACTCCCCTTGGTGGCCTGCTTGGGCGGGCTCGTCGCCGTGTTCAGGGCTAGGGTCTCGAGCAACGGGAAGGACCGCTTGATAATCTTCGTCCCGAAGGGAGCTAGGGATAAGCTGAGGCCCTACCGCGAGAAGAAGTCGGAGCTCCTGATACACGTCTACGAGGAGGACTAGTCCGGGGCCCAGCCCGCTATATCGGCGACCTGGCGACCTCCCTGACCCTAGAGCTCAGGGTCGAGAGGACGACCGCCCTAGCCATCTCCTCGGCCTTGGCCGCGGCCCTCTCCCGTAGCTCCTCGTAGGTCAGCTCCGGGTATCTTAAGGCGTACACGCTGGCGATTATGTCGGTCAGCTCTGCCTTCAGCTGGTCGAAGTTCATCCTGCCCCTCGCGAACACGTCCCTGAGCAGGTTTATCGATGAGGCTATCTTTATGCGCTCCTCCGGGTCGTAGACGCCTTGCAGGAGGTCCACTATCATCTTCTGCAGGCTCATCATGGCTTCACCCCGTACTGCTCGAGCACCTTTATTATGCTCGCGACTATCAAGTCTTCCATCCTTATGCCTGTCTTCTGCTCGCATATCTTGAGCAACTGCACTATCTTCTCGGGCACGACTATCCTGAGCTCCGCGCTCATACCCATCCGTGGAGCTCTCCCGTCCGCTGGCCGATAAGCCTGTCGCTCCGGCGGCCGTCGGGCGCTTTGTCCAAGGGCATGCATATGTACTTTGGACATGCTACTACGACAACAGTTAAATAGTCCTCGTGCGGTTCGAGAAAACGTAGGTGATGTGAGGGATGCCCCTGTACAAGTCAGGAATAGACATGTACAGGAAGCTGGAGGCCAAGTGGAACCCAACGCTAATAGGCACTAGGTTCGGCGACGTCAAGGGCGTGGCGCTGGAGAGGGCGCAAGAAGGGCTCAACATGGTGGCCACCGTCAGGGAGCTGGTGAGGCCCATCCTCGACAACTACGGCATCGGGGGCGGCACTAGGGCCACGTACTTGGCCTTCGCGACCGCCCTAATGAGGCACGCATTGAGGCAGAAGGGGCCCGCCGCCGTGGCCTACGCCAGCGGCCTCAAGGCCTACTACGCCACCGCCTTCAAGCTCGACCCGGCGGTGCTCGACGACATCATACAAGTGATAATCGGCTGGGCCGCGCCGTACTGAGCGTAGCCAGCTGACGCGGTAACCGAAAAGCTAATTTCTTTACCTTTTCCTCCCTTTTTTTGATGCCGAGGATAGGGGTAGTCACCGGCAAGGCTCCGAGCCTGCACGTCGTCGCCGAAGACATATCGGCCGTGTACGCCGAGCTCGGCCACCAAGTCAGGCCCTTCTTCAGGCCCGTGCCCTTCTTCGAGGCCAAACAGCTCTTCGACAAGAGCATAATCTTCATGCCCTTCGACCCGACCTACGTCACCCCCTACCTCTTGTCGCAGAGGGACTACAGGAGGGTCGGCATAGACAGCGCCTTCTACACGACGGTGGAGGGCAGGCCGATAAGGGCCATGATGCCGGACTGGTTCAAGAGGGACGCCGAGGTCATAGCCGTCAGCGAGTACGTGAGGAGCAAGCTGGAGGAGGCGGAGGTAAGGGTTCTGGACGTGATACACCACGGGCTCGACCTCAGGAAGCTGGAGAAGGTGGCGCCGGACAAGGAGGCCCTCAGGAGGCTGACCGGCGGCGACGTCGTGTTCGGGGTCGTGGCCTCGTCCCACAGGCGCAAGGGACTGGACCTGCTCGCGAAGGCGATAGCGCTCGTGCAGGACAAGATAGGCGCGGGCTTCTACGTGTTCACGGAGCCGCAGGCCAAGCCGTACTTCGCCGGCCTGAAGAGGACGTACGTGGACGCGAGGTTCGGGAAGCTGGACAGGCAGTCGATCCTGAGGCTCATAGCCAGCATGGACTTCTACGTGTGCAGCTCGCTGGCCGAGGGCTTTTGCCTCCCGGCTTTGGAGGCGCAGGCCTTCGGCGTCCCCGTCATATACCCGGACTGCGCGCCCATCAACGAGCACGTCGACCCTAGGTTCAACTTCCCGTTCGCCTGGGAGGACGTGGAGGTGTACTCGGAGAGGCTCGGGATAGCCTTCGAACTGCACTTGTATAGGCCCGAGGCGATGGCGGAGCGCATAGTGGAGGCGTACGGGCTCTTCAAGGACAGCCCCGAGGAGTACAGGAGGATGGGCGAGGGGGCTAGGAGGCACGTCGCGGAGAAGTTCGAGGCTAGGAGGCTCTACCCGCGGTTCAGCAAGTACCTGAACCTTTGATCCAAAAACTTTTTAAATTCCCATGTCCAAAATGTTGCTGTGATCCAGATGTCCGTCGAGCCCACTAGGAGGGTTGGCGCGCAGGCGCCGGCCCAACCGCCGGCGCAGCCGACGGCTGGGCCCCCCAGCGGGACCGTGGAGTTGCCGGAGGAGTTCAGGAGCGAGCTCGACGAGATAATGAGGGACCTGCTGACGAGCGCCCAGGAGCTGGCCTTCGAGTACAGCCCGCTCGACTGCTCCAAGATACTGGACTGCCCCTTGGCCCAGAAGAGCAAGGAGCTCTTCAAGTGCATAAAGAGGCTCAACGAGGTGGCGAAGAGGCTCGCCCCGAGGCCCGCGCAAGTGACATATACTAGGTAGTGCAAGATACGACTGTATGCAGTCGGTAAGGGTCGTCATACCCCCGTTCTCGTTCGAGGTCGGGGGCGCTAGGGTAGACGTACTGGAGATACTCAGGACTAGGCTGATCGACGGCACGGAGAGGTTCCACGTCGCCGTGCGCATAGTGTACAAGGGCATAGCGTCGAGGATATTCACCCTCGACGTGAAGGACGCGGACGACCTAGTGAACAAGGCGACGGTCGAAGTGAACAAGATAAAGTGGTGCGAGTACGTCTACGGCCTGGAAGAGGTGAGGAGGCTGATAACGTGAGCGAGTACGTCGCGGAGGCCGTCGGCGAGCGCCGGCTCTTCGACCCAGAGGACTTGGAGCGCCTCAGCAGGCTCCTGAGCGAGGCCTACCTCAAGGCCTTCAAGTCGTTCGCCCAATCACATGCACGTGCAGGAGAGGGGGCCCCCTCCCCAGTCTTAGTCGTGCAGTCGATCCAAGCCTTCAAACTCGGGCTCGTGGCGCCCCTCCTAGGTGAGGCGTACCTCAGGGTCGTGCAGTCCGTCACGGTGACGGCGTCGCTCGGCGAGCCCACGGTCTTGGACGTCGAGGTCGTCAGGCAAATAGACCTGAGCGCCGTTGCGTCCTGCGTGGCTGGCTTAACGGATCCCTTGGGCCAGCTGAGGGACTTCTTCGTCTCCACGTTAAACGCCGTGGCCGACTTGATCATGTCCGGCATAAAGGCGTTCATAGAGAGGGTCGTCACGCCAGCCCTTAGTGCCATCTCCGACTTCCTGAAGAACACGGTCATGCCAGCGATAAACGGCCTGGTGGGCGCGATAAGCGGCGGGATCAGGTACTTGCTCGAAACCATAATCATACCAGCGATAAACGGCCTAAAGGTCTTCTTCGATTGGGTGGTCGGCGCAGTCAGCGACTTCATAACCAAGAACGTCATACCCATGCTCCAGTTCGCCCTTTCAACGCTAGGCACCATAGCCAACGTCATAGCATCAAGCGTTACTGGTTTCATAAACACCTACGTGATACCGGCGATCGCTGGGCTGGGCAAGATCATATGGGACGCGATAGGCGTCGCGATCAAGGGCGTGAGCGACTTCATAAACACCTACGTGGTGCCGGCCCTAGCCAGCATAGGAAAGGCGATCTGGGACGCCATAAGCGGTGCCATAGGCGCGATCAGCAAGTTCATAGGCGAGCACGTGATACCGGCCTTCTCTTGGCTCTGGAACGCGATCTCGGGCTTCATAAACCAGTACGTCGTCGCGCCCGTGACCTGGATATACAACTACCTCGTGAGCGGGCTGACAAAACTGGTGTCCATGATAAGCGCGGGCTTCGACGTCATCGCTAGGACGTTCACAGGCTTCGTCAACGCGATACTCAAGTTGCCGGAGCTGATATGGAACGCGCTCCCCGAGTGGCTGAGGAACGGCCTCACGGCCATGGGCTCGTTCTTCGCGTCGGTCGTCGACTTCTTCAAGGATCTGCCTGGGGCCTTGGCGAAGCTCGGGCTCGCGATCCTCGAAAAGATCAGGGGCTTCCTCGAGTGGCTGTGGGGCGGGCTCACTTGGCTCTGGAAGACGATAGTGGACGTGACGATGGGCGTGCTGAAGGCCGTCTGGGACGCCCTGACAGGCTTCTTCAACTTCATAGTGGATTCGTTG
>Ga0080005_127704_pt1 | contig 15394 bp, 18 predicted proteins | sample JossMetagenome_2_FD_69208 | JGI IMG/M metagenome (GOLD analysis project Ga0080005, IMG submission 69208) | Hot spring sediment microbial communities from Joseph's Coat, Yellowstone National Park, USA - JC3_ASED (SPADES assembly) (version 2) | ecosystem: Environmental > Aquatic > Thermal springs >... | reverse complement strand
ATGACGAGAAGGTCAGGAGGGTCTTCGAGGATATTGCCAGGGAGGAGAAGACTCATGTAGGCGAGTTCCTGGCTCTACTGGAATCCATGGACCCAGAGCAGGTTGAGGAGTTGAAGAAAGGAGCAAAGGAGGTTGAGGAGTTAACTGGTGTTAAAGCGCCTGGAGGAAACGATCAGGGCAAGGCTGTGGAGGAGAAGAGTGGATTCGGCATCGAAGCAATTGTTTCAGCGAGGGTTAGAGAAGCCGTATCCAACGCTAGGCTTATCTCGAGGAAGCTACCCACGGCAAGGCTGGGCAGAGGCGTGAACGCCGCACCCTTCGAGACGATTGGGGGCGGTAGAGAAGTCGCCAAGCTGGGGGAGATAGGCTTCAAGTTCAAGGTATCACGGAGGGCAGTCGACCACGCCAGGGCCACTGGGCAACCCATCGAGATCCCCGATGGCTTGAAGGCCGCTAGCATGCTTGCTAGCGGGGAGGATAAGCTCATAGTTGAGGCACTTGCCGCTGGGAGCGGCGTGAAGAAGGCTATGGGTGACTGGGGTACACCCGGCCAGGCTCTATTAGACCTGGCTGCAGCAGTGGCGGAGCTGGCTGGGAGGGGCTTCCAAGACCATACGTGGTCTTCCTCAACCCATCCAACTATATTAGGCTCCTGGCAGTAAGCGAGAAGACAGGTGTAACAGACCTAGAGAGAGCTAGGATGATAGTCGACGACATCGTGGCATCCCCGGCTGTACCAGGGGACAAGGTGATAGTTGTCTCAGCCTCCCCGAGCGTGCTAGACGTGGTGTACGGCGGGGACTCGGAGGTAGACTACATAGGTCCGGAGGAAGGGGGCCACGCGTTCAAACTATGGTCCACGATAGCTGTCAGGGTTAGAAACCCTAGTGGAGTAGTGGTATTAGAGAAGAAGACGGGTTAATCCATTTTTTCCTCAACGCACTCTATCCTTCGAGTTCATAAACATGCTACCGCTGAAAACCCTCTCGTGCTTCCAAAGCCTCTTTACAGGAAAACCCGAAACTACTTAAACAAAAAGACTCCAGTGGGGAATAATCTGGTGAAAGGTCTCATAGTACCCTCAACGCATCGATGATTTCAATTCTACGTTATATAAAAATGCTATAGTTATCTACATCCATGGTTTAACAATTGGTTAAGATTATAATTTAGTTCACGGTATAATCCATACATGGTGTTGGCTTCGTGGAGAGGCAGGTGATAAAGGTCTATAAGAAGGGAATCATAGCTTTGCCGAGGAATATAAGAGAGACGCTTAAAATAGAGGAGGGGACTCTCCTAGAGGTGTACGTGGAAGGTGGAAAGCTAGTATTGAAGCCTCTTGATCTATGGGATAGAGTCTGGAAGTGCTGTATGGGTAGCGCGGAGGAGGCTGAGAGAGAGCTAGATAGAGAGGAGGAAGAAAATTGGGAGAAAAGAGAGGGGAGGTAGTGGTCGATACATACGCTATCCTGGCAATGGCGTACGGCGAGCTGGGCGTCAACGCTGAGCGAGCAATGCTGGGGATTAAACGAGGAGAAATGACTGGGATTATACCTGTAACCGTAGTCTACGAGCTCGTGTTACACTGGTTGAGGAGTAAACTCCCGGCTTTCAGAAACATAGAGGAGATAAAGACGTTTACATCAATGTACTTTAAAGTCGCTGATTTAAAGCTAAGCGACTACGTGGAGTCAGCTAGGATAAAAGTTGAGGGAGACAAGATGCTGAAAAGCAACCCGGAGCTAAAGGAGAGGACGTTGAGTCTCGTGGATTCAACCGTACTGTGGACAGCAATAAAGCACCATGCACCAATAGTGACTGGAGACAGAGATATAGCATGGGTAGCGAGGGAGAAGGGAGTGGAAGTTATATGGTAATAGCAGTTCTCGACTAGATGATTAAACAACACTCGAGTCAGGCTCGATTAAACACAAAGAGGGCATAGTCTCACCTAGATCAACTACATAGCCATGGTTTCAGCGCCTTGTATATAAGTAAACTTGTTTTGGAAGTAATAGAGACAGGAGTTGTTGCCCCCTCACGGTACCGAACGCTTCAGGGGGACACTATAAAAGCTGAGCTTCCCTCTCAACCATGGCGAGGAGAAGCCTAGGGGCTTCCTCGACGCCTTGGCTGGCGTTCGCGGGCACCCTGGGTGACTGCGACCCAAAACATCTTTGAGCTACTCGTGTTAAGCGTCCACGAGCTCTACAGGGGGTTGAGGAAGTACTCTCAGACAGCCGTGATGATCCTAGCTGTCTCCGCGCTGGTCCCAGTACTCAACGCAATGATCCTCCAGATAGGGGGCAGGGTATACCTCGTCCACGCCTTGATAGCATACTCGTTCACAATAGCCTACGGCTACGTGGCGTCGAAGCTGGTTCTAGGCGGGAACACCTCCACGCTCATCCCCGGGCTGACAGCCCTAATATTCACGATGAGCATATAGCCATTTTTCTAACCTTCTTTCCGCCTAGGGATGACGAGGCTTGACATTCGGTTAGTACACGTTTCTTTAAGGGTTTTTTATTCAGTCTCTTGTTTAAACCTCCTTTTAAAAATATGCTTAGGTGATCTCCTAATCAACGGCTTAGCGTAACTACTGCTTGAGGAAAAATGTGTTTGGAAAATAATATAAATAAATTATTCACTAAGTTCTATCATCTTTACTAGGAGTGTAACTCCGTTTTTCATACTCACCTTGATCGAGTGCGGGGACCACGGCGACCCGGTTAGCTCGCTATCGGATATTACGGCTATTTTTATAAATGGGATTCCAAGCCTATAGCAAGCGAGACCGAAACCATACGCCTCCATTTCCTCGGCGTCAGTGCCCAACTCGTTATGTATTCTCAGTATATAGGTTGCGTTAGCTGTCCATATATCTGCCGAGGCAATAGTACCATTTAAGTAGATCTTGGGGTAGTAGGTTTGATTTCTACCGGTTAAATTGGCTGGTGTTGGGGGTAGAGTTATTTCTCTACTAGCTTTTTCAGCTAATTCTAGCAGATAGTTACTTGCATTTAAATATAGGAATCTATACCATGTGCCATTAGCAAACGTTATACCAAGCCTCATATATGTCCAATTCTCATAGCTAAGGTATCTTCTATTCCCATAGGGAACTATCCTAGCACCGACAATGACGTCTCCTGTGTCGTGATCATAACTATGTGCTCCAGCTGTCCCTATATTAACCGCCCATTTTACATTAAATAAAGTGTTCATAGCAATTACAGCTCCGGCTGCCGCCTCCTCTCCTATTCCGCTTATTACTATCACAACTGGTTTTCCCGCTATTGTCCCTACACTAAAATTATACCCCATGAACTCAAATGTTTTCTCCATGTTGAAAACTTCAAATACGTATTGCGCCTCGTTCGGCATTGCTATGACGATTCCTATCCTGGGAGTCGGATCTTTGACAATAGCGTTGGGAGGGATTGTAGTTGACGTAACGTACTGCGTCAGCGTGGATGTGAATGTAGATGTATAGGTGTATGTTGTAGGCGATGGAACGGTAATCGTAGTAGTTGGCGCTAAACTTTGCCCAGCGTAAAAGCCCGCTATGCCGATAACCACCAGGAGTATAACGAACACGATTACTATCAAGCTAGTACGCATATATTCACCTTATATGCATCTTTTTACTTTTAATGTTTATAAATGTGTATCAACGCTTTAGAGACAAGCACACAATCCTAGTTATAGTGTTCCACTCGAAGATAGCCTTGGCGTTCAAAACTTTTCTTGAAAAGCACGCAACATACTCCCAGACCCCCAACCTGAGACTCAGCGTGTTTTAACACTCGCCCTTATTAATAGCGGGGCTCGTTGCCAGCGGTAGTGGGAAATTAAGAGGAGTTGAGGAGTCGCGGGAGCGCACTGTGGTCTACATCAAGGTTAAAAACAATATTACTCTTGGCACCTCAAATCTACGGGTAGGGTCAAGTTAGTGAAGAATATGTACCCTGGTAATTCCTTGAGAGATACGACACAGTATAGAATGTGGCCAACGTTACGAGTATGGTCTTAGTAGTCGTAAAGAAGCTCGGTGTCGAGGAACGGAATAAAGCCCTAAGAGATCTTATTGATTAAGCTAGCACAACCAACATGTTCTTGGCCGCGGTAACACGAGAATCCGGTGCTTTAAATGTAGTCTAGGTTCACTAAATGACCAGAGTGAAGTGCTTTTTTATACTCTCCTTACTAATTAACTAGGGGGCATCTGGTTGAGCAGGGAGTGCGAGCTCACAAAGTATGCTCCGCACAAATACATGCCGTATATTGATGAGAAAGGAAGAATTCAGTACAGGCCCTCCCTGTGCTAAGCCACGATGGAAAACGGGGTCATTGTGGCGAATGGTAGAGATATGCCCCGGGAGGGAGGCTTGTATCCTCCCCTAGAAGTCATTGAGGGAGATACAATTTACGACGCGTGGATCGCTGAAATGGAGAGGTTTGTTTTACACCCTAACTACGCTATTGAGGAGATTGGCGATAACTGGGTCTTGGGTACCCGCAACGACGGTGTCAGGTTCAAGATAATACACTGGCTCTCCAAGACGGTGCTAGTCGAGCTCTTCGGCTACCCTGAGGGTGTTAAGCTAGATGAATTCCTCGCGTTAATAGTCGCCAGGATGGCTGAGCACAAACCCGGGTACTTCAAGGAGGACACGGATAAAAAGATTGCCAGGGCCGCGGATGTGGCTATAGACGCTATAGGCGAGCTCTACATGGAGTTTGGGTTAATAAACATAGAAAAACTACAATGACTATTCATCAACACTCTCCACCCTTCTCGGCACAATCCTAGTATTCCTCTTAATCAGCGAGCCAAGCCTAACTCTGAGCTCCCTCTCTACGTGATACTTGAACGCCCCTCCAGTGTCTCTCGCAGAGCTTTTATATTAGTCCAAGCTCTCCTGCCAGCTTCCCCTCCAAGCGTTTTAATCCCCGCTTTGAACGCCTCCCACTTCGGATGCACCTCCGGCTCTTTAACCAGTTCTTCTGCATGTCTAGAGGCGGCTTCGGGGCCCTGGAGAGTGAATGTTACCCCGGGGCCTATTTCCCTGGCCTCAGCTAGCGTTTCCGCTACTGCACCCTTCATTCTGGCTTCTTGAATAGCCTTCTTCACAGTTATAGGGGTTATTATAGGCCCTGGCTTTACTGGTATGGTCACTGCCTTGACGCCTGGTGCTATCTCTGTTTGAGTAGGCGTTTTAGTTGCTACTGTTGTTCTCGGCATACACAACTTTACTACTCCGCTGGGGGTGAAGCCCGGGCTTGTAGTTGTAGTTGATGCCTGTGCTTTTTTACCGACTGTGGCTCCTATTAGTCCTGTAACGCCTGATTTAACTGATCCCGCTATGGCTGAGGCCGCTCCTCCACCGAAGGTTCCCAGCACTGTTAGGAGGGTTCCGACTATTAGTGGGTATAGTATCCCGAAGACTATGTTCTGGCCTGGTATGGTCTTGGCTAAGTATCACCATGAACACCGCCGCCAATGGCCCCGCTATCATTAGCCCTGCCTAGAGGCTCACAGCGTGCTTTGCCATAGACCTGAGTCCTGGGTGTAGGTAGCTGACTGCTAGCAGTGGCGAAGCCGCTATCAGCGTCTGTATTAGGATGTACCTCACGTAGACGGTTAGGCTCGCGAGGAATAGTGTGATCGCTAGGAATACCCCGTAGTTTGCTATGAACGGGACGAAGTAGCCTATCGCGATGGCTATGCCTAGCTGCGCGAATATCCACGTGAGAACCCAGCCCACGTCTATGTCGCCTATTAGGCTGTAGCTAACCGTGTTCAACGCCTGTGCTGTCGCGTTGTAGACGTATGGTGCTAGAAGCGTTAGTGCAACCACTATTACAGCGTCCTTTATGGAGTCGGCTATGCCCGGCAACCCCTCCTCGCCCACGGCCCTCCAGACGATGTTGAACGCTAGGAACAAGCCTAGGGCGCTCATCGAGACCCCGAGGACTAAGCTGTATATATTGTTGACCGGATCCCCTGGCTTGTCGACGGGGAACAAGGGGCACTCAACAACCTTCTGCACGTCTAGTGCGGGCAACACCGAGGAGACCAACTCGTAGAAACCGCAGAAAGCACGATTCCACGGCCAGCCGAGTGGGCACCACTCCTTGTTCTTCACTGTAATGGAGAAGGTGTTCCAGCCGGTTCTCCCCTCGCTGTCAACGGCCTCGACTCTGATGGAGAAGGATGCGGTTGGTTTATCCCCGGGTATAGAGTACGTTTTACTCCACTCACCCTCGCTCTAGATCGAGCCACTGCTAGGTGGGCTCCTGGCACCCCAGTCAATGGTTACACTGTATGGTGGGCTCCCACCATCTACTCTAACCCTGAGGACTAGTTATCCACCGCTCTCGATCATGGTGTCCGATGGATAGACGCTCACAGATAACTGGCCGCCTGGCCTAGTGTTCACACCGCTTGCGATGGAGGCTGCGAAGAAGCCGAGTCCAACAACTAATAGTGTTGCAACCAAGTGGCTTGCTCCCTCAGCCCTCCCCAGTGCGAGGTATATTGATGACGCGGCTAGCAGTGCACCGCTCACAGCGTAGAAGACCCACCCATACGGTACACCGGGGACTGCACCACCGTAAATCGCCTGGACTAGTCCCCAGCCAAACGCCAACACCAGTATCCCGGCTAGTGGGCCTGCCAATAGCCTCTCGTAGCCTTCGCGGCCAAGAGCTCTGCGTATTACTCTAACAGTGAATGAGCCTATGGCTACAGCCCAGCCAATCCAGAGCCCCCAGCTAACAAGATCCCAGACACCCACCACTAGAACCCACCTCCTCGGACTCCTCGGAGACCACTACTAGCTTCTTAAGCCTCCTCCAAAGCAACCTCTCAAACTCCTCAATGGCCTCCAATAGTGCATCGAGGGTTAGCCCTATCTCCAGGCTCCTCAGTACGATATGGGTTTTCTCGAGCCTCCTATTCAACACGAGGACTAGGTCTCCTATTTCAACCACCAGCGTGTCCCCGCAGTCCCTTATAGTGAAGGGCTTCATGGTGGAGGGGTCTAGGATCTTCAACACCCTGCACACGCTAACCACCCACGTAGTATAGTATTACCGAGGCAATGGCTACTCCTCAGAGGAGGATCAATGCTACCCTAAGCCACACTCTATTTAATTTAATAGCTAGACAAATAGGCTACCAATCCCTAGTGCAACTAGGAAGTCTGACATACCACGGGGTATAGGTAAAAGCCCAGCCAGCTTTTCCCAGAGCAGACTCCAGCCCTTTATAACAAGCTCTCTTAAAGACACAATACCATCCATAAGTAATTGAGATGCTTAAAACACAGCCGATCGCATTTCCAAGAGAGCTAAAGCTTTCATCGATGCAGAGAAGTGAGAAACAAATATATTAAGGGAACCTATGTATAAGAAGTAATCATAATAAGGTAAGAATCTCCGTGAGGAGATGATATTTATGGCTCGGAGAAGTTTGGTAATAGCTGTAATTGTTGTATTAGTTGTAATAATAGGTATAGCAAGCTATTACTTATCGCTACCTCCTTCTCCAACACCAACAACTACAACTCCTACGGGTACATCTATACCATTCACAACACCCTCTACTCCAATTACACCTACCACTCCAACCATCCCTACAACTACAACTACCCCTACCACACCGACAAAGTCTCCAACGGAAACAACGCCGGTAGAAAAGAGAAAACTATATGTCAGCCACTGGGGCTTTGGCTGGGATACAATCCATCAGCTTGTTATTAAGCCTTTTGAAGAGAAATACAATGTGGAAGTAGTCCTCATCGCTGGAACAACATCAGAACGATTTACAAAACTCGTAAAGGGGGTTGAACCTGTACCGGACATAATATTCCTCCCGGATTACTATACATATAGAGCGGCTCAACAAGGCCTACTAATGAAGCTCAACTTGTCTAGGCTCAGGAATTATCAGTACATATATGGCTTTATAAGAGAAAACCTACCTTCATATGTAAGGGATTATGGAGTCCCACACACTATTCAAGACCTGGGAATAGCTTATAGAGCAGATCGCCATAGTAAAGTCACCTCGTGGAAAGATCTATGGAGAGAGGACTTTAGAAATACGATTCTTTGGCCGGCAATGACGGCTACAAGTGGGCCTATGGCACTTGTAATGACTGCTTACACATATACAGGTGATATACATAATGTGGACGTGGCCTTTGAAAAGTTGAAAGAGCTTCACCCCTACATAGTAGCTTACTATACAAGATCGGGCGATCCACAATTATATATGGAGAGAGGAGAAGCAGACATAGTTCCCATATTAAGGTACAACTGGGGGCCTTTGAAGAACTTAAGCTTACCAATAGAGATAGTATGTCCACTTGAAGGCTCAATGTATGTTCTCAACTTAATTTCCATAGTAAATGGGAGTAAAAACGTAGATTTAGCTTACGAATTCATTGACTACTGGATTAGTAAAGAAGTTCAACAAAAGCTCTCAGACGCGCTTATCGATGCGCCAATAAATAGTCTGGTGAAAGTTCCAGCTGGCCACCCATTTGACATCTCCTGCGTTGCTCAAAAGCCGATATATTTAGACCCGAAATTCTTAGCTGAGAACCTTGAAGCATGGGTGAACAAATGGAAAGAAATAACTGGATAGTAATTACATTATTTTTGTTTCCAGCGTTCTTTTTTATCTTCTTTTTACTTCTAGGTTCACTATTGTTCACCGTGTTTTCTAATTTTAATAACCTCAAGGATAAATTTGTCGAAGTAGTTTCCTCAAGCTACTTCATTGCTTCTTATTTTACAACATTAAAGATCGGGTTAGTTGTTGTTATAGCTTCCGCGGTGCTGAGTTATCCGTTGGCTTTTTACTCTTACTTCTACAATCCAAAGCTCTCTAGAGTAATAGATGCTGTTGTATTTATTCCATTAATGGTTAACCCACTTATAAGATCTTTAGGGTGGATGATTATTCTCGGAAGAGAGGGCCTTATAAACTGGTTGCTTATAAAACTAAGGGTCATTAACGCACCTCTAAGAATATTATACACTGATATAGCTGTAGAAATCGGTTTGCTCGAGTTGTTTTTTCCATTCATGTATACTGCTATAGCAAGTAGCATGGAAAATATTCCCTACGAGCTTGTAATGAGTGCTAAATCTCTTGGAGCCGGCCCATTAAGAGTCTTTAAAGATATAGTCTTCCCATTATCAATAACAGGCTTTATGACAGGAGCTTCAATTGTTATGGCGGGATGTTCCGCGGCATTTGTAACGCCTTCTATTTTAGGCGGGTTGAAGGTTAGGACTTTGAGTATACTCTTAAGAGAGTATGTTGATATAACTCTAGACTGGGACGCAGCCACCATAATAGCGATAGTTATTCTCCTCACAGTTTTTGCCTTTATAACTGGAGTAAACCTATTGAAAAAACTCCTCATGAGGTGGTAAAAATACTTGAAAGCAAGATCCCCGATATTTTAATAGCTCTATTATTTGGTTTAACATTATCAATTATTCTCCTCCCAGTAGTTTTACCATTAACTATATCTTTTAGCTCATCTTACGTGATAACATTCCCTCCTCAAGGATTTACTCTAAAATGGTTCGCGAATATTCTTCTATTTAAAAGTCTTGTAGAAGGATTCAGATTTAGTTTAATTCTAGGTATTACGGCGTCGCTTACAGCTATAGTTATGAGTCTACCAGCAACTTATGCTTTTTATAGATATGACTTCAAGTTTAAGGGTTATTTAGGGAATTTACTGTTATCTCCTTCCTTAGTGCCTGAAATAGCGCTTAGTTTTTTGCTTCTAATGTATTTTAAGGCGTTAAAAATCAGTTACTCCCTCTGGCTCTTTCTTGGACATGTTTTAATACTAATACCGTACGCGACTAGGTATATATATGCTAGTCTTGTGAACTTAGATGTTTCCTTAGAAGATGCCGCCGTCTCTCTCGGTGCTACTAGGTTAAAGGCCTTTATAGATGTAATCATTCCAAATATTGCAAAAGGCCTTATAGCGGGCTTTTTGCTTTCATTTATAACTTCTTTTAATGCATTTTCTATATCATTATTCCTCAGCTATGGAGAAACCCTCCCCCTCCCAATCGCTATGTGGAATTACCTACAAGTCAGATATGACCCTACGATCGCCGCGCTCTCAACGATCCTTGTATTTTTTACGTTAACATTATCACTTATTGTTAGAAAAATCATAGGACTGAGGGGTTTAAAGTAATGAAGTACTTAGTATTAGACAATGTATCATTTCACTATCAAAAAGGTGAATATGTTTTAAAGAACCTTAATTTAAGTGTAGACAAAGGAGAAATCTTAGCACTTCTCGGAGAGAGCGGTTCAGGAAAAACAACTCTCTTGAAGATAATAGCTGGTTTTTTAAAACCGAAGGAGGGAAGAGTCGTTATTGATGGAAAAGACGTCACTAACTTACCTCCTAATAAAAGAAATATAGGGATCGTGTTTCAGAATTACGCTCTTTTCCCGCATATGAGCGTTCTCGACAATATAATTTACGGCCTGAAAGTTAGAAGAACTCCGAGAGAAGAAGCAATAAGAAGAGCGAAGGAACTAATAGATTTATTAAATCTCTCTGGCCTCGAGAATAAACGTCCCTCGCAACTGAGCGGTGGACAACAACAGAGGGTGGCTATTGCTAGGGCTTTAATTATAGAGCCGAAAATCCTACTCATGGACGAGCCAATGAGCAATATTGATCCAAAGATGAGGTCAAAACTTAGAGCAGAGATTAAAAAGATACTTAAAAAACTTAACATAACAACAGTCTATGTAACACATGACCAAGAAGATGCTTTCGAAATTGGCGATAGAATAGCAATATTGCACAAGGGGGTCATCGAGAACGCAGATACGCCACAAAACATTCTGAGAAATCCGAAAACTATTTACGTTGCCAGCTTTATTGGATACGAAAACATTATACCAATAACTAGAATTAGAGAGCTTTTAGATTTAGATGTAATAAATATAAATGAACGTGAATACACCGATGTCGGTATAAAGGCTACTTCAATAAAACTCAGTAGAGAGCCTCTCGATAACATCGACTATGTAGCATTAAGAGGTCGCATAGAGATAGTTTCCTATAAAAAAGATATAATAAGTTATCAAGTACATACTCCAATAGGGATCTTAGAAGTTCACTCATATGATGGGTCCTTTAGAGAAGGCGAGAGCGTCTATGCCAATATTTACAAAAAAGAACTAGTGTTTCTTAAATAAGGTGTTCTTATATAGCTAAAATGGCTTCGAGGGAGGCCCTATAAGCTATTTCCATGCCTTCTTTCTCTCTTCGCTTTATTTCTTCACCGGCAGAGAAGTCAACTACTACAAGCATTGATCCTGCTATAGCATTTCGCATGTGTGCAATAGTGAAAAGAGCCCCAGACTCCATATCAGTAGCTATTGTTAAATTCCTAATTTTGCTTTTTATTTTTACTAGTCCCTCAGGATTCATGCTATATCTCTCTCTCCACGCATGTAAAATGTCTTTATCGTGTATAGGCCCTACATGGTATTTTATAGTTGAGTCCTTTAATTCCCTTAACGCCTTCTCGATGGACTCTCTAATCGCATTAATAACTTTTTCAAAACCCTTTACAAAATAGAAGCCCTCTTTAACATGCAACCAGTCAAATTCTACACCAAGTTCTCTCTTTCTGAGGTAATCCGGAAAGATGTATCGGAGTACTGGGCTCTCTAGTAAAACATCTGTTGGTACAACAATATCCCCTGGCCTAATATAATCCCTATAAGAGCCGCAAGTGCCTACCCGTATCACTTTATTGATTCCATGTTCGAAAAGCTCTTCGAAAACTATTGCTGCCGAACCTGCACCCATACCACTTGACGCTATGATTAATGGTTCGCCTCCATAATGTCCCAAGTAAGAGACAAAACCTCTCTTTAAAGCTACTACTTTGGGATCCTTTAATAGTTTTGCATGTTCATGAACTCTGTCAGGGTTACCATGAATAATAGCCCTTGAAACACTCGGAGGAAAGAGCCCTTTTCTCCTCGCCTCGAGTAGACCCAAGTGATCTGCTATTAATAAAGAGTCAATAATAACATTATTTTTCTTTAAAGTTTCCATAGCTTACACCATGGAATGGACGTGCTTAATTAAATTATTATAGATGTTCACATTATATTTTTAATGAGATAACTGGGTTTTCCAAATGATCATAAAGTCCGAATACGAAATAAGTGAAGTAAGAAATCTCGTAAACTCTATCCGTTACAGGAATAAAGCCGATCTTATTATAAAGAATGTTAATATTGTTGATGTTATCACAGGCTCAATAGATAAGGGGTCTATATTGATCAGGGATAAATATATTATGCTACTTAGCGAGCGCGAGGGGGACTATAGTGCTTTTAACACGTTTGATGCTAAAGACTTGTATGCTATCCCCGGATTTATTGATTCACATACACATATAGAAAGTTCCATGACTATTCCTTCCCTATATAGTTTCTATCAATTAAAGGAAGGAGTGACAACAGCTATTGTGGATCCACATGAAATTGTAAACGTTGCAGGTCTTGAGGGACTTAAGGCATTCATAGACGATCTGGAGAGGTCTCCTATGAAATTTATAGTCCAAATACCGCCTTGCATACCGGCCTCAGATGAGAACCTTGAAACTAGTGGTGCTTTATTGAGCTCTGCGGGGATAGAAGAGGCTATAAGAGAAAGAGATCTAGCAGACAGGGTAAGCGGTCTAGCCGAAGTAATGTGCTATGAAAAAATATTATGGAACGATGAAGATTTATTTAAAAAAATAATGTTGATTTATGAAAGAGGCTTTGTAATTGATGGCCATGCTTCTGGACTAAAAGGATATGATTTGCAGGCGTATGTAGCCTCAAGAATAATGACTGATCACACGGTAAGAAAAACCAATGAGCTACTAGAAAGGCTAAAACTCGGACTCTATATTCAGATACAAAATAGGCCGCAGGAGTCTGATTTCAGTGGAATAGTTAAACAGTTGAGGAGTCTAGAATCAAGTAGAGTAATGTGGTGTACAGACGACGCGGAAGCCGATGAAATAGCGAGTGGAAAATACTCTGTAAGAGCTATTGTGAGGGATGCTATTGAGAATGGGCTAGATCCGGTAAAGGCTATTAAAATGGCTACAATAAACGTTGCTCAAGCATACAGAGTAGATACTAAACTGGGCATTATTTCTCCTGGACGCTATGCCGACATTGTTCTCGTCCACTCTCTAGACAATTTAAATATACATACTGTGTTAACCAATGGAAAAATAGTTTTTCACCACGGCAAGTTACTCTTGGAGATTCCCGAGCCCAGTCCTCAGCTCCTTAAGTTCAAAGGAAATACTATTAAGTTAAAGAGAGAAATTAGAGCTGATGATCTTCTGCCGGTAGCTCCTGTTGAAAAAGGGCTAGCCAGAGTTCGAGTACTGAATATAGATGGAGGTCTTGAAATGAGGGAGACTAAAATCGACAACTACATAGTAATGTGCGATCCTGGAAGAGATATTGCATGGATGAATGTCATTGAGAGATACGGTAAAACCGGAAATATATCCAGAGGGTTTGTAACTGGAACAGGTGTCAAGGTAGGAGCCTTTGTATCTAGCATTTCACATGATTCGCACAATATACTCGTTGTTAGTGTCGATGTGAAGAGCTCCTTGGTATGCCTCAAAGAAATCATGAAGACTGGTGGAGGATTATGTTTAGCTAAAAATGGAGATATTATATCGCTGATACCTCTACCCTTCTACGGCTTAATGTCTTCGGATCCTGATCTACCGGAAAAACTAAGAATATTCAAAGAAGAATTAAATAATCTAGGGTTTAAAGTCCCACTTAAAAGACTCTTAACCCTCACTCTACCGGTAAGAAAGACTGGGTTCGCAATTACGGATAAAGGACTTGTAGACTACAGGAGAAAAGAGATCCTGCCTATAATTGTAAGCATTAATGAAAATGATGAAAAACATTGAATAGTATATTAAAGCAAATCCATTTAACTATTTCGTTCAAAGTTTATACTTCAATGTTAACTCATGCTTTCAATAACAAGGAATGCAAGCACTTTGTCCCATATATTGCGCTTTAAATACGTGTTCTAAGTCGTAAGATCCCCATGACATTTAAGTAATACTTGTGGAGAAAATTTCGAGTTCATCCCGAGTTGGTAACACCTGCATTGTTATCCTCTTCCTACCCGCTTTGAGTATACCGCTACCCTCAGATGCGTTCACTAGGTACTCTGCCTCGCTATCGCTCAGCTTGTATATCTCCTTGCATGCGTCACGGCCCCCTGGCTCCTCCCTGAGGAGTAGCACGGTCGCGCTCTGCTCTAGCATTGTTCTGCCCTGTGGCGACTGAGATGCACCCTCGACTCTCTGGGTTATATAGAGGGATCTCACTCTGTGCTTCCTTCCACGCCCAGGCCCTCCTGCCGTCCTTATAGTTGATTGTCATCGGCACCCTCGCGATCCGGTTCCACTGGAGCATGTTTTAGTCGCAGAGCACCTGCTTCTCAGGCGGCAACAGCTTCAACAAGGCCTTCCAGAGGATCTGGTAGTCCTCCCGCAGAAGCGGTTGCTTCAAGGGCACGTGGACGTGGGCACCTTTGAAGCCGGATTTCACGACCACAGCCTCCCCGCCATACCACGCCTCTAAGGGAGCAGTAATAATGAAAACAAGGAATGATGCAACAATATACGCTAAGTACAATATTAGAGTAAATGCTGTCTGCCCAGGTACAGCATGGACAAAAATGGTTGAAGAGCGGGTTGAGCATTGAGGAGGGTAAAAAGCCTTTGCATCATTTCACCTATTCCCACGTCTAATAGACCCAGAGGATCGAGCATACGCAGTTCTATACCTAATATCGGATGAGTCAAAGAACGTAACTGGAACCCTCCTAATAGTAGATGCCGGCTGGACCGCAAAGTAGTCTTCAACCATCTCAATTTTTTATTTTTACGCGAGGCAAAAACTCACATACAACTAGTAACTAGTAATTCACAGCTAACTCTAGTTCAGCTGGAGTCTTAGTTCCTCATAGGCATATGACCTGACACACCTTAGAAAGGCGAGACTTTCATTTATAATCCCCATAGAGAACTCTAATCCTATCACTAAGTATGCTTCTTTTCATTCTATTCACTACTAACCACCTGGCGGTATGATCCAGCAGACTCGATAATTTACGGAGTTAGGATTGATCACCGTGTGTTAGATTTATTAGTTCCGGTGCGAAACTGTGTTCCAGAGTGGAACCATGGGTTTATTCGACTTGAGACCTAAAACAAAGCGTGATGACCTGTTTGATAGAGAGCGGGAGTTAGAGCTACT
>Ga0080005_142761_pt1 | contig 15408 bp, 23 predicted proteins | sample JossMetagenome_2_FD_69208 | JGI IMG/M metagenome (GOLD analysis project Ga0080005, IMG submission 69208) | Hot spring sediment microbial communities from Joseph's Coat, Yellowstone National Park, USA - JC3_ASED (SPADES assembly) (version 2) | ecosystem: Environmental > Aquatic > Thermal springs >... | reverse complement strand
CTCGCTATGGCACTAGCGATTTCGCATTCAAGCTCCTCGCTCACGTAGCCCTCGTAGCCCATGCGCCGAATCAGATTTCTCACATACGCAACTCTCTCGTTGTATTCCTCAAGCGCTGAGCGCTCTTTAACCCTGAGGTTCATTTTCTCTCTGTTTCTAAGCGAATTCTGGGCTTTATAAACTTTGCTCAGCCCTGCTTTTTCTCTCTACGTTACTCTAGCGTAAAGCTACGCTCAAAGTAAAACAGCTTTTGTAAATCAACAGAGTTTAAACTCTAACCCTCTAAGTTCACGTAAATGTGAATCAACAGAGTTTAAATGTTAACTCTGTGAGTTTACGCTAGCGTTAACCCAAAGAAATTAAGCCTTAACTCATTAGGTTAGCGTAAACGTAAACTCTTTGGATTAAAGCTTTAACCCAATGAACTCACATTCATGTTAACTCATAGAGTTTAAACTTCAACCCATTGGATTAACGCTTTCGTTAATCGACAGAAATTAAGCTTAAGCTCTGTGGATTGGCAAAAACGTGGGCTCATTGGGTTAGCATGTTAACTGTCGTGATTGCAACATATGCTCTTTGAGTTCACGTTAGCGTTAACCAATCCGGTTAATTGTTGAACTTTATGGTTTTCTTTTTTGCTTTTTTCATTTTTTCGTTTTTTGTCTTTAAACGAAATTTCCATGTATTTTTACAAAATACGTGAAAGCAGACTATTCCACGTAGCTCTGCTAAGGGGGCTTGGGGAAAAGTGTCGTTTAGCCTGCACAAAATATACCCATGCCTAACCGAGCACAGCGCTAGCGCGCTCAACACCCAGGCTTGAGGTGTTTGGTATTACCCACGCGGCCCTGAAACCAGACAAAATAAACCCCGCTTTCACCGTAACACCCGCGGCTTTTCCCTGGGTTTTTTCACGCGCGGATTTGCATACCCTGGCGGATTTATTGAATATGTAAATAATGTTTCACGGTGGTAAGCGAGCGGGGTTTAGCCCCGAGGGGAGGGCTTGTGAACAGCCTTAACGAAAGATATATATACTATCCATGTGCTAGGGGTATCGGGGGCCGGAAATGGCCCGTGCAAACAACAACAAAAGAATGAGCGGGAGAGAAATCGCCGGAATACTAGCGATACGTTACAGCGCTCTAGCGCGCGAGAGCGCGGAGCACGCTAGAGAGTCGGTGCAGGTGGCCCTGAGGAAGCTGGACGCCCTCGTGAGAAATCTGTGCGACGAGATTAGCTCAGGGAAAAGCGTAAACATGAGAGAGGTACTTATCGAGGTTAGCCAAGCGCTGGGAGTACTAAGGACCGCTGACGAGAGCCTATCCGAAACCCTGAGCTACGCAGCCCTAGCTAGGCGCAATGCCGTGGACGCTCTAGGCCACGAGATAAAGCCCGAGGCTTGCACGCGCTTCGGAGAGTGCGAGATTGAGGCATGCAAGCCTGAGACCTGCAAGCTGTTTGCGCTCCGGTTCTTCTAGCCGCTCCCAACCAAAAGGTTTTTAAACCCCCTTTTTCACTTTTTTAGTAGATGAACATGCAGCTAAGACCGTACCAATCGGAGGCCTTGAGCGCGTGGAAGCGAGCCGGGGAGCGCGGAGTGATAGTTCTACCCACAGGAACAGGTAAAACCTTCATTGGCCTAGCCGCGATGAAAGAAGAGCTTGAGAGAGGGGGCAGCGTGGCCGTTCTAGTCCCAACCATCGTTCTAGCGGAGCAGTGGCGCGCACGCATATGGGAGACGCTGCACGTCAGAGCGGCGCTCTACTGCACAACCGAGAAAGCCCTGGGGAGGGTGACGGTGTTCGTGGTTAACAGCGCCTACCTCTACAGAGACTTGTTGGCTAAGTTCACATTGGTTATCCTCGATGAGGCCCACCACCTGGGGGCCCCGAAGTGGAGGGAGATAGTGCTCCAGTTGAACGGTAAGAGGGTTCTAGGGCTCACAGCCACCCCCGAGAACGCGCCGCTTCCAGTTGTGTACAAGATGCTCATAGCGCACGCCAGGGCTAACGGGGCCGTGGCCGACCTAGAGGTTATTCCGTATTTCGTGAGCCTGACACACGATGAGTGGCTCTCATACCTTGAAATTGAGAGGAAGATAAGGGAGACGGCGCGGGCCCTACGCTATGCGGAGGCTAGGGGCAGCGCTAGGGAGGTGGCGGAGCTCGATAGGACTCTGAAGATACTGACGGGCAAGCGGAGGCAGCTCATGAGCGAAGTAGTGGCCAAGAGGCATGCAGTGCTCGAAATAGCCATGAAGCACCCAGGCGAAAGAATACTAGTTTTCACCGAGAGCATAAGGGGGGCCGAGGCCATAAAGGCTGTGCTCACCAAGGCGGGCATTAGGGCCGCGACGTACCACAGCAAGATGCCCAAGCACCTCAGAAACCTAGTGCTAGCGGAGTGGGGTAAGAGCTTCGAGGTATTGGTGGCCGTGAGGAGCTTAGACGAGGGAGTGGATGTGCCCGAGGTGAGGATAGGTATCATAGTGGCCACGGGTAAGAGCGTGAGGCAGATCACACAGCGAGTGGGTAGGCTGATAAGGCCGAGGCCAAACAAGAGGGCATTACTGTATGTAGTGTTGGCTAGGGGGACCTACGAGCTGGGCATACTAGCGCGCATACGCAGGATAGCCTACACGGGCTACAGCTAGCGTTTTTCTTTTCTCTTTTTTCCTCTAAACGAAAGGTTTTTAGGGGGCCGCGCGCTCTCTACCATGAGCGGGCATGAGGCTCACGGCTGAGGAGCTGAGGGTGGCCGAGGAGGAGCTTAGAAGGGAGTTCAAGGGGTGGGATAGGGTGCCTGAGCGCGTGCGCGCGAGGCTCATTGAGAGCAGGGCCGCGGAGGTAAAGAGGAGGAGGTATGAGGAGGTGGCCCGCAGGGTTATCGAGGAGATGGGGTTATCGCTAGCGGCTATCGAGAGGGTGGAGGAGCGCGCCCGCAGGCTCGCGGAGGAGAGAAAGAGGGTGGAGGAGGAGATACGGAGGCTTGAGCTGGGGCTAGAGTGGAATGGGGGCGATGAGGGGCTGAGGGAGAGGCGAAAAGCGCTCAGGCTTAGGAGCGCGGCCCTAGCGGAGGCCTTGGAGCTCTACCACGACAGCATTCTGGGGCTCAGGGCGGCCCTAGGGGACCTAATCAGGGCCATCGCTAAGGAGATGATGCTTGAGGAGCTCTAGGGGGCTGTGAAAAACCGGTTTTCTCTAACCGATTCCCAGCGGCCCCCTCTTTTTCTCTTTTTTCCTCTAAACGAAAGGTTTTTAGGGGGCCGCGCGCACTCACTACCGAGGAAGCATGAGCTGCGTGAGGCTGTGCTGGAGCGTGGGGCTGAGCAAGGTGCACAGGTGCCCGAAGTGCGGCGCGCCGATGATTTCGCTCTTCGAAACTCTCGACGACATCTTTACCGAGGAGACGCCGCTGTGCTGCTCTAGCTGCGCCTCAATCGATGATGTGGGGAGGGCGACAAAGGCCATCGGGAGGAGGCTTGAGGAAGTGCTGGGCTACTGCACGACGATGGTGAACATAGGGCGCAGGCTCAGCGCTGACCTTGAGCTGTTGTGGCGGACCCGCAGGGCGCGAGAGAGCGAGAGCCGCGGCTAGCCCCTCTCCCCAACCAGCTTTTTTTCTCTCTTTTTTCATAAACGAAAGGTTTTTAAGGGGGTGCGCGCGCACGAGTGGTGATGGCGCAGGCTAGGGCTGTAGGTCACAGCTACGCGATGGAGTACAGGTGGTGCCTCAAGGCCGCGGGGCTAACGTACCCAGTGGCCCTGTGCAGGCAGTGCGGAAAGGTGATTCCCCCCGCCTCGGTCGAGCTTTCGAGAACGGGCGCGCACGGAGTGCTCTTCTTCCTGCACGAGCACGAGCTGTGCTTCGCGGTGCTGGTGCAGTCCAACAGCGGCAAGAGGCGCGTGGAGTGGCGCGGCGACCCCGGTCAGGCGCTGCGAGCGGCAGTCGAGCGGGCGTGGGTTACCGAGGGCGCCAGCGTGGAAGAGGTAGTGGAGCTGATAGCCTCGCTGCTAGCCGCGCACTGACAACCTCAAACCAGCTCTTTCTCTCCCCCTCTCCCTCGCGCGCACCCTCTTTTTCTCTCTTTTTCTCTAAACGAAAGACTTATAAGGCTCCGACGCGCCCCTCTACGCGATGAAGGGCGAGAAGAAGGCTGGAAAGCGCAGAAGGCGCTTTGAGAGGGAGGGCGAGAGCTTCGAGGAGAGGGAGGTTTTCGACGGCTACGACAACTTCATCGTGGACGACGAGCGCTTACCCAGCGACTACTGGACCATAAGAGAAGCAAGGGAGGAGTACTGTAAGGAATACGGCTACTGCTAGGCTGAGGAAAACCTTTTTTCCTCTAGTCTTTTTCTCTCCCCCTCTCCCTCGCGAAAAGCTTATGGCTCACGCTGGCCGCGGCGCGCGTGATGGAGGAAGAGGAGTGGGAGTGGGATGAGATACTAGCCGAGGAGGAGTGGGAGGAGGAGGAAGAGGGGCTTGAGGGTGAGGAAGAGGAGTGGGAGGAGCTTGAGGAAGAGGAGGAGTAGCAGAGTCTTTCTCTTTTCTCTGTTAAACGAAGCGTTTATAGGGGCTGCGCGCTCGCCGAGCATGGAGGGATGGGCATGGAAGAGGTCGTGGAGGTGCCTGGAGTCGTGGAGAAGCTTGAGGAGGTTGTTCAGCAGCTTGAGGAGCTGAACAAGACGCTGACGCACCTCGTGATGGTCCACCTCTCAGCCCTGCTCTTCATCTCCGCGCTGCTGGCCCTGCTGGTGGTGCTCCGCTAGCTGTTTTCTCTTAGTGAACCTAAACGAAATCTTTTTTTACCCCCTTTGCGAAGCAAGCCTTGATGCAGGCGCTGGACCTCAAGCAGGAGAGAGAGCTCATGGGGCTGCTGCGCGACGCGAGCCCCCTTCTCAGCCTGATAGCCGAGGAGCTCACAATGGCGCGCGGCTCCAGGGCGACAATCAAGATGGCGCGCCTGGTGGCGCGCTTCCTCCGCGCGCGCAACCCCATCCCCTCCGTCTACACCTCGGCGCTCCGCGACATCCTGACGGAGAGAGCTAGAGCCGTAAGGGACCTAAAGGGGCGCACGTGGTTTCTCGCCGATGTCGAGTTGCGCGTGAAGGGGGGTAAGCCCCAGGGCTACAGGCTCGTCTACGTGCTTGACGGAAACCAACTCTAAACGAAACCTTTTTTAAGCCCCCTCTTTCTCTCCATGCTGGGGAGCCATGAGCACCTTCGACCTAGTTGTGAGAAACGGCGAGGCGAGGGCCGAGGCGGCGCCGCGCCTTCAGCGGATATACCACCCCCCTGGCTTCACGGACAGGGTTCTCGCGCTGCTCAGGGAGCACGGGGCTATCGAGGTGGGCTCGTGGTGCCTGGAGGTCGCTAGAAGCGGCCACCTCGCGCTCATCCAGGTGGCCGACATATACGAGGCCAGGAACATCCCGGCGCGCCTGCTCAAGCGCATAGCCAACCTGCTCCCCAGGGAGCAGTTGCGCGACTCGTGGAACGGGAGGCCCGAGCTCAGAACCTTCCTCCGCGTGGCGAGCAGGGTGGGCAGGTCCCTGTTCGACGCCTTTATAGTGCCCAAGGAGCGCGAGGACGAGAGGGTGAGCGTCTACGCGGCCTACCTGCCCCTCTACCCGCCCCACCTGCTGAAGTGGGCCGTGGAGGAGCTCACCTGGAGGAGCGCGCAGCCCGACGGCGTGGGAGTCGTCCAGAGGGGTAGGAGCTACTACCTGATGCTGTACTGGGACTGAGCGGGTGGGGAAAACCCCTTCTTTACCTCTCTCTTTCTCAGCTCACGCGAACGTATGTGAAGCGGCGATAGCCGTTGTTCCACCGGCGCCGCCAGAGCGACTCCTTCAGCCTCCAGACGCGCCCCTTCGCGTCGGTAACCTCCCTGAGCTCCCGGACCATGGGAGCCAGGGTGACCCTGAGCGCGTGCGGGATGTGGACTCCCCGCCGCCTCCTGGCCCACCTGAGCACCTTTGAGATTGTGAAGACCACCTCGCCTCCGACCTGGCTCGCTAGGTACTCCCTCAGCAGCCACTCCACGAGCTCGCGCTCGACGGGCATGCTCCCCGCCGCGCCCGGCGCAGCCCCCGGTAAAATACTCATCGTTTAGCGGCTCTTTCCGCGCTCAGCGGGGGAGGTAGGTTTCGACCGTCTTCCTGGCGTGCTCAACCCGGTCCAAGGCCCTCCTCAAGTGCCTCTCAAGGAGCTCAAGGTGCGCGTGGACCTCGTCGGGGTCGAGGTCGTCCAGCACCCTCTCCAGGAGCTCGCTGAGGCTGAGCAGGACCCTGGCCTCCTGCCCAACCCTCCTCAAGTTGAACACGATGCTGTCCCTGTCGAACCACCCCAGCCGCACCGCCCCCACCCGTCAGGGGGTCGCCGTGAGGAGCTGGGCGCGCTCCAGCACGTGCCTCACGACGAGCTGCAACCTTCTAACGCTGTACTTCCCCGAGAGGTGGTGCGCCATGTCCATCGTGTGGAGCTTGAGGGCGTAGGCGTCGAGCGGGGTGACGCGCAGCCCGTAGGACTCCCTGAACTTGTCCGCCTCGTACTGGAGCGACCTGACCAGCGACTCGACGGAGCTGTACAGGGGCCGCACGCCCTCCAGCAGCCGCCTCACCTCGTCGTAGCCGCTCGTAGTTAGCACGTACTCGTGCACCACGGCTCCAGGGCGCAAGAGGGGCAGGGTTAGGTAGCCGCCCGGCCCGGGCCTGGGCTGCGCGCCCGCCAGCAACTGCCTAGCCGCGGTCATCGGCAAGCCCTCCCTGAACAGGGCCATGGCTAGCGCCGCGGTCTTCGCCCTCACCTTGGAGCGGGCGCGGCCCTCAGCGTACCGCCTCGTCAGCTCGCACAGCAGCTCGTACGCCTCCCTCACCCTGCCCTCCATGCCACCACCACCCATAGTGCGCGCGCCGGGCGGAAAAAACTATCGTTTAGGACTGCTTAGCGCGAGACGCTAGCAAGGGGAGCCAGGGGTTGTCCCTCGCGAACTCCGGCAAACTCTTCTCGGCGCGCTGCTGGGGCTGGGCGCGCCGCTGAGCCCCGCTCCTCCTCGCGCTGGGCTGGCTAGCCCCCTCACCACCCTCGACGGGCTTGGGCTGCTCCGGCTCCGGCGCCTGGCTGGGCGCTGAGCCGTGCGGGGCCTGGTTGAGGGGCAGTAGCTGCTGGAGCACCTGGTGAACCGCGGCTGGGTCGCCGCTGACCTCGACGCTGCTCAGCCTGCCCTCCTTGTCGTACCTCACCACGACCCTGACGGACACGCTGAGGGGTGGGCGGAGAAGGTAAAAAACGCATCGCTTGCGAGCGGTTAACGAAGTGTGCGCTCGCGAACAGTTGGCTGAGCGCTAGCGCGCAGGAGCGGAGAAAAAAAGACTTCTCGACCAAAAGCTTCTCAGATGGGCTCAGGCTCGTAGTGCCCCCAGTACCATGATGGTGCGCCCGAGGGCGCGCTGCTCGTCGAAGGGGTGTAGCTCGGAGTGGTGTAGCTTTTCGGATAGAAGTACTTGGTTATGCAGCTCTCTCCAAGCCACTTGTAGCTCACGGGCCACCCCAGCGGTGCTTGAACCTCTTCGAGGCCCAGGACGGTGACGCGCACGCGCCACGTCCACCTGTACGTAATCTGCGTGACGTACACGCATCTCCGAACGTAGTAGCCGTAGTCGTACGTTATCGTCTCCGATGGGTACGACCAGCTCTCGGCCTCCACCGTGCACTCTACGAAGGGGGGTGTGCTGCTCTGGCACGTGATACTGACGGGGCCGAAGGACACTTGCTTATCAACGCAGTGCGAGGGCCACTCGAAGAGGCAGGCCCCCCTGGGAGGGTCCCAGTGGCCGCCCCTAACGAGGGCGAACGACGCCACTTCTACCCTGTCCACGGTGATGACGAGCCGCTCCGTCTCAAAGAGACCGCTGGGCCTCTCGATGTTGAAGCAGATGTCGTACACGCCCACTATCCTGCACAGCTTGTACGTGGTGTGCGTCTCCACGTACCAGTTAGCGTACCAGGACAGCACCGACATGAGGAGCGCTACGCCCGCAGCCGCCGCGGTCGCCGTGGCCGGTGCTCCACCCCCCTGCGCCGCCGCCCTCAAGCTCCGCACGAAGACCAGCGCGTTCTCGAAGTCCATGAGGGTGGCTATGCCGAGGTTAGTCATGTCTATGGCCATGCCGACTATCCGCCTGGTCCGCTCCTCCTCCGGGGTCTTCGGCGGGTTGAACCTGTTGTACGCCTCGAAGGCCACCTTCAACGCGAAGCCCCCGACCAGCGAGAGGGTTCCCCAGTTCCGCTTGATGAAGTCCCTCAGCTTGACGGCCTGGTTGGCGTCCTCGGCGAAGCCCCTGAGCGCCTCGTCCAGGCGCCTTACCCTCGTCCTCGGCAGGTACTCCGTGCCCCTCGTAGCGTGCTCCGAGATGAAGTTGAAGATGCTGCCGTCATTCAGCGCCTGCATGAGCTTCCTGCGAACCGCCTCATCGCTGGGAACCCCGTACAAGTCGGCCATGGCGTTCACCAGGTCCTGCCCGTACCGGCTCGCGAAGGCTCCGTGCAGGGTCAAGACGACGCGGTTAGCCTCGCTGTCCGTAATCACAACGATGCCTCTCTCTTGGAGGAAGTTCTTGAGCACGCCCCACTCGGGACCCCTCACCGAGGGGTCAAAGAACCAGACGATTAGCTGCCCTTTGCCAGGGTGGCGCGCCAGCGCGGCATCCTGGAGTGCCTCCTTCACGGCGTAGGGGAAGTTTTTCGTCGAGGTCTTCACCTCGACGAAGACTTCGAAGTTTTCGCCAGCATGGTAGCGCTCCACATAGTAGTCGAAGACACGCCCTCTCTCGGTCAGCAGGAGCTTCACAACTTCATCGGCTAATTCCCTCGCTTCGCTCTCCCCCTTAACGCCCTTAAACATGTTGTAGACAAACTCCCGAACTGCATCCACATGGTCGTCAAATTTCGAGAGCACGTACCTCGTCGCATCATCAACCCCCTCATTTTTCCTCAGTTCCTTGCAGAAGATTGCGCGCAGCGCGTTCAGGAACTCTTCTGAGAAATCGGTTGGCGTGTCCTCGCGCTGGGCGTAGGCGAGGGGGGCCTGGCCGAGCCACGCGGTCGCAAGCAGCGCTACCAGCAGGGCTGCCGCTACCTTTGCTCCTACCCTCCGCTTCATCGGGAGTGAGGCGCCCTCTGTGCCCCTTAAGCGTTTCGCTAGCTGCGGTGGGCGTAGATGAAGGCGTCACCGAGGTCGTGGAGGTGGGCGGGAGACACTACTGCGGCAACCCCGCTCAGGTGGGGGAGCAGCTTGTAGTTTATCAGCATCTGCCTCAGCTCCTCCGGCACCAGGTCGGAGCGGCACACCTCGACCACGAAGCTGCTACCACTCCACCCGCCGACCCCCATCTCCACCCACTTCCTCAGCACCTCCTCGGGGTAGCGCCTCCACGTTATTCCGAGCATGATGAAGCCAGCGCACCTCCCCAGCTCGCCGAGCGTGTCCACGAAGCGGTCGAAAATCCTGGGGAGGTCGGGGAAGCCTGCCTCGGCCATCCTCACCAGGCGCTCCAGCTCCGCGTTGACGGCGAGCCTGGCGGCAGCGTGGAGGCCGCCCTTCCGCGCCTCCTCCAGCAGCTCCGCCCGCTCGCTGCCGCTTAGCCTGCGCAGGTAGTAGGTGGGGACGAGGAAGCCCTCGTACCACTCGCGCAGCACCTCCTCCCTCTTGCTCAGCAGCTCCTGGGCGGTTTCGGCGCTGAGCTCGCCCTTCGCCCACCGCATTATGACCTCGATTGGGTTCGCCACCCTGCGCATGTACTTCTTCGTGCGCACCAGCCACGCCTTCCACGAGGCCAGCTCCTCGTCCAGGCGGTCGCGGGGGTCTAGGTCCGTCAGGAGGAAGGCGAGGCGCGGGCAGCCAGCAGCGCGCAGCGCGGCGTAGAGCTCGTAGTTGGTGCCCCCGGCGTAGCTGTCCGCCTCGACCTCCTCTGGCAGCCGCTCTTTCGCTGGCACGAGTAGCTCCAGCATCCACGGCTTCTCGCTCACGCCTCCACTCTCCGCGCTCAGCGCGCGGCGCATAGCAGCCTCACCCTCACGCAGCGCACACAGGGTTAAAAAACGCGTCGCTTGCTAACCGTTAACGAATGACTGGCGGCGAAGTGGCGGCTTCAAGCGCGCGCTGACCCGCTCTCCCACGCGTCGCACTCGCGCACGTACTCGAGGGCCGCTTCGAGGTCCTCCCTTGTCAGCTGCGGGTACCTCCTCAGCACCTCCTCGAAGCCCAGCTCCTCCACCATCTCGGCTAGTAGGAAGGCCTTGACGCCCTTCACCTTCGGCTCGCCGTGCTCGAAGTAGATGAGGTCCCACCAGCGCGGCCTCTTCATGCGCCGAGCCCCAGCTCCTTTAGCAGCTCGCGCAGGCCCACCACCTCCAGCGCTGTGACCTCGCCGCTTTCATCCGTGAAGAGGAAGGCTGGGGCTTTGGTGGGCAGGGGCTCGCCCACCTCGACGCCGCTGGGCTCCTTGAACCTCACGAAGAGGAGGTCTTGCTCCCAGTCAACGTGGGCCTCGACGGCGCTCTCGGGCAGCCTCGCGCCGCAGAGCCGCTCCAGCCGCTTCAAAAGCCGCGGAAGCATCGCCCTGGTTGTGGTTGTAGGGGGGCTTATTTTAACTGTTTCTGGGGGCGTGGAACCTAAAGCGGGGCCTACGCCAGGGCCCTGAGCGCCTCCGCCAGCTTGAGCCTGAGCCTCTCCCTTGAGACGTGGGTGTAGACCTGGGTCGTGCTGAGGCTTGAGTGGCCTAGCAGCTCCTGAACCTCCCTGATGTCCAGGCCCGCCTGGAGCATCGTGGTGGCGAAGTAGTGCCTGAGCATGTGCGGCGTAATCCTCCTCTTCAGCCCCGCGCGCCTCGCGAGGCGGCGCAGCATCCTCTCGACGGTGACGTAGCTGATGCTCTTCGAGGGGTCTATCGGGGATGGGAAGAGCGGGCCCGAGCCGCCCAGCGCCTCAACCCTCCTCCTGAGCAGGGGCAGCAGGTGGGGAGGGGCTACCAGGACGCGCTCCTTTCCGCCCTTCCCGAAGACGCGTACCAGCCCGGATTCGAGGTCGATGTCCTCGCACCTGAGCGATGCCAGCTCGCTGACCCGCATGCCCGTGTAGACGAGGAGGTTGAGCGCCAGGGCTTCGTCCTCCGTGCGCGCAGCGGCGAGCAGGCGGCGGACCTCCTCCCTCGTGGGGACCTGCGGCAGCCTGCGGGAGCGCCTGGGGGGCTTGTAGCTCTCGGCGACGGGGACCTTGTGGTAGCGTAGGAAGCTCCTGACGGCCACGGCTGCCGTGTAGAGGCTGTCCCTGCTCCACCCGCCCTGCAGCAGCGAGTAGAGCCACTCGTCTATGTCGCGCTCCGTGAGCGAGGAGATGTCCTTGCCGCGGGAGCGCAGGTGCTTGAGGAGGAGGCTGGCGAAGCACGCGTAGGTGCGTATGGTGCGCTCGCTCCTGCCCCTCGCCCTCATCGCCGCGAGGAAGCTCTCCAAGAGGAGCTCGTCCCTCGCCTCCGCAGCCTCACCTGTCGGTCCTGACGGCAACGCAACCACCCAGCCAGTACCCGTAGTGCTTGCCGGGGGAGAGGAAGCGGAGCCTGTGGCAGCAAGACGGGCTGAGCTCGTAGGCCCCGCTCTGGGGCACGATGAAGACGAGGTGGTAGCCCTCCCCGTCCCAGTACTTGACCGCGGCGCGGTAGCCGTTCACGGCCACGTCCCCGGTTGGCTCCACGTCCAGGACGAGCTCGATGGTGGTTACTGCGCGCGCGCCGCTTGCAGCGGCTTGGTGGAGCGCCGCCAGGGCTGGTAGCCACAGGTGGCTGGTGGCCGCCAGGAGCAGGGCGATGGCCACTGCCGCGTCAGTAGCCGTAGGGAAACGGCTGCCTCCTCTTGAGAAGGCCACCCAGGACACCGCTCCCAGCCACCACTCCCAGGATGAAGCCCGCGACTCCGGGGGCGTAGTCCCTCAGGCTGTCGGCGCTCACGCTGCTGGACGCGAGCGCGCCCGCGAGGCTGCCGAGGTCCGCCTGCACCTTCTCCCAGTTCACGGTCACGTACCCGGCTAGCTGGAGAATCAGGAGGATTGCCAGGAAGAAGCCCACGATTGTCAGCAGCACCCTGACGCCCTTCGCCACCAGGTAGCCCAGTATGAACGCCCCGATAGCCTGCGCCAGGCTCACTGCCCCACCACCCCCCTCAGCACGCTCCGCAAGTACTTATGGGTTGGAGGCGGCCGCGCCTCCGGCACCTCGCAGGGGAAGCGCTCGAAGGTCAGCGGGAACCTCCGGCCACGCAGGGGAAGTGCTCGAAGTAGCAGCCCGGCGGGGCCCACCTCCTCACTTGGCCGCCACCTCCCTCGCGCGCGCCGCGCGCCTCTGGAGCTGCTGGACGTAGTGCTGTAGGCAGTAGGGCTCCCCGTCGAGCTCGTACACCGCTGGCAGGCCGCACACGGCGCACCTCCTCAGCGTCCTCAGCGCGCCGCCTGCGCGCTCGTCCGCCCGCAGGCGGCTGTCGTCGTCGCACCTGTAGCAGTCGCTCATTCACCACCCCTCCTGTGGTACTCCACGAGGTCGTGGACGAAGGACTTCACGGCCTCGAAGACCTCGTGCGCGCGCAGGGCTAGCTCGGGCGCCTTGAATGCCGCCTCGCCGCAGCCCACCTCCTGGAGGTGGACCATGAGCGCGAAGGCGTGCTTGTACACGCACCAGTCCCGCCTCAGCAGCTCGACGTTGAGGCCCAGGCTGCGCGCCCACTCCTCGACGAAGCCCCGCCTAACGTCCCTGACGAGGGCGGCCTGGTCCAGCATGCCCGACTCAAATAGGTGCTCCTCCATGTTGATTAAGTGCCCTATCACCCACCACGTCTCCTCCTCAGCGCCCCTGCCCAGCTTACCCTCAACCTTGACGACCTCAACCCTTACCTCCTGCCAGCCCATCACGCGGAAAAACGACACCTGCAAGATAAACCCTTCGCTACTCCGCACGCCGCTGCTCGCTGAGCGCTGCCTCCAGCACCAGCGCCGCGCGCTCGGCTAGTCCCGACCCCTCCGGGAGCACGACGCTATTTTATCCAGAAGCTTCCCGACGGGAAGGTTATTTTCAATAGAGAACGGGGGAGGAGTTCCTGCTTCAAAACGGGACTTGCGAATCCACTCGTCGGGAGGGCCAGAAGCTTCTCATGCGTAAATGGATAGTGCGAGGCAGTTTTGCAAGCTTCTCACGGGAAGAGGAAAAGCTTATAAGCAGCCGCGAGGCAAAGCCCACGGCAGCAACTGGGAAAGAATTGAAAGCTTCGAGAGCGGGCTGCTCGACCAGGCCGCCCTCGTCAGGGGCAGCAACTGGGAAAGAATTGAAAGTGGTGGACGACGCGCTCTGGGGGCCAGCGCTGTACCTGATGCAGCAACTGGGAAAGAATTGAAAGTGGTGAGGGCGGCGCAGGAGCGCAACCTCCTGGCCCACGACGCAGCAACTGGGAAAGAATTGAAAGAGAACGGTCGTCGTCATGAGCCGGAGGTACAGGGACTTCGTGCAGCAACTGGGAAAGAATTGAAAGAACGGCTCGCGCGGCAGCCTCCACGCGGCGTAGAGGGCTAGGAGGGGCCCCCTCGCTACTGTGCTCCAGCCCATGAGGGCGGGGGAGGCGGGGACCTTGGCCACGTAGAGGTCCGCGCACCACCACACTTCCCAATCGGCGCGCGCAGGAGGGGGAGAAAAAAAGGCTCGGTTCAGGCTATCGCCCACCTGGGCACGTGAATCTCGACGACCACCTCGCGCCTCCTGCGCCAGTAGTAGAGCAGCAGTAGGAGGAGCAGGAGCAGGAGTGGGAGCCACCACCGCTCCCTGAGGAGCTCGTAGAGCCACGGCGGTATGAGGACGTAGCCTGTGGGCGGCGCCTCCTCCTCGGGCGCGGGCCTGCCCTCCTCATCGGGTGGCGGTGCTGGTGGTTGAGAGGGCGGGGGTGGTGCTGGCACGTCCACGACCTTCAGGGTGTAGCTCACGGAGGCGTGCTCGCGCACTGCGAGCATGGGCGGCGTCCAGGAGTACTCCTGCGCGCTCGTCACGCGCGGCAGCGCCACCAGGAGGGCTGCCAGCAGGATGGCCACCGCCTCGCGCCGCACCGCCCACCACCTCACTCGAACGTTACGACCACCTCGGCCAGCAGGGCCTTGCCGGGGGGCACGTGCACGTCTTCCCTGAGGCTGAACCAGGGCTGCGGCTGCGCGCCCGCCGCGTAGTAGAGGAGCACGGCGGAGCCGGTGACGTTCAGGCCGCTGACGCCCGTGAAGAACGCCCTGAGCGTGATGGTCTTGCCCTTGCGCTCCACCTGGAGCGGGGCCTTGTAGGGCGGGGTCGTGCCGTAGTAGTACCAGGGGTGCGCGTAGGCCGCCACAGACCTGTTGTAAGGCCAGGGCGACGTGGTGACCGTTATCTCGGGCTTGTAGCCGGGCACCACCTGCAGGAACGTCCACGGCGTGCCGCTGTACTCGTCGTGCAGCATGGCCATGTGGAACATGTAGCCCCCAGACGACGTGAGCTGGTTGAGGTACTGCCCAACCTGGTCGGGGCTCGGGTTGAGCATCTCGTAGACGAAGAGCGTGAAGAACCGCGACCCGCCGCCGCCCGGCTGGTTCCTGACGTAGACCGTGATGTACACCTCGACCCAGTCCCCAGCGGTGAGCACGAGGGGGACCTCCTCCTCCACCATCGGCACGTAGATCGGCCTGCCGTCCCTGTCGTGCAGCAGCCTCGCGTACGTCATCCTGACGGGGCCGGGGGTGCTCTGGGGAACCTGGAACGCCTGGGTGTACACCGTGAACCACTCGTGCGTCTCGTTGCGGCCCAGCTTGTCGTAGCCGTACTCGTAGCTGCACGCCCCGAGGGTGTAGCTCACCTTGATGATGGACGTGATGCGTATGTCGGTCGGCCAGCTTGGAGCCACCACGCTGCCGCTCTCCAGCCTGGCGGGGGGCTTGGCCGTGATGTTCAGGTTGACGCCGGGCCCCCTGAACCACAGCAGGGCTCCGGGGTACCCGTGGTAGGTGTAGTCGAGGCCGCAGAAGGAGAGCGGCAGGTAGAACCTCTTGGCCTCCTCCTTGGTCTTCGCGACGGTCATGTTCACCACCCTGGCTGTCCCGTTGATGTCCACCACGGTCGCCACCGGGCTGCCCGTCAGGAACGCGTGGAGGATGCTCACGATGTTCTCCGTGAAGCTGCGCATAGGTCCCTCGTACCTCGGCACCCCGTTCACCAGGACCCTGACGTGGCCCCCGACGCTCACGCTCCCCCGCACGACCGCGGCGGGCTGCGGTGGCGGTTGCAGCAGGGCTAGCTGCACCGCGACAGCCGACAGCGCCAGCAAGACCGAGAGGGCCAGCCCGACCGCTAC
>Ga0080005_147092_pt1 | contig 15418 bp, 18 predicted proteins | sample JossMetagenome_2_FD_69208 | JGI IMG/M metagenome (GOLD analysis project Ga0080005, IMG submission 69208) | Hot spring sediment microbial communities from Joseph's Coat, Yellowstone National Park, USA - JC3_ASED (SPADES assembly) (version 2) | ecosystem: Environmental > Aquatic > Thermal springs >... | reverse complement strand
CAAGCTATTAGCTATTCACAATCTTCACGCCATAAGGGAGGAGATAAACGCCACTAAACAAGCCATTTACGAGGGCCGACTATTCGAGTACCTCCAGGAGAAGGCGAGGGTGCACCCCGCCCTGTATACTGCCTTTAAGAAGTTACTAAGGTACGTCGAATATCTAGAGAAATACGATCCCAGGACAAGAGGCGAAGTGAAGGCCGTGTTCATGTACGACATGGACTCCATGAAAAGGCCCGAAGTTCTGAGGCATGATAGGTACATAAATATATTGTCTAAAACGAGGGAAACCGCAATTGCGCTATGTTGGAAAGAGCTCGAAAGACCGTATTTCAACGACGAGAGAGTTAGGAAATTGAGCGAGCAAGGCGAGGTGTTCGTTTTCTTACCTTTTTACGGCGTAGTTCCCGTGGAAGCGGCCGGTTCTTTCCCCTATTCTCAAACCGAAATTCCGGAGGAACTCGACGAGGAGGTGATTACAGCGTCAGTAGCCAAAGCCAAGGAGACTTTAAAGAAGAAGGGTTACATGAAAATCATATACTTGGGTTGCGACGAAATATTCAAGAACTCTGATTAAAAGATTTATATTTCACATATAGATTCTTCCTGATCCGCTTCCAGGTTGCATCAATTCTTTCTGGATAATCTCGAACTGCTTCTGTATCTCCTCTTCTATCTTCTTCGCCTCTTCGTATAGGCTGGCGGTCTCGAACTTCACGTTCAGCATTTCGTTGATCGTTTCAATGGTTATCGCGGCCGCTGCTGGATCGGGTCTGTCCCTATCCGCATAAGGTAAAATAACGACGCTCGGAAAGCCTTCAAACTCGGAATAAATAGTTAGAAGCGCGAGAGGACCTACGATGAATAGCTGTTTTTCCATATAGGGGTAGTTCAAGTTCCTAGTGCTACTCGAAGTTTTTAGCCACCTGAGCTTTTCGTTACCTTCAGCGTATCGCTTGTCCAAACCTCCTATAAATATACCTTCACTTATTTCGTGCTTCAGCGCCCATTCCACTATTCCTTTCGAAAACTCCGCCCATTCGGCCTGATGGGGTAAGAGGTGGTTTAGGATCGCTACGATTCTAAGGTCGTCGTTAAGAAAGATCTCGAAGGGGGCCGCAAGACCGTATTCTTCAACGAACGCAACATCCCTCATTCTTTTGGTCTCAATGAACCCGACCCTCCTGAAACCGCCCGAGAGAATAAGATGTCTTACAGCTAAGTATCCGACTTCACCAATCGTCCTAAATCCCGTTACAAGCGTCGAGCCTTTTAGAGCGCCGGCGTTTATCCCCTTCAATAGGAACTTAATCAACGTCCTTCGCACCTCTCCTTACATTCACGGCAACACCTCTCTTATATTGTTTCACCTCTTCACCGGACACCCTCATCTTGCCCATGGCTACTAGTGCGTCGTTCTCGTCGACCACAACAACCTCATCACCCGCTCTCAATTTAGGATCTACATCTATCACGAACTTGGCGAAGACGCTCCTACCCTCCATGACGAAGCTCTTGACGGACGAAGGAATCACCACTCTTAGAGCAGGTGGGTTAGTACACTTCAGAATTACCTTAGCCGAGGCCTCCTGAAGGGAGAAAAGTAGGTCTTGGGCCCTTAAAACCAAGTAAAGGATTCCGTCAGGGGTTAACACGTTCCTGATTTTCCCCGTGTTGACAGACCTCTGAACGTAAAACTCCCAATCGCTTGGAAAAAGACACGACGCGACTGAGCTGGAAATGAACTGATACTCCGCGATTCTTCTCAAGACCTTTAACTCGTATTCGTTTATAGGCTCAGGAGGGCTGAGGTTTTCCTTAGGGATCATGCGTACTTTCCGCCCGTGTCCTTCTTGGACTCCTTAAACCTCTTCTTCTCTATTGTCTGCAGAGCCTCCATCAGGTCGTCGTTATTTATGCAAGTCCTGTCGTTCCTGATCGCTACGTAACCAGCTTCAGTGACCACGGACTTTATCTCGGCACCGCTAAACCCTTCAGTTAGGCTGGCCAGAAGCTCTACGTTGATCTCCTCACACTTCTTTACTTTTTTCAAGTATATCTCGAATATTTCCTTTCTTCCTCTGAAATCTGGTAACGGTACCTCTATTAGCCTATCGAACCTTCCAGGCCTTAAGAGCGCGGGATCGAGAATGTCTAACCTGTTAGTAGCGGCGATAATTTTCACGTTATCTAGCGGCTTGAAGCCGTCTATCTCCGCGAGTAATTGCATCAGGGTTCTCTGAACCTCCCTCTCGCCGCTGGTTCCGAGCTCTATTCTTCTGGCACCTATCGCGTCTATTTCGTCAATGAATACAATTGCTGGTGCCTTCCTTCTGGCAAGGGCGAACACCTCTTTCACCATTCTAGCCCCTTCGCCTACGAACTTCTGGGCGAACTCCGACGCAACCACGTGAATGAAGGTCGCGTTACTCTCAGCCGCAACTGCCTTAGCCAACAAGGTCTTTCCGGTCCCAGGAGGCCCGTAAAGGAGCACGCCTTTAGGAGGATCTATTCCCAGGTCCCTGAATAAGTGAGGCTTAACTAGGGGTAGCTCAACGACCTCCCTAAGCTTCCTTATTTGCTCTGAAAGGCCGCCTATGTCGGAGTACCTCACGTTGGGTTTCTCAATTACTTCTAACGCTCTAACCAGGGGATCCTCCCTGCCAGGTAGAACTCTAACTATAGCGGAGTTCCTTTGAGTGAGGGCCACGGAAACTCCAGGCACCAGTTTAGACCTGTCAACTCGGGGATCGATCTGTACAATTAGAACGGGCCCGGTCGAGCTTTTAACCAGGGCTAAGTCGTCGGGAAGCACCTCTATAAGCGTCCCCTCAATCAGCGGTGGGCTAGTGAGCTTCTCGAGCTCGTTCTTATAGTAGTTCAATTGATCGCGTAGTCTCTCGTTCTCTCTCATTAGCTCGTTGATCTTCTCCTCGTAAATCGCCTTGAGGCTAATGGGGTCATATACTGATAGTCGTTCCTTGAAACTATCAACGTCGCCAGACAAAGCGCACCTGTTGTGTTAGCTTAGCACAATGACCATAAAAACGTTTAAGCCTAGATGCGGATAATTTCAAGTGCTAGGCTTAGCGGTAAAGTACTGCGATCTGTGCGGAGCTCCGTTAAGAGGAAAAGGCCACACGGTGGTTTATGAGGGTGGTATAATCACTGTTTGCGATTCCTGTTACTCAAGGATAGCTAAGTTCGCGAAGCCCTACAACCTCGAGAGGACAACTCAAAAGACCCAGCAAAAGCCCAGGCAAACAAATAAAACCGTCGATAAGGAGCTTATGGTGGTCGACGATTATCCCACGATAATTAAGAACGCTAGGGAACGCTTGGGAATGACGCAGAAGGATCTGGCTGACAAGCTCAAGGTTTCCGAAGGAGTCATTAAGAGATTCGAAGCAGGGAAGCTGAGACCGACTTTAGAACAGGCCAGGGAACTGGAGCGCGTTCTAGGCGTGAAGCTGATCCTTGAAGTTCCTTCGGGAGGGGAGCAGTCTAAGTATTCGCACGATGTTTTGACCTTAGGGGACGTGGCGGTAGTAAGGGAGAGGAAGTGAAGGCTATTCTGTTCACGCCTAAGGATTACGAGGATGAAAGCATTAGTTTGGCCGAGACGGCGGGCTATGAGGTAATTAAAGTCTACTACATCAGAGGGGAAACTAACCCTAAGTACTTCGTGGGACAAGACAAAGTTGAGGAACTCAAGAATAGTGATTCGTTTGACACGTTGATAATCTTCGACGACCTGAAGTCCCGTCACTTCATCAATTTACAAAAGGAGTTTCCACAGAAAAAGATACTCGACAAAATATTCTTACTCCTGGAGATATTCGCGCTTCATGCGGGATCCGCCGAGGCTAAGCTCCAGATCGAGTTGGCCAGGCTCAACCACGAGCTACCAATACTAAAGGACCTTTTCAGGAAGGCAAAGCTGGGCGAACAACAGGGTCTGTTAGGCTCAGGAGTTTATGGGATCGAGCCGAAGATAAGGCTATACAAGAAGAAGATAGCCAGGATTAAGGAGGAGCTGAGGAAGCTGAAGGAAATCAACGAGAGGCGGTCTCAAGAGAGGATGCATGGCTCCAACTTTATCGTTGCGATATCTGGGTACGCCAACTCCGGGAAGTCCACCCTCTTCAACGTCCTTACTGGCGGAAATCAGAAAGTGGACGGCAGCCTTTTCACTACCACTTCACCGAAAAGGAAGGCGGCTTACATCAACGGAGAAAGAGTAGTCTTCGTCGATACGGTCGGGTTCATCAGGGGTATACCGCCAGAAATAGTGGAGTCCTTTTACGTGACTTTATCCGAGATCAAGTACTCCGACCTCATCCTCCTGCTTTTCGACGTCTCACAGGAGGAGAGGACGTTACTGGATATGATGCAGTCGGCTTTCAGGACGTTGAGGGACATAGGGATTTCGGGAAAACCCATCATAATATGCCTCAACAAGGCTGACCTGGAGCCCAATTACGAGGAGAAAGCAGAGTTAGTTAGACGGAAGGCAACCGAGCTATATTCTCCCATACTCGACGTTTTGCCCATATCAGCCTTAAAAGGTATAAATATAGAACTGTTAAGGGATAAGATATCGAGGTTAGCGAGCTCAAGGAAGTCTACGTCCTTAGGTTACACCACAGGCCCCAGAGAGATAAAAGAGTCACAACCCACGTCATTCTGACCGCTAGGGCTTTCGGGGCTAAGGGAGTCTACGTCGAGGGAAGGGACGAGAACCTCGTCGAGTCCGCGAGGAAGGTAGTCGAGACCTGGGGAGGCAAGTACTTCTTCGTGGACTTCATCGACAACCCGGTCAGCTTCATTAAGAGGTGGAAATCTGATGGAGGGCTAGTAGTACATCTGACGATGTATGGCTTACCTCTAGATGAAGTCATAGAACAAATCTCCTCCACTAGGTCGAGGGTTTTAGTCGTCGTGGGCTCAGAGAAGGTCGAGGGCGTTTATTACGGACTCGCCGACTACAACGTAGCGGTGGGAAACCAGCCCCACTCGGAAGTGGCAGCGCTTGCCTTGTTTCTTGATAGATTTTATAAGGGTAGGGAACTATATCTAAACTTTGGCGACTCTAAGCTGAAAATAGTGCCACAAGCCCGCGGGAAAAGGGTGGTTAGGAATGGCTGAAGAGGAGCTCTTCTTAGAAGTCGCAAGGAAAACAGTGGGCGAGGACTACTTAGACGTGCTCAATCACCTGATTAAAAAGGGCACCGAAATAACGGATAAGGACTTAGCTGCTGAAATGAACCTCAAGGATAACGAAGTAAGGAAGAAGCTGTATGTCCTCCAAGAGTATGGGTTCGTAACTTACAGGAAAGTCAGAGACAAGGAGACCGGCTGGTACGTTTACTACTGGAAAGCGAACGTCGAGAGCCTCAACGAGATAATCCTCCAGAGGAAGAGGGAGGTCTTAAGTAAGCTCAAGATGAGACTAGAGGGGGACTCCTCCCAGGTTTATTACGTTTGCCTCAACGATGGTTATAAGGTGGACTTCGACGCGGCCATGGAACAGGACTTCAAGTGTCCTAAGTGTGGCACACCCTTCGAAGTTTATGACAGCGACAGGCTGAACTCAATGTTACGTACTCTGATAGAAAAGCTCGGTAACGAGATTGAAAATGAGACGAAACTCCTCGGAAATAAGAGTAGTTGATCTGTTCAGCGGGGCAGGGGGCTTCTCGAGGGGTTTCAAGGAGGCAGGGTTCAAGGTAGTTCTAGGCGTAGATATAAATCACGACGCTGTAAGGACTTACTCAACCAATTTTCCAGAAGCCATAGCGTTAGAAGAAGACATAAGGCACGTGTCAGGCGATGACATAACGGAGTTGGTTGGCAGACCAGACGTCGTCATAGGAGGACCCCCGTGCGAGGCCTTCACCGCCGCCAACCCATTCAGGATGCGTGAGCCTCTGGAGAGGTTATATTTCGACGAAAGGGGCAACTTGACTCTCGAGTTCGTTAGGCTGGTCAGGGAGCTAAGGCCTAAAGCTTTCGTTATGGAGAACGTTCCGGCGCTAGCGGAGACCAAAGAATTAAGGGAGGCGTTGGCCTATGAGTTCAAGAGGGTGGGGTACGAGACGATTTACTTCAACTTCCTAAAAGCGGAAGACTACGGAAATCCCTCGCGGAGGAGGAGGCTCTTCCTATCTAACGTACCCCTCAGGCCTCAGAAGGTCGATAGGAAAGTCGCGGTGTGGGAGGCGATAAAGGACCTAAGCGGCAGGATCGACGTTCCGAACAACGAGCCTTACGAAGTGAGCGAGAAAAAGCTCAAGAGGATCGCCAGGATGGAAGTATGGGATTACCTTACAATGTACAGGGCTTATGGGGACAGGAACATCCCGCTCTACGTGAGGCTTCATCCTGACGAGCTAGCGCCCACAGTTCTGGGAAACTCCAGGTTCATACATCCCTTCGAGGACAGGTTCCTGACTGTGAGGGAACAGGCTAGACTGATGAGCTATCCCGACGACCACGTCTTTCTGGGTTCGAGGGACGAGCAGTACAACCAGGTGGGCGAGGCTGTTCCAGTAGCCTTATCAAAGGCTATTGCGGAATACCTAAAGGGGATATGGAATGATATTAGTCCTCCATAACGTAACCAGCACTCAAAGACTAGTTGATACCGCCAGGTTGGCCTTTCAGAACGACGTGATGTTCGTGGTGACTAAAGTGGGGGGAACAGCCGCTCAGGCCGGCGTTCCGGAGGCGTCGAAACTGGCCTATAAGCTGAGTAAACCCTTCCTAGTGCTTCCTGACCTTAAGGACGCCGTTGACCTGCTCTCGCCAGAAAAGGTCTTCCTGGTTACCAACTCGTCACAGAAGAAACTACTGGGGGAAGACTTGAAGGGGAAAGCGATGGTGGTGGTCTCAGGCGCAGAAAACGGCTTCTCTAAGTTCGACCTCAGTTTAGGGGAGAGCGTAAGGCTTAGCGACGTTGACGTCGACCAGAACCCGGTGGTTCAGGCCTCTCTCCTCTTCTACTGCCTACGGAAAACTTAAAGCGTGAAAGAGATAAACTTTTCCTGGGCCCGTCGTCTAGCCTGGTTAGGACGCCGCCCTCACACGGCGGAGGTCCTGGGTTCAAGTCCCAGCGGGCCCATATTTTACGCTCTTCTCTTTTGAGAGAATAATACGTGAATGTAACAGTATAGGTTAAATTAAATTTGCAACAGTGTAAAAGTCAGAAAATATTGGGGAGATTTTTATGCCAAAAATTAATGTGGAAAAGTTGGATGACCAGAAGAAGTTAAGTATCTTAAGGAAGGCTGTGGAAAAGCGCGGCTTAATCCTAAGCTATTAAAAGATCCTCGTGGAGTAAAATATTTCTACAATGTAAGAAAAGATGATATACGCAAAGCCCTTAACAAGGAATATTTAGACACGATTAAGAGAATCGCGACGAGGTGGGAATATTAATGAGGGATCTGACTTAATACTTAGTTTATCTAGATACACTACTCACTATGATAGGTGCCTTTACCATATATTCAACGAACTTCATTGCTTATACAAATGCAACTCCAATCCTCGGCACAATCTACGGAATTATAATAGTTACACGGGGGCTTTTCCCACTATTTCTCCATAATGAAAGGCTCTTCAGAACATTACCGTTCATTCACTTACTGGCCTTATTCCTAACGGTCACTCTGGCCTTAATCTTCGACAACATTACGGTTTATCTAATCGGAATGTCGGTTTCTTCCCTATTGAGTGTGTACACGGGGAGTTACGTATATAGTTTGGAAGTTACATGGTCTAAGCGCTTATCAGATCCCTCAAAGTTTTTCTCACTAATTTCTGGATCAGAGGCCTTAGCATTCTTCCTGGCCCCTATTGTTACATATTTGACTCAGAATAAACTAGTTTTCTTGATAGTACTCTCTATCCTTACAGGCTTAGGATTCCTTTTTTTATTGTACTTTGCTTACCTCAATAGGACAGAAATTAAGCCGAAGTTCTTCACTGGGGAACTGTCATTAATCAAGAGAGCTAAGGCCCTTGCGACACTGGCAGTCTTCAACTGGTTCTTTCTATACCTCTGGATGGGAGTGGTCTTTGAGCTCGGCGTTATGATGGGTATACCCAGCTCTCTGATACTAATAGGCGTTGAGTTAGAGACTGCAATTTACATGATTATCCAGTTTGTCATTAGTAAGAGGGGGATTGGACGTCTTGCAAAAATAAGAGTTGTCTCTGGCTTATTGACAATTTACGCTTTAATAGTTTTTACTTTTATTTTACTTTCCTCCATGAATGTCAGTGTAGTCACGTTCTTTATATCGCTCATTGCCATAGCGGTTTCGAGTAGTCCGTTAGAGTCTCTCATAAACACGTTAGTCTCCTCTACTGAGTCCACTGAGATCTCTACGGTAATAGTAAGCTTTAACTACATTGGGGGCGGAATAGGTTATATTCTAGCGTCATTATTACTCAAGTTTATAGGTACCTGAAAAAGGATTACAACTGAAAGAGTCTCAGAGTTTAAAGTAATAAAATTACCTCTAAATGGTTTAGCCTTAACTCCATGTTTTTATGTAATAGGGATCGAATAACTCAGCATTCTAATCTCCACGAAATGTCAATTTCACTGGATTCACTCTTAACTCCGAAAGATCTTTATACATATTACGTATGCTGTGTAATATGGTTGATCTTCCAGACTGGGTGAAGAAATACAAGACAAAGGGAGTGGAGATTCATGTTTCCGGAAAACCAAAGTTTAGGAACAATTTTAAAATAACTAATACTATTTCTGATATTAGTAACATTAATAAGCACTATTTTCTGAATATATTTCCTTAGTGAATAGCATGAAAAAGGTAAGAAAACCCGCAAAGGTAACGATCGTACTTGAGAAAGAAAAGATAGAGGCACTTGATAATATAGCGAAAAAGGAATGATATCGCTGAAAATCAACAATACTAAGAGCGTTAGCTAATCGTTTCATTAAACGCCATTTAGATAATTCATCATGAACTCAGCCTAAGCGGTTCAATCACAAGTCAAGAAAAAGAATAGAGGCCCGAGAGCCATAGACTATTCTCTCTATTTTTAAATCTTTCCCTCACACAAGCGCTCTTCAAAAGGCGTTTTAACGACGAAAAGAACCATGAGAAGAAGGACAGTAATACTATCTACGTAACAGACCTACTATATTGCCCGTTAAAGCCGAGGCTTAGGGAACAGTTTAAGGAACTAACGCTAGCTGAGGCTTACAATCCTTCAACACTACAAGGTTCTAACCTACACACTCAGTACACTCAGAGATCGTTAAGGAAGTTAAAAACGTAATAAGCTTTTTTAGGCTTTTATGTTTATAAGATAAGTTAATTAAGTTTTGTTCGTACAATTGCGAATTGACGATGAGTTATGGCCCAGGTAACAATTGAAACAACACAAAAGTTCCTACCTGTCCTAAGGATAACTCTGGGATGGATGTTCTTCTCCGCCTTCGTGAGAAGGGTTATCAACGTTCCAGACAAACTCAACCCGCAGTCTTCATTGTACGTAGGAGGTAAAATCCTAACGTTCCTGCCACACGCCTGGAGTCCCGTAAAAGGGATTTTGATTTGGGTGCTCGAAAACCCAACCCTGCTTTACGATTTCTTAATAACGTTCACGGCTTTAGAAGCTATCTTCGGACTCATGATGATTTTAGGCCTCTTCACTAGACTCTCAGGCTTTGGTTTAGCTTTGCTCGCTTGGGGAATGGGACCGGCGGCGGGTTGGCTAGGCTCGACTTGCTTAGACGAGTGGCAGATCGCTTCAGTGGAAGGCGCAGCAGCGCTGATGTTCATGCTGACCGGGAGCAGGTGGTTATCCATCGACCAGATTCTTCATTCTAAATATCCTGACGGTATTAAGATAGGTAAAATAAGAATACCCCTGTGGTGAGTTGATATGAAAACTTTAGAAATAATCGCGATAATATTTATGCTAATCGTCACGGGCGTCACGTTTGGGCTATACCAGATTAACTTCCAAGGTTTCACCCATCTGACCAACTACTCCAAGACTCCGGCCTATGATCTGAGCGGCACCAGGCTGTACTCTAACGGAACCCTGCTACTTAACGTAACTAGGACGGCTGGGCCCGACACCTACGGAGGTTTCATAGTCCTAGTGCAGATCCTATACCCCAACGGCACGGTCCTGTACCAATGGACTGGTCAGCAGTTAGGTATGTTGCCTCAAAGCGACATAATTAACGAGTTTCCGCTGCACCCTGCAAAACCCATCCACATAGGCAACTACGGCGTGGGCATACTGGCTCCCCTTGGCCAGAACTTCGTTGTCAAGTTACAGGTGCCGTTTCACATCAAACCTGGAACCTATATAGTTAGGGTTTACGACGCTGACGGCCAGTATAAGGCTTACGGAACCGAGTTTCAAGTGACCGTAACGGTCTCCTAAAAGCTTTCCTTTTATTTAAACTAATTTTTTAACTAAAGTCATTTAGATTGAGCGAAAATATATTCTGGTGTTTGTATTCCACATCGAGCTTGACGAGGAGCTTAAGGGATCTCATCAAAGAAAGCATCATAGCCGAGGCAATAGGCCTTATTCTTGAGATTCTATTTCTGTTTGGGGCTGTTTATTTCGTAATTTTTACGGTGTACCAACTCGCTTTTGATGTACTGGAATCGAACCCTTCAGGGGCTTTAATGGACCTGATTATTAACGGGCTTAACGTCATAATATTCCTAGAGCTGAGGGAATTCATCCTAGCGTATATGAGCGGTAAGGGGAAAAGCGTCGTGTATGTAATCGACGCCACCACGGCTTTCGTTCTTAGAGAGATAATCGTCGCGATACTCAGTGGCGCTATATCTGAACTCACGTTGCTCTCTCTTACGCTGGCGGCTCTCGGAGGAATTAGGTTCCTGATCTCCAAGGCTATGACGTAGCGACGCGACTCTCCTGGTGCTCATAAAACGGCACAACGAATCGTTTTCTTATTAGTAAGTCAAGGAAAAATCGATACGCCTAGTGCGGACTCTCAAAAGTCCTTAACATTGTTTAAACGTTTACCAATTTCCTTGGGAAAAACAAGAGGAGAACGTAAACGCTTATGAGTTAATTACAAAAGTTTTAAGCGAATAAATTTTTAGTACGAACGTCTTCAACCGAACTCATGGGAAAGAAGTGGAGCGCCACGACATGGTTCACCGTTATTGGCCCTTTAGCAGTTTTCCTACTACTCACTGTATGGGTAGCTGACATACTAGAACATGTGCCAGGTTGGCAGCTTGTACCTTACATAGCGGTGCCTATCGCAGTAGTGTTCCTGATAATAGGTGCGATCTTCCGGTACAAGTGGGGAAGTTTCATTTTCGGATAAATCAGCGCATGAATGGCTCTTCACCCCTCTGGTGTCCCAGTTTTCTCATCACTGAGAAAACTTCTCTACAAACTCGTCCACAAGGTTCTTTTCGCCGAAAACCGTTATATCATCGCTCTTAGGGTCATAAAATTTTCTTACGACGTTTATAACCGCGTCCATATCGTTAGGTACTACTTCTATTAAATCGCCCCCGTCAAGCTTGTCGGTCTCATATATTACTACTCCCCGATTCTTGTACAACATTGTCTTTAGTAGCGCTACAACTTTACCGTCCTCAACCTTTTTATAAACGTTGACCGTCAGGAGAGGCTCGCAAAGCGAATGATGTGTATACTCGACGTACTTAAGCACAACTTGTTTTATTCGGGAGAAGTTAAAAGATCCGGAGGATTACCTAAATACCTCTCTGAGTTCTTAAGAATACATAATTGTAATTCCCTTACAGCCACCCCGATTAAGGGAGATAAACTATTGTTGAGAGCCTTAATCTTCTCAAGATATCCAGGTGGCTTGTAGTATTTCGCTTCATCGCTTGTTAAGACACTAAAAAAGATTTCTGAAAGATAAATTTATTGGTTATTTAGATATTAATGGATCTCATATGAGCAGATTATCATCACTGCCTTATTTCGAGAAGTGGTTCATCTTAGGGGTTTTAATGGGTGTTATTGCTTCAATAGCGGCTATCACGTTTTACCTCCTTCTTCACTTCTTCGAACACTTTTTCTTATTTCAATTAGTTAAAATTTCTTACCCGAGACCTATAGGTGAGGGTGGAAACCCATCGACTTTCACGTTCTCGCCGGGAAACTACTACTTAATCCCTCTTTCAATGGCATTAGGAGGATCACTTTCTGGCCTAATTGTTTACACTTTCGCTCCAGAGGCTGAAGGCCACGGGACTGATGCTGCAATTAGGGCGTACCACTACTTGCAAGGGAAGATAAGGTGGGTTGTTATACCGGTAAAGATAATCGCTTCTGCGATAACAATAGGCTCCGGTGGTAGTGCTGGTAGGGAGGGTCCTACAGCACAGTTTTCCGCCGGTGTGGGTTCTGTTGTCGCGGATCTGCTCAGATTGTCGCCAGAGGATAGGAGAAGAATGGTTGCGATAGGTATAGGGGCTGGAATCGGTACAATATTCAAGTCCCCAATAGGCGGCGCGTTATTAGCTGCGGAAGTACTTTATAGAAGGGATTTAGAGCCGGAAGTAATTTATCCCGCGTTAGTGGCTTCCGCGATAGGGTATTCCATTTTTGGATTTATTTTCGGGTTCACCCCAGTATTTGGCTATTATACTGAAACTTTTAACCCGTTGCGTTTACCTTTTTACGCTGTTCTGGGGTTAATTTCAGGCTTAATGGCGATAGTTTATGTTAAAGTTTTTTACGGTGTTCATAGGCTCTTCAAAAGACTTCCCATTAACAATTACTTTAAACCCTTAATAGGAGCTTTAGTCGCTAGCGGGATTGCCTTAATTGCCCCAGAGATTATGGGGACTGGTTACGGTTGGATTGACTTAGCTGAATATGAGAGGTTTGACGTGTTCTATTCACCCGTACTGCCCGTTATAGCTCTTCTCCTCCTTCTACCAATACTCAAAATTCTTGCAACTGCTTTTAGCATAGGAAGTGGTGGGAGCGGTGGTGTCTTTGCCCCAGGCTTATTTATAGGAGCTTTTTTAGGCGCCGATGTCGGATTACTATTTCATTACTTCTTTCCAACTCTAGTGCCAACAGTTGCACCCTTCGTAATAGTAGGGATGGCTGCGTTTTTCGGTGCTGCCGGTAAAGTTCCATTATCAGTAATAGTAATGGTTACAGAAATGACCGGTAGTCTTCAGTTACTTCCCGGCACAATGATAGCTGTAGCGATTTCCTACTTAGTTTCCGGCAATTATACAATATACCAAGCACAAGTGCCTACCAGGAAGGACTCGCCTGCCCATAGAAGTGAATACGAATTACCGATAATGAGGGCTGTAGGGATTCTGGAGTGTAAGCTCGATGACGTAAAGGTCTTCGTTGACGACAGTGTGGAGAAAGCTATTCTAATTATGACGAATAGGGGTTTTCTGAGCTTACCGGTAGTAGACTACAATTATAAGTTCGTAGGAATTGTATATTTAAGGGACTTAATAAACGCTAATAAGAGCGATATTGTGAGGAAATACGTAATTATGGGTTCACCTTACGTGAGGCCAAGTTCTACTTTAGAAGACGCGTGGGAGATAATGGCTAGGACTAAGAGTAATTGGGTCTGCGTAGTTGAAGGCGGGAAATACAAGGGGATAGTAAAATTAGAAAGTTTGATAGAAGCTTATGAAAGGGAGGTGAAAAAGCTGAGTGAAGTAAGTGGGAGCTAGAGTTTATGAATTTGAATTAAAATAAGAATTCCCGCAAGCTTTATCGTCAGCGGTCGCGTGAACTATTGTTAACCCCTTGGAAAACATCACTCCTCTTCTTCCTCTTTCTCCTGCTCTCCAGTCTCTTTCGTTTCCTCCTCTATCGCCTTCTTCACGGCTTCGACCTCTTCTTTCGGTAAAGGCTTAATTTCAGCGGAGTGAGGAGTTATTCTCAAGTACTTATCCCATTGTACCACTATTCCGTTATCTGTAATGTCCATAGGGTGCCTGACCATCGAGATCTTACTGTCCCTCATTTTCCAGACGATAATCGATCTATAGAGCGTGCCATCGATCTCATCTAGGTCTAACCTAACTATGCCGTCAACCGCGTGTTCAACTCCCGGCCCGCCAAAACCTCTCTCGCCTACTGATGTTTGCGAAACGAACACAGCTGTACAGCCTAAACCCGCTATCACCCTCTTCAACATCATTACAACGTTTCTTGCGGCGGCAGGTTTACTTAAATAGAGCGTGCTCACCGAGTCTATTGCCACCCTTTTAGCACTGGTATCCTTTATCGCTTGCCTTAAGACGTCCACTAGTTCACCCACGTTGTCTACGTCTTTAACAACGTACTTTTCCCTCTGAGCCGTCGAACCTATACCGGAGGTGAACGCGTCGATTATCGCGAACTTCCCCTCTTTCTCAAATCTAGTTATATCCCAACCGAAGTGGGCGAAACTTCTAAGTACTGAAACGGGGTGCTCTTCGAGGGCTACGAATACTCCAGCCTCGTCGTCCTTCGTTAAACCGTTATACAAGAACTGTTTTGCTAATATCGACTTCCCGGTACCGGGTCCGCCGGATAGAAGTACCACATTTCTTTCTGGTATCCCTCCATACAGAATTTCATCTAAACCGGGTACGTATGTCCTAACTCTTCTTACTTTCATATAAGTATAAATACTCACTAATTCTTAAAAGGCTTCTTACTTTCATAATTAAGTATAATTCTATTAAATCATCTAGGAATAAAATATGGGCCCGCTGGGATTTGAACCCAGGACCTCCGCCGCGTCAGGGCGGCGTCCTAACCAGGCTAGACGACGGGCCCGTCTTGTCTAATGTCCGGCTCCCTTAAAATAGTTTCTCGCCTTTCCCTCAAGCGAGCCTAACGGATTCCCCGATCTCGGGAGCCACGACCTCTAGTCTCGGGAACCCCCTCTTCACCTTCTCCCTCTCCAAGTACCTAATGAAGGAAGCTATGGAATTCCTTTCACCGTGATTCAATACGACTCTCTTTGGTCTGGGCGAGAGGTTCGCCAGGAAGTTAACTAGCTGCCTCCTGTCGGAGTGTCCCGAGAAACCCTCTATGGCCACCCTCTCCATAGTGACCTTAATCGTCTCCATCTTGCCGTCCCTGCTCATGAGCTGAACCTCCTGCGCGCCGTCCCTCACCTTCCTGCCGAGGGTGCCCTCGGCCTGGTAGCTCACGAAGATTACGGTGTTCTTGGGGTCCGGAGCTAACGTCTTGAAGAACTCCACCGCAGGTCCGCCGTTCAGCATTCCGGAGGTAGCCAGGATTATCGAGGGCTCACCTTGAGCTATGTCCTCTCTGTAGCCCTCAATCCTATTGAAGTGCTCCGAGAGGAACGGGTTCTCGTCCTTCTTCAGGATCTCGTCCCTAACCTCCCTGC
>Ga0080005_131325_pt1 | contig 15434 bp, 13 predicted proteins | sample JossMetagenome_2_FD_69208 | JGI IMG/M metagenome (GOLD analysis project Ga0080005, IMG submission 69208) | Hot spring sediment microbial communities from Joseph's Coat, Yellowstone National Park, USA - JC3_ASED (SPADES assembly) (version 2) | ecosystem: Environmental > Aquatic > Thermal springs >... | reverse complement strand
TTGGTAGTCCTGGTAGTGGTAAGACCCTAATTCTCGATGCAATCTACGAGGCGTCATTAAACCCGCTGTATGTGAACATGGCTGATGCCTCTGCTGCGGGCATCGAGGACTTGGTAATCGAGGCTGGTTGTTTCGATGTAATACTCCTCGATGAGGTTGACAAGGCTAGGAATGTTGCCCTAAGCCCATTACTGCAGTTGCTAGACCACGGTGGTAGGTTGAGGGTAACGAAGAGCGGTAAGACCACGGTCATCGAGGCACCCTGGGTTAGGGCCGTGGCTGCCGCAAATCCATTCAATCCTAGGCTTAGGGCTAGCAACTGGTGGATGCCCCTGATGGACAGGTTTGTACCCATTGAGGTTCCTCAGCCGAGTGTTGATGAAATTGTGGCATTCATGAGTAAGGTAGCTAATGTTGAGATGCCAGGTTGGGTTAGGGAGTTGGTTGGGAAGTATATTGACGTCATTACATTGAGGAAGGCGGAGCAGGCCGCAAAGTACATAGCGGCATCGATGAGGAGGGGAAGGGGTGAGGACGTGGTAAAGGCTAGGGTTGAGCAGATTTTGCAAACAACGAGGTTAATAACTATGAGTAGTAAGTAGTCATGGGAATTCAATTAAGGCGTTTGTAAAAATCCCACGCAGGAGATTGTGGAAAACCGACACACAGCATTTAAGCAAGCCTTGGACCTACCCCTGACCGAGTCCATAATGCTAACTACCTAAGTAATTTAGTAATGTAGTTGGGGTTTTGCTGTGTTTGTGGGTAATGATGTTAAGACCCGATTAGGTTCGATTTTAAGTAAAGGGCGGTAACCACTATTTAGAACTATCGCTTTCTACGTTTAATCATTAACAACGCAACAACCAACACCACCACAACCACAATCACTGCCGCTGCAATAATCCAGGTGGGCACCACACTGGGTGTCGGCTTTATACTAGTCGTCATCGCCACGTACAACAAAGCCCAGTTGGCATAGGCAGCACCTGTATTTCCTGCTATGCCGAACACGTAAGACCCACTGCCCGGTGGTGTGTAGTAATTGCCTAAGTTCAGCGTGAAACTTGCCGACTGTCCGGTGTTTAGGTCCGTAGCAACACCACTGAGCATGTTCGTGCTCGGGTTATAGGTCACGGTTATGTTAATACGATCACCAGGATTAGGCTCAAAGTAACCTGTGCCAATACCATCCCAACATGCATAGCCACTACCAAGGTTTGGCGACGGACTTGGGCTAAAGCCTGCATTATTACCGCTTGGGTTTGTTACAATCCAAACATTCCACTGACCAGTAACACCACTTTGTGTAGCAGCTGTCTGCCACCACGGATCCCACTGAACCATGATGTACGGCGTCGAGCTCTGGGGCAGGATAACATCACCCGCAGTAGGTGATGGGTAATGATAGCTTTTTGTTGCCCAGTATGGTATTGACCAATTATATGCCGGGCTTATGCCCCACATCGTCGGCTTTAAGAAGAGGTATATCTCTAAACCATCAGCGGGAGGTGAAGACCCTTCGGAGAAAGTGCTGACCATGGTTATTGTCACTGAACCTCCACTGTAGGTTTCGCTCCAGAACATGGCACCGGCTACACCTTGTTGGGCTGGGACTAGCTTGAGCACTGGTTGGTTGCTGCTTATGCCTGCATGGCTCCAGTAACTGCTTGCATTGCTTGGCCCATAATACACCGACCACTGACTTGTTGGTGCACCTCCATTGTCGCCTTGGTACACGTGTGGTGTGCCGAAGTATTGCTGACCATTAAGCAGGTTTAGAATCACCTGTGTATAGGGTTGTTGTGCCTTGGTTACCGCACCCACAATCACCAACACCACCACAAGTAGCGCTACCGAGACTGTGATTATTAGCCTATGTTTAGTAAGCATGACCTAGAATTTTTGATAGCTTTTTAAGTTTTATCATTCATAAGGTAGCCAATGCCGAGATGCCCAGCTGGGTCAGGGAGCTGGTCGAGAAGTATATTGACACCCTCACACTACGAAAAGCAGAACAGTCCGCAAAGTGCATAGTGGCATCAATGAGGAGAGGAAGGAATGAGGATGCGGTTAAGGTTAGGGTTGAGAAAATTTTACAAATAACAAGGTTTATCACGACAAAGAGCAAGTAACCACGGGACTGTAATATAGACGTTTATAAAAACCCCACGAGGGGAAATAACGAATCTCTGGCGTATAACGATCAGTGCAGAACTAAAAATGAACAAAACCCAGAACCCACCCCACTAGAGGAGAGCCACAAAAACACACGATTTTGTGTCTCTTACTCTCTTGTTCTCTATGGGCAACTTGCACGGTTTATTTACCGCGCATTTTTGCTTACACAGGCAAAACAAGCCGTGGAAGCCACGGCTGTTTTTGAACACGTGGGCAAGAAAGCACGCGAGAAGCAACGGGGAAGTTTACCAAGCAAACAGCAGGGTAAGAAGCACCGCTTTGTGAACTTGTGTTGGTGTTGCCTACGTTGCCTACACGAACCCCCTGGGTATTTAAGATTTCGGGTCGCGGCTTTGGTCTTGGTTGTTGTTCATAAATGCTACGTTTCGTGTAACTGCTGAATCAATGAGGGATAGAAAGAAAACGAGGAAGCAAGGGCCTACTAATAGGCCTGGCGCCTTCGGCCGGGCGCTGCCGGATTCAGTTGGTTAGAGTCTCCCTAGACTAGCCTCAGCAAATGGGTTAGTTTAATGATGTATGTCGTGGGGTCGTGGGAGAGAGGCGGCAGGTCCGGGTGAGATCTCTAGAGGAGGTAGTGCAGGTGGTGGGTTTGGCGATTAACATGCACTTAAAGGCTCGGCTTCCCTGCATTGCTTGGGTCCCCCTAATGAGGCAATTTTAAGCTGTCCCGGGCTGGCCGGGCATCATTTGAGCCGTGGGCTGGATATCGTGGTTTTACGAGCGTGCCTTGCCGTGAATTGCATGGCCTTGGAAACCCTTAAGAATTCCGGTACTGGTCAAGGCCTGTGGGAACCATTAACGTAACGGTACGATTTACTGAGGAGGAGTTGAGGAGACTTGACGAGCTCGCTCAGCGAATGAACAAAACCCGTAGTGATGTGATCCGCGACTTGATTAACAGGTTCGATGAGGCCCTTAAGCAGGAGGTCGAGAAAGAAAGGAGGAAGTGGATGGCTATAGGAATCGTCAGTGCCCTGGAGTCCGCAATCCTCGATCCCGAGCTTATGCTGAGGTTTGTTCGTAGGAATGTTGACATCTTGGGTTACCCAGACTTTATAATCGGCATGGTTAGGGTACGAAACAGGGTAGTGCTTTTCTCACACCACGATAGAATTGGCAACCAACTGCTTCAACTGGTGATGGCCAAACTTGAGGAGGATGTTAGGAAGGAGGAGGTTGAAATAGAACGTGAGGAGGAAAATGATGAGGATAGTGAGGGTGGTAAGGCCACGCCTGTGCGTATACGCGTCAGTGGGGCTACCAGGCCAAATACCATTCGTGTAGCCCCTGTGCCTAGTAAATACAAATTGTTAATTAATAACAAGGCTACCCCACCCATTGCTAGGCCCACCGCAGCTACGGCGGTGGGTAAGCCCGTGGTTAGCAATGGAGAAGGTGCGGCTAAAGCTGCGGTGGCTGCTGCCGTGCCTGAAAATCAAAAATTGGCTGCTGCTCCACCTATCTCCACTAACCCGGCTAATTCACAAACCAAGGATTCCGGCCCGCAGGCTAGCGCCGGCGGTGGAGGTATGGATCTTGTGAGGCCTGCCGACCAGGGACTCATGGGCAGTCCTCGTGGCGATTTCGTGTTCGCACTAATAGCCAACTCATATCATAAGCATAGAGACAAGCTACTGAGACTCATAGAAAGCATAACAGGTGATTGATGTGCCCTGGTTGACCGAGCAGTACGTAATCAACACTCTCAGTTGCAGGGGCTTCGATACATACTACGTAAACCTGAAGCCAAGCCCTGACGTTATAGCTACACGATACTTGGATATCCTAAGGAAAGTGAAGGAGGTATGGCTCATTGAGGTTAAGGGCGTAAACGAGGCACTGGTGCGGATAGACCAGCTCGAGACCTTGGTCAATTTGGCACGGTTTGTGTCCAACCCACCGTATGTTAAGGCTTATCCTGTGGTTGCGGTGGTCGGGGAAGGCGTGGTGACGTTCCATGATGGGGAGACCCTGCTTGAGAAGGCTTTACTATTACAGAGGTATGATGGTACGGTTAAGACCGCGAAGGGTAGGTTGATAGGCACGATTGATGTCAATCGTGTTGAGCCGTTCCTTGAATTACCCGAATCAAAACAACCATGTAAGAGGGTTAAATCAACATTTGAATACTTACGTGATATAGCCGTGCGGGAGCTTGAGGAGATAACGGATGGGGACTTGAGGATAATATTTGGTGATAAGGTCGAAACCATACCCCGAGCGAGGGCCTTTGAGCCTACTGACGATAAATGTATACCAAGGGTGGACGAGGGTGATGCCCAATGGGGTTAGGTGAGGTGTTACTCAGGCTGAACGTTAAACCCACACCGCCCAGGGATCAGGGAGGTGCTCAAGCACAGCCTGATCCGGCTGTTGGGGGCTTTGTAAGCCGGTATTTGAAATGCTTGGGCGTTGATGATTTGGCTAAGGCACCAAGCATCATCAAGGGCCTAAGCGTCAACGATGATACCATCAGGTGCCTGGGCGAGCTAATGAGATCCACAAATTGGGATGAGCTATTCACGAAGATTAATATGGAAATAGCCCTATTCGAAGCCATTGCCAAGCACGAACTGCAGGGGCTAGCGGGCCATGGCGGCGCTAGTAGCGCCGCGCTATCCCTCCTGGCCCTCTACGACTTCATCGTGTCTTTGAATATCGCCAGGCAGCTATTGAACAACGATAATACCAGGTCCATAGGACTGATAACCCTGGCGAAAATCACGTACTTACTGTTTGATCTCTATATGGAACTCTCGAAGAGGAAGGCCATACCGCCCAATTTAGAAGTTGAATTTTGGCGTGTCCGTGAGGTTCTTGTCGACGTCATGAGGGAGCTGTTTAAGGGGGATAGAACGATGACCGTGAACGATAAACCGTTTGATGGAAATAAACAACTACGTTAGTAGAACACCTCATTGACCGGACCGGTCAATTGACTATTTGTATGAGAGACAATGATATGTTCGCTTACTGTTTAAGTTCAATTTCACTTGAGAAGCAACGAGGGGTAAAGTTTAAAAAGGCTTCAGACCACGTTCAGTCCCGCATGGGTAGGATGAAAACTTTAAAAATATCTCCGGTTACGTTCGGCTTCGAACGAGACGTACGAGGATCGTTACTATCCCTGCCCATTGTTTAGTTTCAATTTCACTTCAAAACTAACGTGGAAAAAGCTTAAAATCTGTTAAGCCACGTTCGTAACCATTCAATCCCCCCTTGATGTTCAACTCCCCTAGTAAAGTACGAGACGGCGAGAATGACTGCTAGGAGCCCTCCTACGATAATAAGGGCAATGAGGACATAGTATAGGGCAACGTTGTTTGGGTTCTCTAGGTATGTTAAGTATAATATTAACCCCACGAACCCAATCACAATCAATAGTGTTGACGCGATGTCGCCAGGCTTTTCCCCAACCTTATCTCGTTGCTCCACACTACTGAGGAATACCGGGTAACCCTAAATGCCTTGCGCCTTACGTCCTTGGGTATCAAGCGCCCGCCCAGGCATGAGCTCCGATAGCTTTATAAGACCCCTAGTTTAGGGCTTAAGTGATGAATGTTAAATGTGGCATGTAATGTGTGCTCTTCCATGAATGTCGTATGTTTCATGCAATGTGGTGGGAAGCATGAATGTACGACGATACATGTAATGGAAGGCTGTTCATGAATGTTAGCTAGGGCATGTAATGTTCCGTGATCCATGAATGTCCGTGCACGCATATAATGCAAGAGCATCCATGAATGCGCCTTTTCGCATGTAATGTGAAGTGAAACATGAATGTTCAACAGCCCATGAAATATACCCTGAGGCATGAATGAACCCCTCAGCATGTAATGTTGGCTGAGACATGAATGTGTAGTATCCCATGTAATGTAATGATAGGCATGAATGTTCCGTAATTCATATAATGTGCTAGGAAGCATGAATGTGCGAAGTAGCATGTGATGTAATGAAGCGCATGAATGTTAACGGGAGTATGAAATGTGAGGACTATCATGAATGTCATAATATGCATATAATGTTTCGGTGGCCATGAATGTTTTGTGCCGCATGTAATGTTTGTCGATGCATGAATGTAGAGCCTTGCATGCAATGTGTATCTAACCATGAATGTGTCACGCATCATATAATGTAGATTGTTACATGAATGTAGTGGGCGCCATGTGTTCCATAGGTGCTGCTGGTTGCCCTAGTTACCGAAGTTTCCTGCGTACCTTATGCACCATTTGTATCATAGGTAGCAATTGCATCTTAGGTAGAAAAGGTAGTAATTTCCACCTAGGCGGCAATTGCAGCAATTGCCGCAATTGGTGCTATTGCATCATAGGTGGCGATTGTTGCCCTAGATACCACTACTACCATGGGCACTATGGGTGCTAAAAGCAACCTATGCAACACATGCACCAAAGGTGGTAAAGATATTGCATACTCCATAGACAGTAGGGGTACCCGTGGCAAAGTCAAGCACAGGGTATGCCCCAATACGTGTTGTTCGATCGGCGCCAGGTGTATGATAGGTTAAGGATGGGATATGGAGGACCTCAACAACCTGGTATGCCCCACTATAGTGCATTTTAATTAACAATTAACGGTGGTGGATGCTTAGCAGCAAACCTTTGGTGCGTGTTGCAGGTACCATTTCCTTAATTCCTCGTGTTTAGGCGTGAAGTAATGTTCGACGAGGACACGATACTCGCTTGGTGGGGCCCTCCCTTGTAAGATGTTCACTATACTCTCGGGTACCCCTTGCATAAGCATGAAAGTTGCGAAAAATTTGCGTAGTTCATACAGTTCAAATTCGCGGCCTAGTACCTGTTTAGCAACCTCTTTTATCTCCCTACGTAATCTACCCTGGTCAAATGGGATCAGCCTCCTAGACCAAGCCTCGGCATTGACTCCCACACCTAGGTAGTCCTTGCCCATCCTCTCTATGAACGACTTAACAAAGGAATCCCTCCTAGGCAGGTACTCACGCTTTATCCAATCAAGGAATTCCGGCCTCAGGAATGCGACAAAGGCCCTCTTCGTCTCAGTGACCTTCGCTATACGTATCATCCCACGCTCCAGGTCAAGGTCATCGATACTAACCAAAAACGGCTCTCCAGGTCTGAGCCCTGTCTCCGCTAGAAGTGCGAAGTAGAACTTCGACTCAATAGTCGGTAGTTGTTGCCATATCTGCCTTAATTGCCCAAGCGTTGGGAGTTTAATCTTATTGTTACTCCTTGGCTTGTGAACAGTGAACGTATCGTACAAAGCCCTGAACAATGCGGGATCTTTTGGCTTAAGGACTGTTTTTAGGAAGCTTTTGAGCGAGTAAGTGACATGCTTGAGGACGTATACCTCACCATCCTCAGCAAGGCCAGCCAGGAATTCCCGAATACCCTCAGGCGTTAGTGTCCAGTTAAGCTCGGACAGGGCCAGCCTGATGTAGCGGACTTCATCACGGATTGTTTTTTCGGCCAAGCCCTTGAGCTTCTTGGCTCTTACAAACTCCTCCAGCTCTTGCTCCGTGACGACCCACGAGGACCTATACTCCCTAAACTCCTCACCGAAAGCTTGACGTAGTACGTCGAAGAGCAAGTTCCTGAAGCTTTTATCCGCTAGGGCCTTCTTAATGACCCTGATAATATCATCGGGCGTTGCGTCCACCAACGGCGGCGCACTGCCAACAAGCCTGGCGTACTCCTCGACATCAATGAACCTCAGGAGTGCCTTAAGGAGTTCATCACTTATCGGCACCAAACCATGCCTAACCCTGTACATGTAGGTCTTATCGTAACCAAGGTCACTCGGCTTGATGCCCTTAACATTAGTAACGTACTCAAGCACCTTACGCCTAACCTCCTGAGGTATCGCCTCAACCCTAACCATTGACGGGTCCATGCAAACCACCCCATCCTTGATTACTAGGTCTACACATCAAGGTTATTATGCACGGGTGGGTATTTAAGCATACCGCCTCGCATAAGCAACAAGTAGACTAAAATGGGCTTTGGACCCGTTGACCCCGGTTCGAATCCGGGCCCGGCTACCACCCTTTACGGTTCATTCCCCAATTCTATTCCTCCTAACCGTGTTACGGACAGCAGGGCATATCGTTATTAGTGCTTTATTTGCGTCCTTTGTGTGTCCCGTTTGTGGCTGTTTTAGGCTGCTTGCTTAGTTGTAGGTTACTTATGGTTGATTACGCCTTTAATACTTTTTATACGATTTGCAATCCTCAGAGCAATAACTAGTTAGGCGTAGGTGGCGTTGGTGTACTGTGCGGCTTTTGAATGAAGTAGCGAACTAAAAAATTAATTCTCTTTATTCTCCTTTTGCTTCCGTCCCTTCTCAGGTGGTGTTGCTGTCATACTTCAAGCCTAACATGAATGCCTTTATGTTTCTATCAACATCCCTCCTTATGTTCATCTTTATTGCCTCCTCAATAATGTCCCGCGGTATGTATTGGCTTAGGTTCATTATTGAGTATAGGGCTCCTAGCATTACCATGTTTTCATAAATCACATTACCAAGTTTGACGGCGTCCTCATAAGCATTTATGAAATACACATTCTTAATGCTGCTCCTGAGCATGTTCTCCAACTCCTCAATGCTGGGTATTCTCTGCTTGGTTGCCTGTGGTCTAATTAACCTCCTATTTACTATGAAGGTCGTGTTTTCATTAGCGTAATTAACAGCTCTTAATGCCTCGAGTATTTCGAATGCTACGATAACGTCAGCGCCATTCCTCGGTATCAACGGTGCATCCACATCGCCGATCCTCACGTGCACATCCACCGAACCACCCCTTTGGCTTAATCCATGGGTTTCGGCGATTAATGCCTTATAACCAGCCCTGAGCGCTGCATCGCCTAATACCGTTGCGAAGGTTATTAGACCCTGCCCGCCAACACCAGCCAAATACACGCTCAGTCTCATTACCCATCACCTCACATCCTGGCCCACGCACTTAACCAGTTCTTGACATCACCCTCGGGCTTTATCGCGTTGTATGGGCATACTTGGGCGCATACCGAGCATCCAACGCACATGTACGGGTCTATCCAAGCCTTCCTACTCTCCAGCGGTATTAGTGCCGGGCACGCTATTAGGTTGTAGCATATGCCGCATGCTTTACAGGCGTTTTCATCAACGTAGTAACGAGTTACGTAATTCCTAAACAATCTAGTTGCCTCGAGCGCACAACCCCTCTTCATAACTACCACAGCCACGCCACCCTTCCTCACCACGTTCAAGGCTTCGCTGATTACTTCCTGAGCCTTCTTTACCTCGAATGGGTCTACGGTACTCACATAATCGGCGCCAAGTGATTTAGCGACCTCCCCTATGTCTATCTTGTTTGTTGGGTTTGGTTGACCCCCTGTCATTGCCGTGACCCTGTTGTCAAGTACCATTATCAGCATGGGGGTTTTGTTGTAAATGGCATTAACCAATGCCGGCAAGCCTGCATGGAAGAATGTTGAGTCTCCAATTATTGATACAATAACCTCTTTCCCACGTGTGCCGTGATAAATACCCATACCAAGGCCCAATGAGCTTCCCATGTCAGTTAACGTGTCTTGTTCGTTGAATGGATTATTGATTCCAAGGCTATAGCACCCAATATCACCACTAAAGATAGGCTTAACGCCCGCCTTTGCCGTGCTTATCTTTAATTCATAAAATGATGCCGTGTGTGGGCATCCAGGGCAAAAGACGGGCGGTCTGGGTGGTGGTGCGTAATCAACCTTGATTGGGTGGTTTGACAGTAATGGATTGTTGATATCGAGCGCTTTAGATAATCCGTCCATTACCGAGTTCATTGTTAATTCGCCAACCCTATTGAATAGATTCTCAGCCTTACCTAAAATAGGCACCCTAATACCCTCTTCGTAAAGTAATGCCTTCAATTGCTGTTCAACGACGGGATCCCCTTCCTCAATAACAACCACCCTATCCGCCCTGGATACGGCATTTAATATCGTCTTTCTAGGCAGGGGTACGGGTGTAACTACGTTTAACACGCTTGCCTTAACACCATAATTCTTAACAGCCTCTAGCGCGTATGTGAATGCAACACCACTGGTTATTATGAGATTCCTATCGCCCTCAATGTAATTGTGCGGTAATTGATCCACATCTTTCTCAATAGTGCTCCATCTCTTTAGTAATTCATTCTTAAGTGCACGGGCATTTGCAGGAATTAATGCATGCCTCCTAGGATCCTTAACGTAACCCTCAGCATACCTCGGTGTGGCTGGTGAGCATACCGTGACAGGACCCCTAACATGCGAAACCCTAGTCACACTCCTCAGGAGCACTGGGTGCGAGTGTGCCTCGCTGAATTCTATGGCGTTTTTTGCGAAATCCTTGGCGCTTTGTGGGTCGTATGGTTCGAAGACCGGTATGTAGGCGTGAATACCAACCCACCTATTGTCTTGTTCATTCTGGCTCGACCACATGTTTGGGTCGTCTGCTGTGACTATGGCAAAGCCGCCTTTAACACCTGTATATGCGCTTGATGTTAATGGGTCCATGGCTACGTTGAGGCCTACGTGCTTCATCGTGACGATAGCCCTAGAACCCGCTAAGGCAGCGCCGTATGCAACCTCGAAGGCGACCTTTTCATTGCTGCTCCACTCGGCATACACGCCAAACTCCTTACCATAATCAATTAGGTACTCCATTATCTCGCTTGACGGTGTGCCTGGGTAACCAGCCGCAACGGCGACACCGGCTTCCAACGCACCATGGGCGATGGCGTGATTCCCAAGCATTAGTTTAATAATACAATTGCTCATCAAAAATCACAAGTCCTATTTAAATTAAAGCCTTTCTCCTAGTACTTAATAATTTAGCTGGTGGTATATTTATTATATAGTCCTATATTGATCAGCCTAGAATGGACTCCTCATCGACTCGGCATGTCTAGGGTTCATCACCTATGTTTTCTTGTAATACAAGTTTATATTTTTAAGTCATATTGGCTAGAATCGCGCGTTTCTAGGTATTACATTAGTTATTTTAATTGCTTATTTAATATTACCTTTGTTTCATACACGATACCGTGAATAGCATGAGGAAGAACCTAGCAATACTCCTACTAGTACTAGCGGTAACAGTATCGGTAATAGTTATGGCTACTCAATACCAGGTCTCACCTAACGTGAACGCACCAACTACGATAAACCAGCCATACTATGCAATACTTGAATACATTGATTACATAAACACAACAAGGACCATAACATTGGCGCCAGGTCAATCTATGACGATACAGGCACCACTACCTCCAGGGCCTGGTTATACACTTAATTACATAAAGATTAGTGTTAATCCACCCTCCCCAGCCCTGGTAATTAGCGGCAATGGCGTGATGTATAGCAAGAATGAGATAGGCGCAATAGTTAGTGCATACACGAGTAGCAATCAATTAACCATAACAAACGCCGGTAATCAACCACTCAATGAGACGGTAACGGTAACATACGTATTCGTGAAGGAGGAGTACGTTGCCCTAAACACATCAGCCACCTCATTCACGCTTGGGATAACAATACCTGACAAGTCAATACAGTACGTCACGCAGCAGATCGTAGAGCTTTCAATACCGAATTACATGCCATTCGAAATAGCGAGCATAGCGTTACCTAATGGCACAACGCTTGCACAGCTCGTTTCTGAGTGGAGTCCCCTAGCCAATTACATAAAGATTGAGCCCAAGTATGTTGAGTTAACAGCCAACAAATTACCTCCTGGCCAGTACGAGGTCACGATTAACTACGGTAATGAGTATATAATGCCGAGCGCCATGCTCATAAAGGGTACGGAGTTCCTGAACTACACAGTCAATCCAGGCCAAACCCTTGAGATAACAGGTTCTGAGTTTGGTGTACCACCTGGTTGGAACCTGCTTGGCTATATAGTTGCGGTATACACGGTACAACCCCTCGTGGTTGGACAGCAGCCTGGGCACTTTGAGATAGTCGCGAATAGGGTGTCGCCTGTTTCCCTATACAGCACGCTGGTGCAGGTCAGCGGTATAAGCTACCTACTGCCTCCATTCATTAGGTTTGCACCCATGTTCGGAATATACATAGTCTATGACAGGTACTTCGAGGTTGTGGATAATCTAAATGTTCCATTGGTGGTTACGTTCATGCCGATAATATACAAACCAGTGGGTCAATGGGTTAATGGTAATCTGCAAGCTACTGTGAGCAGCGCCGACGTCTCCGGCGGTCTATGGACAGCCTTAGTTGTTCAATTACCGGAGATAGCGCACATACACAAGATAGTTACGCCAAGTGGCACGGTCTACGCGGGTCTCGTGAATTCCGAAATACCATGGGGATCCGCAGAGAGGCTGGTCTCGATAAGCCCTGATGGTTCTCAAGCATACATAGCAGTCTCAACACTCGGTGTTAGCGAGACTGGTACATACATGGTGTACGTTAATTGGACACCAATAACAATGCACTTCGCCAATACACTGAATGCACCAATAAGTGGCGTTAAGGTTAAGGCTTTGGTCAATGGATCATTGGTGACAACGGCTGTTAGCGGCTCTGATGGCAATGCGTACATAAGTATAAACGAGCCAACGCCGTTCACGGCAGTTGTGTACTATGACAATGTGCCGCTGTATTACGTCAACGTTAACTCATTAATTAACCAACCAATTGGTGTAACCATTGGGTTATACAACGTCACGGTGCTGTTTGTTGGTGCCAGGAGCCAGGCTATATCCAACGCGAAAATAACACTGTATAGAGTCGGCACGGGCCCGACTCTTAATGGAACAACGAGCGGCACAGGTACTGTTGGGTTCACTAATGTATTGGGCGGTACATACCTAGTCACTGCCCAGTATGGCAACCTGAAGTACAGTGAGTTGGTCACGATTAATGGTAATGACGTGATAACAATAAAGTCAGACATATTAGCCATAATAGATGGATTCCCAATAACGACCATGGAGGCGTTAATAGGCACCTTAGGCTTGGGCGGTGCCGCGGCAATAGCCTTTGCATTCGCCAACGGTAGGAAACGTAGGGATTACGAAGTAGTAACCATGTAATTATTAACAAATTAATTTATTAAAAATTAATAATTCTCATTTATGTTTCCTCTCATACTCAATCCTCAACTCCCTGGCTAGATTCGTGACCCTATTTAACAACTCATGCTTTACATCGAAGATATTATGCAGCGTTATTAACTGCCTATACCGCCTATCAAACCTACCGTACTCCCTCCTAACCCTATTGTTCAGCCTCGACCTCATCATCTTGAGTAGGTTTTCACCGTATGTCAATAACCTTTGATCCTCAACCTCCAATCTCCTGGCTACCAAGGGTCTTACTGCCTTAAACTGCTCGTCAGTGAGCTCAACTATTGCGTATGCAAACTCGCCCTCAAATCCCCCCTCCATTATCTTCACAAGTTCATCCTTAATACTCATTATCCTACTCTCCAAATCCTGCCTTGCATGCCAGGATATCATAACCCCACTCGTAATCTCTAGACCAACATCACCTAGTTTCCTCTTTACTAATTCCTTCACCTCGTCATTACTTGCGTATATGATAACCAATGTGTACTGCCTCATCGGTATCTTGAGTATGTTTTTACAGCATTAATTATTAATCCCTTTATTGCTGAATCATCAAACCCCTTACCTACGAATATCCTTATGGAAATCAACTCCCTCCTCACCCCATCATCATAACCAACGAACTCCCACTTGAGGTTGTTTATGACCTCCCTCCTATACACTAACTTTACATCCCCAATCTTTAACGCCTCATCTATGGGTATGTCCCATGGAGAAAGCACATCTATGCTAAGCACACTAACCTCATCATTAATGCCAATCAACCTGGCCAATGACACATTGCCGCATAGGTATTCCCTAACCCCATCCCAATCCCTAACGGTTATCTCATTACATTCCACAGATCTCGAAACTCAACACCGCTTTTAATGCATTGTTTTATGAGTAAGGTTTATATACTGAGTAGTGCTTGAAATACGTGATTAACATGTCTAGCAGCGGTGAGGAGAGTAGTGAGAGGAAGACTGTGACTATAAGGGGGTTAAGTACGGACATTTATGACAGAATAAGCAAATTAGCCAAGGAAACAGGTACGACGGTGGGGGAGATAGTTAATGACGCACTCAGGCGATACATAGCAACGCTGGAGAATATATCTAGGGCTATTGATAACATGATAAGGGCTGGCGATGTGATTGTAATAAGCAGTGTCTCGTCATTAACGGTTACGAGGGCAGACCTGGAGACCCTGGAGAAACCCGTCATCTTCAAGGATATGGATGAGTTGGTGTTCGCAGACGATGTAACCAATGATTTAATAAAGAATAAGGTGGCCAGGATAGTCAACGTCAACACAGTCTATACACCAAAGTCCGTATCCACACTGCTAATAGCATCAAAGAGCGAACTTGTAAAGAAGATAGTGCCCAAATGATGTTAACCCTTTAATACTTCACACATACTTAAAATCCACGTGAACATTCTTGTTGTTGGCATTGGAGCAATGGGTCTAAATCACGTAAAGGCCCTGAATCAACTAAAGAGCAAAGGCCTTGTTGAGAAAATATACGCTGTGGACGTTGATAGGGATAGGCTTACGATCGCAAGGAAACATGGCGCGGATATGGTATTTACAGACATAAATGAAGCAATAAAGTATAAACCTGACCTAGGTATAATAGCCGTACCCACAAACCTCCACTATAGGATTGCTAAAGACTTAATAAAACATGTCGATCTCCTCATTGAGAAGCCCATCACGGAAAGATTAAACGAGGCCCTGGACCTATATCGTGAGGCACGGGTTCTCGGTAGGAAGGTGTTGGTGGGATACATAGAGCGTTTCAACCCAGTATATAAGGTATTACTTAGTGAGGTTAAGAACGATGTACCAATACATGTAGAGTCAATCAGGGTAGGTTCATTAAGGGGTAACCCGCGGGCTTACGGTAATGTACTCCTCGACCTCGGACTTCATGACATAGACCTCGCGTTAGGAATGCTCAATGAGTATGATGTTAAAATCATGGGGAGAATCCTGAGGGGGGATCCCATAACTTCGGCGTGGGTCATGCTAGGGCTTGGTGATGCCACATACGTACTACATGCATCGTGGGATTACGAGGTCAGGGTTAGGAGGCTCACCGTATTGCTTAAGGATAGGTATTACGAAGCAGACCTATTAAACAAA
>Ga0080005_133215_pt1 | contig 15450 bp, 20 predicted proteins | sample JossMetagenome_2_FD_69208 | JGI IMG/M metagenome (GOLD analysis project Ga0080005, IMG submission 69208) | Hot spring sediment microbial communities from Joseph's Coat, Yellowstone National Park, USA - JC3_ASED (SPADES assembly) (version 2) | ecosystem: Environmental > Aquatic > Thermal springs >... | reverse complement strand
ACGAGAACTAGCCGCCTCCCACGGTCACCTGATCCTAATAACCGCTAGCACACCCCCTCTCAACCAAACAGGTTTAGCCACCAGAGTCGTGTTCGAAAGCTACTTCCTTAGGATAGTGGAGGTAAACGCTACCGAATGGAGGTAGCCAGTGGATTAGTTTCCGGATGGTTCAAGGGATAATTTATTTTCCCTCCCGCAGCACAACGGCTTAAATCATTGAGAGCCCTGTCCCTAGTAAACATGTCCCCCTCACCCCCCACGTTTTTTCACGGTTGCGTAGGGGGTCCTTACTCCTTGATTAACTGTGGCGTTAAATTCCGTGGATGTTCCTCAAATAGTCCGTTACCGATGAGACGAGGCAGTCTCTTATCCTGGGGTTGGGGACGAGCTCGGGGCACCTCTCTATCGTGAAGGAGCATCTTCCTTCGATGAAGTCCTCTAGGGAGCACGGGTTAGCCCTTACCCTGTTCTCGGCTAGAACACACCGGGGGCCAGCGTATTTGAATACCATTGGCTCCGCTTTCACGAGCTCTTCTCTCACCATCCAGGCAACCCATCTGATCTCCCACTGGGCTCTACTACAGGTTCTCAAGGGTATGAATACTTCGAGTAGCTCCCTGGCGTTGGCGCTGAATACAAGCCTTGTTTTAACAGCCTGCGGCAGTAGGAACCTTGCGTCCTCGTAGCCGACACCGCTTCTAAGGGAGATATAGTAGTTTCTAACGCCCTCAACAAGCTTCTTCAGGAAGAAGCTGTCCTTTGACTCTATGACTCTCGGTGGGACGATGAAACCCTCGCCAACGATGCTTAGAAGCGTGTTGAAGTCCAGGTCGGCCCCAATAAGCTTATCCAGCACGGCAACCTCGTCCAGCCCGCTCATATCACCCCCTAACACTTCTCTCGCCCTGGCTACAACCCCCCTGAGATATCTATCACTATACCTCTGGCTCAGCTGGGTGAAGGATGCGTGTCTATGCCTGACGAGCTGGTGGCTGCAAACCCTGCTGCAAACCACTTCGAAGACGTATAGGCTGTGCTCCAAGGGGCTTCCGTGGCCTCTCCTCACGAGCTCTCTAACCCACTCTTCAGCTTTATCCTCACCCATTTTCCCCAGGATATCCTCGAGTTCCCGCGGTGAGATCGAGAGTTTAGCCGCCCCAGCTATAAGCCTCCCGGAGCCCTCTAGTCTGGCTATCAACTTCGCTGAAGGGTAGTGTTTAGCATCCATGCCAGTGACCAACCGAAAATAGATTAGCGGGTGTCAGCGTTAAAAGAGCTCAGCTTGAAAGCCATTTTTTAACCCTCGTCTTGAATCCCAGCTTGGACACTGATTCAGCGATGGCGTCGAGGAGGTCGTTGCCTGGGTTGCAGAAGAGCTTGCACCAACCCGGATCCCTGGGCGTGGTGACAGGCTCGCCTAGTAGCGGTTGAACCACTATGACCAGGCGGCTTATCCTCGATAAGGGGCTTTTAACCTTGTCCAAGTAGCCTACCACGAGCTCTGGCTTACTGAATTTGGAGACAGGTATCCTGAGCTCGAGGGGTATGTTGTAGTCTGCTACAAGCGATAGGCTTCTCTCGTATAAACTCCATAATACTCCAACGGACTCGGGTTTTTGCCCAAACATGACCTCCGGGGGAATCTTCAAGTCCGAGGCGATATGGTCTACAACGTTTCTATCGAGGAGCTTGCTCAGCGGTTTATACAGTGTGAGGTTGGTGTTCAAACTAGTTTTAACGCTGTAATTCTCCTTGGCGATCCTTAAAAGCTCCTCTAGATCGGCCCACTGCACCAACGGCTCCCCGCCTGTGACGTGGAGGTAGTCTACTAGACTCCTCGAAGCCTCTAGCTCGTCCAGGAGGCGGTCTACGTCTAGTAGGCGGCATTTCTCAGGGTCGTTTTCAGCCAGCCTCCAGTTGTGGCAGAAAGGGCATTTTAAATTGCATCCGCAAAGCCAGAGAGTGAACGTGACCGAGTCCACTACGTCTACGAGACTTATGTTCTTCCAGCCGGCCCCGATAAGCTTGATTTTCACCATTGAAAAATACCTTTTTCACAAACTTATCTTCAACTATAGTGTTTCCTAGTCCAGAACTCCCTCCTCCTCTGCGGGTTCCAGTTCTTGAGAGGCCTGTAGTAGCCGATTATTCTACTCCAGATCTCCACGTTGGTGTTACCGCACACTGGGCACCTAGTGTACAAGCCTGTAAAGGTTCTACCGCACGATGGGCAGTAGGTTAGAGCCGGCGTGAAACTCCAGTACACTATATCAGTCTCCATTATCCTCTTAGCCAGCTTAGCTAGGGCCTCGGGTTCAGCCTCCTCGCCCAGGAAGATGTGCATCATTACTCCTCCCGTGAAGTATTTTTGAACCCTCGACTCGATTTCAATTCTCTCGGGTAAATCTATTTCACCATAGTAGGGGGCGATACTAGTGCTGTAGACAGGGTTCTCGGGGTCCGGCAGGTAGTCGGCTAGCTCGGGGTAGAGTTTCATGTCCAACGACGCCATCTTCGGGGAGGCAGACTCAGCGGGCACCTCCTCGACATTCCAAGGCGTCCCAGTATCCCTCATCCACTCTCTCGCATGGTTCGTGGCGAACTCAACCATCCTCCTCATCAAGTCAGCCGCCCTAAGCCAATCCCTCCTTGAGCCCTCCAGCCATAGCTTCGGCTCGCCCATGTATATGGCCGCGGCCTCGGGTAACCCGACGAGCCCTATTGTGTTGAAGTGGCTTGAAGGGAACTCGGGCATGTACTCTAGTATCATGCTGTACAAGCCCGGGTACTGCTTCATAAGCTTCACATACCTCTGCCTAAACCAGTCTACAGCCTCCCTCACAAGTCCAAGCCTCTCCTCGTAGAGCTCCCAGAACTTGGACTCCTCGCGCTGGGACTCTAGGCCCAGCCTAGGCAGGTTGACGTCAACGACGTTAACACTCCCCGTTATATCCGGCATAGCCCATATACCTCCGAATCTCTGCCTCTCAAGTTTACTCCAGTACTCCTCTTCAGCCTCCTCAACATCCCTCCTAGTCAACGAGCTCCCCTTCAAGGTGAAGCCGCCTCTCTTGGAGAAAGCATATGCCAGCTCGTTCTTGTCAATAGTCAGCCTGCAACACATCGCGAAGGAAGCATCCGGGTCTACGATTCTCGTGTTTAACCAGTAGAAACTTCCTCTCTTGGCGGCTGTCTTGAAGACTGCTTCGTGTATCTCCGGGTCCTCCCAGAGCCATTTAGCTGTCGTCATGAGGGTCGGTATCGGGAAGGTGAACGGCTGGCCAACGGCGTCTCCCTCCATTAGCAGTTCCACCATGGCTTTCAAGAATAGTTTGGCCTCGTCCTCGTAGACGCCTAGCGGCTCAGTCTTCCTCCCATCGTATACGGCGTAGTCTCCCTCCAACGCTTTTCTAGCGGCGTTCATTGTCACCGTGAAGTTCGTGAAAGGCGTCTGCATCCCGATTCTAGTGGGGTAGTTGAGGTTGAATAACAGCCTCTGGATATGCTGCTTAACAGTCTTGTAATCCAGCTTATCGCCCCTTATGAAGGGGCCCGCATACCATTCGACGCTTGAGAATGCCTGTGCTCCGGTGAAGTAGTGTTGCAACGTGATGAGGTAGTTGGCTATGTGATCAACGTATGTATCGAAGTGCCTGGCTGGCTTAGAGATGACGGTGAAAGTCTTCAAACCCTTCTCCAGGAGCCTGCTAACACTGTGGCCTGAGCAGTAGGGTATGTAAATGCTGTGAGGAAGCTTATGTAAGTATATTAAACCCGCTTTATGCGCCTTCAGTATCCTATGAGGTATCAGGTCAAGGAGATCCTTCTTCATATACTCCTCTAGGAGGTAGCTGAAGAAACCTGTTGGACCCATATACCTGTTAGCGTTCTCGTTGACATCCAGGCTATTCCACCTGGCGTACTCAACCAGCGGGTCAACCCTGCCTTCATTCCCATGCGTTACAACCTGCTGATCCATAAAATTAACACCCGATCCAAACTCTTGAAAAGTGTTGTTATCGTAAAGTTATTGGTTTTAGAAGGTTTAAAAAGAAGCGATAAACATGTTATTATATATAATTATTATACATCGTGGGAATGCTAGATCATATTTTTGAATTATTTGATCTAGATCCGGCAATTATTATTCTATTAAATCCTTAATAAACCTTGCTTTAACTCGAATGCTGTGATCAAGCGTGAAGCTACGATCCATGTTGGCAATGATTCCTTGTAGATTGAATATTTCTCTGTAGCGATCTCCAATACACTTTCACTGAAATCACCGTGCTGGAATGCCCCAATGCCAATAGCATAGCCCTCCTCGATGGCTCGCGTCACTAGACTACCCAACCCTGCGGGCTCCCCCTTCTCCCAGAGGAGTAGTAGCCCTTTTAAACCGGTCTTCTGAGGGAAGTCCTCTAGCCCGTAATCCTCTACCCTTATCAAGGGTTCCCTGCTTCCAGGCGGTACTCTGCCCTCCACGAGCAATTGCTCCATTAAGCCGGTAAACCTGTTGTAGTTCCGGGGTATGCGGACTCCTGTTTTAAAAGATATCAGCTTGTTTCCGTACGTGTGTACAAACACGTTTACAAGGCCGTTCCTGGCAGCAGGGCCATCTAGTAGTTGGAGGAGCGTTGTGTGGACTATGTCTGGTCTCCCACGCTTCATCCAGTCCTTCAGCTTTCTCGCGGCATGGTAGTGGACGGATATGTCGAGGAGTATCTCAACGGGTTTTTTACCCCTCTTCTTAGCGTTTTTAACCACGGAAGGCTCCCGTGATATCTCGGCTGGAACTAGCTCTAATCCTGCTTCTAATAAAATTATATTTAATTTTCCCATCATCACCTGCCTCAGGCAATGATTTAGCTGGAACAGTTTTTAACAAGCTTATCGGTGGATATACTGGGCTGGGATTTGGTGGGGATGCTTTTGAGCAGGATTCTAAGGGATCTAGCACTCCAGAGAATGAGAATATTATACGATCTGTCGGTTGAGGCTGTTAGAAAAGGTGATAAAGAGCTTGCTAGAAGGTACATTTCTCTAATAATCGAGTTAGCCGGTAAAGGCAGGACGAGACCCCCGAGATACATACGAAGAGGCTACTGCAGGAGATGCCGCATCCCCCTAATACCCGGTTTGACGGCGAGGTACAGGATAGTGAGTGAGAGCAAAGGTTCAAGACTGGTTATAACATGCATAGAGTGCGGGTGGAGAAGACGGTTGATGATAAAATCAAAGAGGAGGTTAAGAGGAGACTCGAGGGCAAAGTAGATGTCCAGCTGGGTAAGAGAGGGGTTTCAGAGAGTTTTATCAGAGAAGTGAGGAATAGGTTGGATAAGAAGGGTGTAGTGAAGATCCGCGTCCTCAAATCGTACTTGAGGACGGCTGGCAGCGATGTCGAGAGCCTTGCAGAGCTCATAGCTTCGAGGACAGGCGGTGTTGTTAGAGATGTTAGAGGACACACTTTCATACTTGTAAAGGAGAGGAAGGGTGGTTGACAGTCTATTAATATTTAAAACACCTATTTGATTAAACTACATCTAGCTTGTTTCAGAGAGTGTTTGAGGATGGTCAACGCTCTGGAAGTACCGGCTGACAGGTTGATAAGGAGGCTGGCCGAGTACTTGAGAGAGAATGTCCCAGAGGTCAAGCCGCCGAGCTGGCACATATTTGTTAAAACAGGTTGCTTCAAGGAGAAACCGCCCACGGACCCGGATTGGTGGTATACTAGGGCGGCTAGTATTATGAGGAAACTATATAAATCTGGGGAGCCCATCGGCGTGGGAGGGTTCAGGGTTATTTATGGCGGGAGGCAGAGGAGGGGTGTGAGGCCTCCCCACTTCAGGAAAGCCGGTGGGGGTGTGGTGAGAACGATACTGCATCAACTAGAGCAGGCTCAGCTAGTTAGGAAAACTAAGAAGGGTAGAGTGTTGACGCCCCAGGCGGTCGCAATAATGGATAGGATAGCCCTAGAGGTTGCTAGAGAGTACGCGAGGGAGAACCCTGAGTACTCGAAGTATTTGCCTGCTAGTTAAACCTTAAGAGGATTAAAACCACTCTTAGACAACTAGGAAGGTGTTTTAAGATGGGTGAGGAATACGAGGACGAGGAGTTAGAGGAGATTAAGAGAAGGAAGCTAGCTGAGATGCGGAAGAGGCTGGAGGAGGAGAAGGCACGTAGAGCCCAAATAGAGGCCGCTCTGAGGCAGATACTCACACCTGAGGCTAGGGAGAGGCTGTCGAACCTCAGGCTTGTTAGACCCGAGCTTGCTCAAGCGCTCGAGGAGCAATTGATCAACCTGGCTAGGAGTGGAAGAGTTAAAATACCTATCACGGATGATTTTCTGAAAAGATTGCTATCGGAAATTTACGAGCAGACACATAGGGATACTAGGATTGAGATAAGGAGGAAGTAGGGATGGCGCGCTTCAAACCGCTAGCCAGAAAGCTCAGGTTGGCGGCGGCTCTTAAAAGCAATAGACCTATACCTATATGGGTTACGTTGAAGACTAATAGAAGGGTTAGGAGAGGTTTTCGGCTTAGGAATTGGCGTAGAAGCAAGCTGAAGCTCTAAGGGGTGGTTTAGGTGAGCGAGAGTCAGGTTAAGAAGTCTACTCATGTAATCCCCCTTGCGAGAGTATACTTTGGTAGAAGGATGAACAGGGCGGACAGGGCGGTCAGGCTGATTAGGAGGTACGTGTCCAGGCACTTCAAGCAAGCCGAGAAGATAATCATAGACCCAATGGTAAACAAGTTTGTATGGTCTAGGGGTAGGGAGAAGCCTCCTAGGAGGGTTGTAGTTGAGGTGAGGTTTGACCCGAACGAGAAGACAGCTAGGGTTTTACTAGCTAGACGTAGACCTCAAGCCGGGGGTTCCTGAGGCATATAGGTGTTTTATTTAATGGAGATAGTTAAGCTGAGTGTTTACGGTAATTCGAATATAGGGGTTTACATTTTCGCAAATAATAAAATAGCCTTGATCCCCCCGGGTCTTCCGCGAGACGACTTAGATCTTATATCAGAGGTTCTAGGGGTAAACTTGGTGGAGTTTAGGGTGGGTGGTAGCCCTTTAAACGGGGTTTTCATCGCGGGGAACGACAACGGCCTGTTGCTGCCCTACTTCGCGTATAGCTCCGAGGTGGAACACTTGAGGAAGGAGGCTACCAAATACGGGCTGGAGGTTAAAGCGTTGAGGTCGCGGGTCACCGCGCTAGGCAATGCAATACTCTTAAACAACAAAGCTGGCATCATATCACCGGATTTCTCAGATGAAGACTTTAGGGAGATAAGTGAGGTTGTAGGCGTAAACCTCGTTAAAAGGAGTTTACTCAACTTACCTATACCTGGTAGCCTAGGCGTCGTGAACGACGTTGGTGGGGTAGTCCACCCCGACATCTCACAGGAGGAAATAGATGTTATCCGGCAGATTCTGGGCGTAGCCGTGGAGAAAGCAACCGTTAACGCTGGAGTGCCATTTATAAAGAGTGGTATAATTGCTAATAATAAGGGTATCATAGTCGGGGGTATAACTACAGGCCCTGAAATACTGAGGATTAGAAGGGGCTTCGGTGGTGGCTGATGAGCGAGGTAAAGATATTCAAGGTCACGGGGAGGATGCTTGTTAGCCACGACAGGTACCCAACCTGGCAGAAGTTCACAAAAGAGGTTAGGGCGTTGACGAAAGAGCAGGCTTTGGAGAAAGTGTACTCCATTCTAGGGAGCAATCATAAACTCAGGAGAAAACACATTGTTGTAGAAGAGGTTAAAGAAATAAGCCCTGAGGAGATTACCCGGAGCAACGTCTTAGAATTCCTGAGAGTCGAGAGGCTGGTTGTTGGATGAGCAAGAAAACGGAGGAGAGGGTTGTCTCGCTGGAGGAGCTTGTAGCTAGGGCCGAAGAGCTCAAAGAGTATGCGGGGGCGATTCAATCGGCTTTAAACACATACCTAACACAGTACACTGAGCTACAGCTCGTCATAGAAACTCTAAAGAGCCTCCCGCAAGGCTCCCCTCAAATATATGTTCTCTTAAACAGGCTCGGCTCGGCTATGATTCCAGCCCAGGTTTCAGAGGGATGGGAGACCAATATTATTGTGAATCTAGGCTTAAACTACTATGCTAGGGCTACCAGGGAGCAAGGAGTAAGCATATTGGAGAAGAGACTTCAAGCGGTTAAGAAGATAATTGACAGGCTTCAGAGAGACTATAAATCCGTCGTCGAAGAGTACTCTTATATTCAGCAGATTTTAGCCCAGGTTTACGCCCAGCTTCAATCAAGGCAAGCAGGGGCTTCTGGGAGAGCGGAGTAATAGAGAATAAGTGAAGGGGGCTTCTTTGTTTAAACGGCTCAAAAACGTTTTTTCGAACTTCGTAGACAAGATTTCCTCGATAGCCTTCTCCAAAGACAAGTTGTACAGCGAGCTGGAAGAGCTTAAAATAGAGTTGGTCTCAAACGACGTCGCGTTAGAGGTTGCTGAAGACATCTCGAAAAGAGTCAGCGAGGCTATCGAAAGAAATATTGTGAGGGATAGAGGAGGTTTAGTAGCATATCTCAGAGAGATCATTCTAGGCTATTTTAAAGAGGCGGGTACTATAGACTTCGATAACATTATTAGAGGCGGGAGGCCGTTTAAGATAGTTTTTTTAGGTGTCAACGGCGTAGGCAAGACGACTACTATCGCTAAGATAGCTTTCTACCTTAAAGAGAAAGGGTTTAAACCGCTAATGGTTGCCGCTGATACTTTCAGAGCTGGGGCTCAAGAGCAGCTTAAGATTCACGGTGATAGAATAGGGGTCCCCGTCTTTACTGGGAGGTATGGTGTAAGCCCGGCTTCAATAGCCTACGATAGCGTTCTCCACGCTAAGAGCAAGGGCTACGATGTTGTGCTGATAGATACGGCGGGTAGGATGCACACCGACGTGGACTTGGTCGAGGAGCTTAGGAAGATCGTGAAAGTGGTTAAACCAGACATGAGGATCCTCGTCGTAGACGCGTTGACTGGGAACGACGCCTTGGAGCAAGCCAGGTTTTTCAGCGAGAAGATAGGTGTCGACGCTGTGGTCATAGCGAAAGCCGACGCGTATGAGCAAGGCGGCGTACCCATAAGCATCGTCTACGCTATTAGGAAACCAGTGTTGTTCATTGGTATCGGGCAGGATTACAAAGATTTAAAACTGTTTGATCCAATCGAATACCTGGAAAGAGTTTTACCGGCCTAGCCCACGGTGGTGTAGTTGAATTTCAGGGAGATAGTCGACCAGTGGAGGAAGATTTTCACAGTGGCGGCGAAGCCCGAGAGAGATGATTTCATGACAACGCTGAAGCTTAGTTTACTTGGAATGGCGATTGTAGGAGGCATAGCTTTCGTTATCAGGGTCGTGTTCTACGCTTTCCTATTCCCTCAGATGGCGGGGTAACCCATGTCTAATGAGGAGCCTAAGATATACGCTGTTAGAACTACTGTCGGCAGGGAGTTGGATGTAGCGGTCATCTTAGAGAGGAGGATTAGAGAGCTCGCCGAGAAAGGAGAGGATGTAGGGATAGCAAGCCTGATAATCCCGCCGGGTGTTAGAGGGTATGTCTTCATTGAATCATCGAGACCTGCCGGTATATACAGGGTTATCTCTGAGGTTAAACATCTTAAGAGTGGGTCGTTGATACTCGTCTCGAGAGAGGAGTTAGAGAGGCTTATCAAACCCAAGCCTGTCGTCGAGTCCATTAAAGTTGGGGACTTAGTTGAGATTGTGAGAGGGCCTTTCAAGGGTATGAGAGCCCAGGTTACAGGTATAGATAAGAATAAAAACATGCTTACAGTTAGCATTTTAGAAGCCACCCACGCTATACCTATAACAATTTCAGGCGAGTATGTTAAACCGGTTAAGAAAGGTGAGTAGTCTTGGGTAAGAAGGTTATCAGGGTAATGGTTGAAGGGGGAAAGGCCACCCCGGGACCGCCTCTGGGGCCTACATTGAGCCCACTTAAGTTGAATGTAGGCGAGGTCGTGAAAGCCATTAACGAGGCTACTAAAGGGTTTGAGGGGTTAAGCGTCCCAGTTGAGATACATGTAGATACGACTACAAAGGAGTACGAGATTAAAGTTGGAGTGCCGACGACGACAGCTCTACTTCTCAAGGAGGCTGGCGCCAAAGAGTTCACCGGCGACCCGGCTCACCAGAAGATCGGTGATTTGAAGATGGAGCAGGTTGTTAAAGTCGCGCTTCTAAAAAAAGATAAGTTGACTGCTAAAACATTGAAGGCAGCGGTTAAAACAGTTCTAGGCACGGCGAGGTCTATCGGATTAACCGTAGAAGGCAAGGATCCGAGAGAGGTTCAAAAGCTCGTTGATGAAGGGTATTACGATGAGTTGCTGAACAGGTATGAGAGCGAGTGGGAGAAAGAGGTGTCTTGATGCCGGTAGCAAAGGAGGCTCTTGTACAAGCTCTCGAGAAAGCCCTATTATATAAGAATGCTGGTTTCAAGGAGTCCGTCGACTTAATTATAACTCTAAGAGATGTCAACGTGAAGGAGCTAGGAGGGAAGATTAGAGAGACTGTTATATTACCGAGAGGCAGAGGCAAGGACCAGAGGATATGTGTCGTAGCAGATGGTGATATGGCCGAGAAGGCTAAGCAGTCGGGGGCATTTATTGTGATGACGTCGAACGACCTTCAAGGTATTTCAAAGAAGAACGCCAAGAAGATTGCGGGCTCATGCGATTGGGTTCTAGTTAAAACGGATTTAATGTCAATCGTGGGCAGGACTCTTGGACCTGCTTTAGGCCCTAGAGGTAAAGCTCCCGTCCCCGTCCCACCTGGATCAGATATATCGGCTCTAATTAACAGGTTTAAGAATGCTGTTCTAGCTAGGTTGAAAGATCAACCACAGGTGATGGCGGCGATAGGCACTGTGGATATGAGGCCAGAGGATCTAGCGGAGAACGCTTTCGCAGTGATATCGGCTTTAGAGGTCAAGCTACCGCAGGGGCAGGCTAATATAGATAGGATTATCGTGAAGACGACGATGGGTATTCCAGTGGAGGTTAAGGGTGTATAGGAATGCCCGCTCTAGTTAAGGGGAGGGAGGTACCCGAGTGGAAGGTTAAAATAGTTAGAGAAATAGCTGAGCATATTAGAAACCACAAGTCTATTCTCATAGCGGATTTAACGGGTTTCCCAACAAGTAAGTTCCAGGAATTGAGGAAGAAGCTTGGAGGCAGAGCGGTTATTAGGGTTGTGAAACCCAGGCTACTTGGCATCGCGCTCAGAGAGGCGGGTATAGACCCAGAGAAAACCGGGTTGACACAGTATTTGACAGGGCAGATAGCTGTGTTGATGTCCAATATGAATTCATTCGAGTTAAGCAATCTAATAGAGAAATACAAATCCTACACTTACTATAAGCCCGGAGACACGGCTTCAAGCGAGATAGTAATACCGGAAGGCGACACAGGGATTCCGCCGGGCCCCATGTTAAGTGTTTTCGGGAGGCTTAAGATACCTACCAAGGTGGTAGGCAACTCCATTCAAATATCTAAAGACACATCTGTGGCTAAACCCGGCGATAAAATCTCCCCCGAGCTAGCCAGCCTTCTCCAGAAACTAGACCTCCCGTTGAAGGAGGTTAGATTAAGGATTAAAGTAGCCTACGACGGCGGGGTCGTTATACCAGGTGACAAGCTATTGTTGAATATAGACGAGTACACGGAGATGTTGAAGAAGGCTGTTTTAGACTACCTGAAGATAGGGGTCGAAATAGCGCTCCCAGAACCGGAGATACTAAGGCTGACGCTCGCTAAAGCCCACAGAGAGGCCTTAAGCCTCGCGGTCGAAGCCGCGTTCATAACGCCCGACACCATCGGGGAAATCATTAAGGCGGCTCACTCGAAGGCCCTAGCGTTGGCTGCGGAGGTGTCCGGTAAAGCACCCGAACTCGGCTTAACAGTAGGTGTTGCTCAACAACCGCAGACACAGCAGCCTGCTAAGGAGGAGAAGAAGGAAGAGAAGGAGGAGAAGAAAGAGGAGACTGTTAGCGAGGAGCAGTTGGCTGAAGGCCTCGGCTCACTATTCGGCATGTAGGACTCTTTTCGACTGATACTGTTTTAAACCCCTGCACGCATTTAAAAAGCCCTGAAACAATCTAGAATTGCGTGGCAGAGGTGGTGCTTTATAGAGTACATATATGCTTCCCTACTATTGTATAAAGCGGGAAAAGAAATTAGCGAGGAGAATGTGAAAAAGGTTCTGGAGGCCGCTGGAGTGGCGGTGGACGATGTCAGAGTTAAATCGCTTGTAGCGGCTCTTAAGACAATTGACATAGGTAAAGTGCTGGAGCAAGCCCTGGCAGCACCCGTGGCTACAGCACCTGTAGCCCAACCTGTGGCGGCACAGCAGCCTGCTAAGGAGGAGAAGAAGGAAGAGAAGGAGGAGAAGAAAGAGGAGACTGTTAGCGAGGAGCAGTTGGCTGAAGGCCTCGGCTCACTATTCGGCATGTAAGTTCTCCGGCACGCGAGTCTTTTATCCCTTAGAATAAAGAAGCTTTATTACACGTTCCTCTAATAACCTCCTTGAAGTTAATCGGGGGTACTCTTGTCGTCAAGCGGGATAGATTTAGGTTACTTGAAGAAATACGGGTACGAGAAGTATAAGTGTGGTAGATGCGAGGGGGTTATGTGGAGTACAAGGCCCAGGGAGACATGCCCTGATAGACCGTGTTCAAAATACGATTTCTTGTACAAGGACTACAAAGGGTTGAAGCCTCTAACGCTACAGGAGACGAGGAGCAGGTTCATAGAGTTCCTCGCGAAGAGGGGTCACGGGGTAGTAGACCCGTACCCGGTGTTAGCGAAGTGGCGTGACGACCTCTACTTGACGATAGCGTCGATAATAGTATTCCAGCCCCACGTCACAGACGGCTTGGTCGACCCACCCCACAACCCCCTCGTTATAGTTCAACCCTCGGTTAGGTTGACCGATATCGATAACGTTGGTCTAACATTCGGTAGGCATATGACTAGTTTTGAAATGGGGGGTATGCATGCTTTCAACAAGCCTGGTAAATGGGTTTACTGGGTTGAAGGGGTCTTAGACAACACCATAGATTTCTTCACTAAGGAGGTGGGGTTAGAGTTAGATGACATAGTCTTCAAAGAGTCATGGTGGGAGGGGGGTGGGAACGCAGGGCCTGCACCCGAGGTGTTGGTAGACGGCCTGGAAGTGGCAACCCTAGTCTTCATGAAGTATAAGAGCGTGGGCGGGAAACTCGTGGAAAACCCCGTGTTAGTCGTGGATTGCGGGTATGGTATCGAGAGGATTACATGGCTTACGCAGAGGACGCCGACAGGCTTCCACGCCGTGTACGGCAACATTGTAGACGTGTTCAAGAAGATACTGGGCGTGGATGAGCCCCCTCACGACGTATTGAAGAAGATAGTTTACGAGACCAGTGACAGAGAGATCTCGTCTCTAAGGCAGTTATTAGAGGATGCGAGTAGACTGGGGTTCGGGGAGTATGTTAGAGACCTCGAGAAATCCGTCTACATGTATTCTATTTTAGACCACACTCGTACACTCGCCCTCTTGTTGGCCGACGGGATAGTCCCCTCCAACACTGGAGAGGGCTATCTCGCAAGGCTCGTCGCCAGGAGGCTTGTTAGAAACATCTTGTTGACGGGCGTCGAGTTGTCTAGGGTTAGGGATGTTGCACTCGAGATGCTTGATGCACAAATAAGCTACTGGGACGGCGACTATATCTTCGGTAAGTTGAAGGCTAGGAGGGACTACATTATAGAGGTAGCCCAGGTGGAGGTAGGCAAATTCGTGAACACGCTGGTTGAAAGCGAGAGCCTGGTTAAGAAACTTCTATCCAGGAAGAGGGCTCTCAGCCTCGAGGACCTAATATCGATCTACGACTCCTACGGTGTCCCCCCTGAAGTCGTAGCTGAAAAAGCCAGGGGTTTAGGCGTCTCTGTTGAGGTGCCAGGCGACTTCTATTCGGTAGTTGCTTCAAGGCACACGGCACCGCCTAGGTTGGCTAAGCAAGTTGAGAAGCAGGAGGGTGTAGAAGATTGGGTTGGCCTATTCGGTGAGACAGCCCCCGTCTTCCACGTAGACCCCTATCAGACTAGGGTCGATGCCAGGGTTCTAGGCGTTAAAGGTAGGCTCGTGATTTTGGATAAGACAGTCATATACCCGAGGTCAGGCGGCCAGGACTACGATACAGGTTTGATCAAAGCAGGGGGCAATGTCTACAGGGTCGTTGAAGCCTATAAGACCGGGGGCAACGTTGTAGTCCACGTCTTAGACAGGGAACCTGATCTAAAGCCCGGGGATCTCGTGGAGGTTGAGGTGGACTGGGGGAGGAGATACAGGTTGATGAGGCATCACACCGCGACCCATATTGTTTTAGCCGCGGCCAGGAGGGTTCTAGGAGACCACGTCTGGCAGGCGGGGGCCGAGAAGACTGTTGAGAAGGCTAGGCTGGATATAACACACTACAAGCCTATTACGAGGGAGGAGGTTGAGGCCATCGAGAACGAGGCTAATAGGATAATCGACTCTAGGTTGGACTTAAACATCTACAAGCTAAGCAGGTTTGAAGCCGAGTCCAAGTACGGTACTAGACTCTACCAGGGCGGCCCCGTTTATTCTAATAGTGTGAGAGTCGTCGAGATACCGGGTGTAGACGCCCAGGCTTGTTTTGGGACGCACGTGAAGAATACCGCTGAGGTCGGGGCGATCAAGATACTGAGCGTTGACAGGATCCAGGAGGGTGTTGTGAGACTAGAGTTCGTTGCTGCGACAAGGCTACCCGAGGTTATGAGGAGCATGCTCGAGGAGGAGGAGAAAGCCTTGAAGGTGTTGGGGGGAGATAAAATAGCTGTCGCCGCCGAGAGGGTTGCAGGAGAGCTTAAAGCCAAGTCGGCACTGGTCGGCAAGTACAGGAGTATCCTAAAAGATATGTTACTCGAGAAAAGCGTTGTTGAAAGTAGATGCGGCTTCAAATACTACATGGTGAACATCCCAGTTGAAGACGAGCAGTTGAGGAAGGAGATCGTTGAAGAAGCAGCGTTGAAGAGAAAGATGATGGTGATCGCAGTTCTAAACAACATTATTGAGGCGGCAGTAGATCCCAGTCTAGTTAGGGAGGGGAAGATAAATTTGACGAAGCTCGTAGAAGAGCTCGAAGCATACGGGAAGGGCGGGGGCAAACCAGACCACATTGTAGTCAAGCTGAACAAACCAATCGACCAGAGCATGATTGCGAGCATAGTAGAGAAACTCGTCTGCCCAGAGCAACCGGCCTCCTAAACCCCTTCTAGTAGTGGTTGCGAACGCTTTTAAAGAGAGTTAAACTCATAGAAGCATAGAGGCGGGCCCGTCGCCTAGCCAGGATAGGGCGCCGGCCTTCTAAGCCGGAGGCCCGGGGTTCGAATCCCCGCGGGCCCGCGCC
>Ga0080005_115011_pt1 | contig 15525 bp, 12 predicted proteins | sample JossMetagenome_2_FD_69208 | JGI IMG/M metagenome (GOLD analysis project Ga0080005, IMG submission 69208) | Hot spring sediment microbial communities from Joseph's Coat, Yellowstone National Park, USA - JC3_ASED (SPADES assembly) (version 2) | ecosystem: Environmental > Aquatic > Thermal springs >... | reverse complement strand
CATAGGGTTCTGGGTTACCATGACCCATATACTGGGCAGTATGTGCAAGTTAACCAAACGGAGACCAGCGTTGAGGGTGTTAGTGAATTTGACTAGAAGTAAACATTATCCCTCAAGGTGTATTTAATTTAACCATGGCGCAATGCTTGTTTTAAATGAGTGTAGCCGTAGGGACGAGGCGGCGTCATCATATCAATAATTTAGTTTTTAAATTACTACGTTATACCTGCTCTGGGCCAAGTTGCTTACCTCTTTCATTAGCTTGGCCACCTCAGTCTCAAGGACTCTCCTCCTTTCCACCAGCAAACCCTGTAGGTCACCATTGACAATTAACGACAAGTCTCGCCCTTTGGGGCGACCCCGCCCCACTGCGTGGGGTCTCATGAAGGTGGTTTTATAAAACCCAGCCCTGTTGGTGACGGTTAGTGCCTAGGGTGGTGCCTTTTTCTTCCTTGGATGAGCCGGTGGGTCGATTACCCACCCTTTTCACCACCCTGGGCACTCCTTATCCTCCTAAATCGAAGGGTAGAGGTGGGAAATCAAATAATGGGAATGAGGAAATGCGCACTGTTAGGCTTAGGCTATTGCCTAACGGTGCCGAGGAGCGTAAATTGCGGAGAATCGCCGATGCTACTGCCAAATTATGGAATGAGCTGAACTATGTTAGGCTGGTGCAGTTTAGGGCAAGTGGCAAGATAGACTTCAAGGGTACTGGGCGTGAATTCTACCATAGGTTCAATGCGATGCTTGGTGTGAATGCTGGGCAGGTGATTAACCTGAATAATTGGATGTGGGATTCATTTTTCGAACTATCTAGGCTTTACAAGCAAGGCAAACTACCGAGGTTTAACGGTAAACCATCACCACCTGGCTTCTGGAAGGACAGGCTACTAGGCAGGAGGGTGCTGAGGATTCTGGTTAGGAATGATAGGTACTACTTGGAGCCTATTAATGGTGGTGAAGGCTACATAATGCTTAAGGATTGGAATTTAAGGATCAAGTATGCTGGTAGGGTTAAGTGGAGTGGTAAGCAGGGTACACTCGTAATTAAGCTTGAGGGCAATAGGTGGTTCGCATACGTGCCAATAAGCATCGGTGAGAAGCCTGCGAGGAGTAACCCGAGGGGTTACGTTAAAGGCATCTATGAGAAGATTCAAGTTGAAAAACCCAAGGGTGGTAATAAGGCATTCATAGATATTGGGTTGAATAACTTATTTGCCGTGGTTTTCAACCACACCGACACTGCAATGCTCATAAAAGGTTCAACAATTAAAGCCGAGTACTACTACTGGAAGCGTGAAATCAAAACCTACCAATCGATTAGGGATTGGTTGAGGAACCGTGGCTTCAAGACATGGCGTAAGTACCATGCATTCCACCTACATGCTGTTTACAAGAGGAGGGAGAGGTTAAGGCACTACTATCGTACAGCCATTAGGTTCCTGGCTAAGGCACTGTGGCAGATGGGCATTGGTGAAGTCTTCGTTGGTTACCCCTACCTAGTTAGCCAAGATGATGGCAATGAGTACAACACCAATGTTTGGTGGTTCAGCAAAATCATTAATTGGCTCAATGACGTGCTTGAGGAGTATGGGATTAAACTGCATGTTGTTAATGAGCATGGGACAAGTAGGCAATGCTCAATATGCAGCATGAGACATGAGAACGGTAGAGTCAAGCGTGGATTATACATATGCGAAACAACTGAAATCAAAATCAACGCTGACTTAAACACAGCAAGAAACATCGCAAGGAAGGTAGGCTATGAGACTCCAATGCCAAGGAGAATACTCAGCTACATCATCACCACTAACGGAGTAAAACCATTAACCCCCAAAGAGGGGGCAACAACCAAGACCCCCAAGATTAAATCCCTGCCCAACAAGGGCAGGGAGGGGGTCATCCTGTACTCACCCTCCTTAATCTTTACCATACCCTCGTTGAAGTAGTCTATTAACTTTAGGAGGAACTCCACGTCCTCTGGTATCCTATTGTTGAATGCCTTAGCCACCTCAACCCTTAAGCACTCCCAGTATAGGCCCCCTGCTTGTGAAGGTGAACCTCTGCCTCTCAACTATATCAGTACCGCAGAAGTAGCATTTCCATGACCTCCTTTGGGTCCTTAGGGATGACATAATGCTTCATGCTGATTTAAATTTAATTTAAACCTTAGTTTAACGTTCATTTTGGATTAACAACCCCCATGGTGGGGCCGCCGGGATTTGAACCCGGGATCACACGGGCATGCCCCACCCCACTGGGCAATGCAAACTGTACCCAGTGGTGGCGTCCAAGCCGTGCGTCCTAACCAGGCTAGACTACGGCCCCCTCATTTAACTCATCGAGTCACGGTTTATTAACTTTACCCATAGAGTGCTTAATCAATGCACTGATTGACTGCCCTCTGTTCACACCTAAATATTTTATGTTCGGCCTAAGCTAATCGTTAAAGAGACCCTTGAAACTAGGGGTGCTATAGTTCTGGGGGACTTGCCTAAGTGGCTCCAGAACGCATGGTTATGAGGATTTACCACACTGCCTTCACCTCAATGAAGAAGGCTAGGGAGTATGGAGTGATCCTAGTAAACCCTCGCCTTACCTCCACTGAATGCCCCATCCACGGGGTTAAGATCAACTACCAACCCGATGGAAGCAATGCTCCGAGGGTTAGTAGGTGCCCCATGGGTGGTGAGCTACGGCATAGGGATGCTGCCTCGCTCCATAACCTGAAGAAAAGCTAGTTATGGGAGCCCCATGCCATTGTGCTCGACAGAAACCCATGACCCACCCACCATAAGGCTCAGTAGGTAGCTAAGGACCAAGCCCCAACACTCAACCGTAATTAAGTATGGGGACAAATGGTTATCTGGAGGCTTGGGTATATTACACTGTTAATGTAGTATTAGGTATGTGGCTACTATGGATAGCACTATGGGTGCTAGGAATAGTAGTGATGCGTGCAATGGCAGTAGCTTAATGGCACTCGAGGCAGCCCTGGTCATGCCGTAAAACCCATCTGAACCCACCACATGTACCTTATTCTCAAACTCCATGTAGCTAACCTCAGTATCTTCAGTCTCACCACCCTTAACCGTATCTAGGATTAACCTAATTAAGTCACCTTGACTTACGCCATCACCAACAACGCGGTAGCCTATTTTGCCAAAAAAGCCCGTATACTGATGATTATCTGTTGTGGCGACCTCAGCAATGTACCTCTCCTCCCTTAGTCTCCTTCTAATTTCATCAGCAAGGGTGGGTTTAATGTTATTGCCATCAATAATGACCAATGCGGCCCTCTCATCATTAAAAGTGATGGTCATGACATACACTCCGTTATCCCCTATCTCCATGAATGAACCAGGTATTTTACTTCTGGGTATATGAGATACCTTAACCCTTAATTCACCTTCCTCATCAGGTGTATCAAGTATCCTCTTCAATCCGTTAATTAGGTCATTAATGTCTTCATCATTCCACGTATTGTCACTACTAAAGCTATTTTGCGAATCGATTATTATCAACCTGCTTACGTCACTGCCAAGTCTCTTAACCACCTCATTATAAACGTGGGTGGGTATGTCATCCATTGACTTCTTTAACCTGGAGACGAACACCAGATTCTTACCATTAGCTATGGGTATCGACAGTAACCTAACATCCCCAGACTCAACGGTCATTATCGGCTTTGCCTTAATGACGTGGGAATGGTTACCTAACCTGAGTTTAACCATAGCCTGCCTTATGCTGCTAACTATGCTCACCGTATCGTCGTACGAGGCCGGGTCAACTTCATGTCCACCGACACCATGCAGGTAAATAACCCTTGCCTTAATTGACTTAGCTGCTTTAACCAGTAGGGGTATGAAGTCGGCGCCACCCACGTGGCTGATAGGGCCTGTGTGAACGTATGGCACAACCACAAATGCATCATCACCCCCACCCTTTAGGTGAACCACGTGAATCTTAACATTAGCGTCCCTGGATGACTTAAGTAGGTGGAACTCCATGAAGGACCCGTCACCTGTTATCATTGTGTATATGAAGGCTCCGAACATCTTTAAGTAGCTTAACGTACCACTGACCTTATGAATCATTATAAACATGAGCATTATTAAAATGGACACTATTAGGAGTGTTAGATCAAGGTAAATCACCTTAACCATGTTAACGTATACGTAAGTTAATGAATCTAGGATTAGGTATATGGGTAATTGAAGCAGTACTGTTATGGCGAGGAGGAGTGTTAGGTCTGTTAGATAGCCTGTGGTTGGCCTAACCCCAATTGGGTCCTTCAATAGCGAGACAACCATTGATAAAGGCACCAGCGAGGCTAAGGTACCAGCCATCACAATGGGCTTCCTCTCTATAACGCTCATGACTGAATCTATGATTACCGATTCCACCATAACTATGCCCACTATGGCGTAGTACATTTTAAATGAACCAACCCCGACAATTCTCATGGTTGCTAATGTTAATATTAACGATGTCAGGAGGTAAAATAGTGATACTACTACTGAGAATTGAAGCCCTAACCCGATCTCATAAAGTACCACAGTGGGGATGATTATCATCGATGCTACGCTGATTAACCTAATTAAGCCGCCAGCATGAATGCCAAATACTGCTCTATAACCTCGTTCAAATCTCCTACTCATTTCATCAGCCTAAATTTCGTTGGGCTATTAAAATATTCGCAACATCACTAAAGGGCTAATCCCTTAGCTCTTCCTTGCTTAATGAGGATGCCTTAAAGATGCCTTGATACGCTTGCCCAAAGCGCTCTGCGTCACCTATCCATGTTGCAGCGATTCTTCGTAATTAACCCGTAATTAACCATGAGTATTAATTGTGCTATGGGTTTGTAATCGCTGATTCCCCACGGCTTCTTTCCCTAAGGAGACTTAAACAGGTCTCGTTCATACTTAGCGGTAATACCTTACATTCCGAGGGAAAGTATAAAAATACTTGCAGTGTACGTTAAAGTCTATGAACAAGGAGTGCATCAAGATTTGCGTTGCGGAGTGCTACGATAGTGATATTAGGGTCAATGAGAGTTGTCTTTCAGACTGCATAGAGGAGTGCCTAGTATCACCGCATGTTAAGGCTTCATTGGAGATGAAAGTTTATAAACCTACTCAGTGATGATGTTGGCTTGTGAGTGCAGCTAGGAGAGATTCTCAAACGTCATTACTGCCATTACCGGTACTTAAGGTGGAGGACGCTGGAGGATACATACCAAGTGAAGATAGGTGGACCTTGGTTGAATCCTTCGTAAGGAGTTACGGCTTGGTTAGGCATCAGTTAGACTCATTTAATGACTTCGTGGATAGGAAGCTCAAGGAGATAATACAGGAGTTCAACATAGACCTGGGAGACATTAAGGTTAGGTTTACTGATGTTGAGGTCGGTAAGCCAAGGTTTAAGGAACCGACAGGCGTTGAGAACGTAATATACCCTATGGAGGCTAGGTTAAGGAACATAACCTACGCAGCACCCATGAGGCTTAAGGTCATGCTTTACATCAATGGCGAGGAGTACACGGAGACAGTCCCCCTCGGGGACTTACCAATAATGGTTAGGTCCAAGTACTGCAACCTATATGGCCTAAGGCCGCAGGCTATGATGAAGAAACTTGAGGATCCTAATGACCCAGGTGGCTACTTCATAATTAACGGCAGCGAAAGGGTTGTGGTTTCACAGGAGGATTTAGCATTAAACAAGCCAATATATGACTTCGATGAGAGGGGTGCCACCAAGATACCTAGAGCCAAGATAATATCAATGGGGCCCGGCTACAGGACTACAGTAACCATTGAGTATCATAAGGATGGGGTTATCTACGTCCAAATACCCAAGATACCCACCAGGATGCCCTTCCCAGTGGTTATGAGGGCTCTTGGCCTAGAGAAGGACCAGGACATAGCACTGGCGGTTAGTGATAATGAAGAGGTCCAGAGGGAATTGCTTGCATCCTTTGAGATGGCTATTCAAGTAGCCCCAACTGTGGATGAGGCTAGGGACTACATTGGCAGGAGGATAGTGCTCGGGCACCCAAGGGATGTTAGGATCCAGAGGGCGCTTGAGTACTTGGATAAGTACTTCCTCCCCCACCTAGGCACTTCACCTGATGATAAGGTTAGGTTAAGCAAGGCCATTGAACTAGGCCAAGCGGTGGCCGGTGTCATTGAGCTTTACAAGGGTTGGAGGCAGCCAGATGATAAGGATCACATGTCTAACAAGAGGGTTAGGTTAGTGGGTGATTTACTTGCACAATTGTTCAGGTCAATATTCGCCCAGTTCGTCCAGGATCTTAGGAACCAGCTTGAGAAGCAATACTCGAGGGGGAAGATACCTGAGTTGAGGACTATAGTTAGGGCTGATATAATCAGTGACAGGCTTAAACATGCTTTATCGACTGGTAATTGGGTTGGCGGTAAGACGGGCGTCACCCAGATGCTTGATAGGACAAATTACCTATCCACCATAAGCCACCTGAGGAGGGTCGTTTCCTCGCTGAGCAGAACCCAACCACACTTTGAGGCAAGGGACCTACACCCAACACAGTGGGGTAGGTTATGCGCGATAGAAACCCCTGAGGGTCAAAACTGCGGCCTAGTTAAGAACTTAGCCTTAATGGCAACAGTCACCGTTGGTGTTGATGAATCATCAGTGGAGGCCATGCTAAGGGAGATGGGTGTTATTGATGTCCTCGAGGCCAGGAGGAACGGGATTAAGGGAGCTAACGTACTGCTCAACGGTAGGTTAATCGGCGTTCATAGGGACCCCCAGGCGCTCGTGGCGGCCATTAGGGAGGCTAGGAGGAGGGGTGACATTAGTAACGAAATTAATGTCGGCTACATCGAGAAGCTCAATGAAGTTAGGGTTAACTGTGATGGTGGCAGGTTAAGGAGGCCATTGCTAATTATAAGTAACGGCAAGTTAAGGTTAACGAAGGAGCATATTGAAAAGTTAAGGCGGGGTGAGTGGACTTGGGACGACTTAGTTAAGAATGGGATAGTTGAATACCTTGATGCCGATGAGGAGGAGAACGCCTTAGTGACGATAGGGGATACTAAGGATATTGACTTAAGCAGGTATACGCATATGGAGATAATACCAAGCATCATGCTTGGTGCAGCCGCCCACATAATACCCTACTCAGAGCACAATCAGTCGCCCAGAAACATCTACGAGGCTGCAATGGCGAAGCAGTCACTTGGGTTCCCCTACGCTAATTACAGGTACAGGATAGATAGCAGGGGGCATTTGCTTCTCTACCCAGAAAGGCCACTTGTAACCACCAGGGGCCTTGAATTAATAGGCTATAGTGCAAGGCCATCTGGGCAGAATGCGATACTTGCCCTTGTTTCATTCATGGGTTACAGCATAGAGGATGCGGTCATGATTAATAAGGCCGCCATAGAGAGGGGTATGTTTAGGAGCATCTTCTATAGGTCGTATGAAACCGAGGCCATGAGGTACCCGATGGGTGAGAGCGATAAGATAACGATCCCACCACCCACGGTTAGGGATTATAGGGGTGCTGAGGCCTACGCCCACTTGGATGAGGATGGTATAGTGCCCCCTGAGGTCTTCGTCTCAAGTAAGGAGGTCTTGATCGGTAAGATAAGCCCACCGAGGTTCTACAGTGCGTTAGCTGAGAGCCAACTCGCAGGTGAGTGGAAGGATAATTCAATAACCGTTAGAAGGGGTGAGAAGGGCATCGTTGACCAGGTGTTAATAACGGAGAGCAGTGAGGGGTTCAGGCTCATTAAGGTTAAGGTTAGGGAGCTTAGGATACCTGAGCTGGGTGATAAATTCGCCTCTAGGCATGGCCAGAAGGGTGTGGTGGGCATGATAGTGCCCATGGAGGATATGCCATTCACCGAGAATGGAGTAACCCCAGACATAATAATCAACCCTCATGCCTTACCGAGTAGAATGACAATTGGCCAGTTGCTTGAGGCCATCGCAGGGAAGGCAGCTGCATTATACGGCACGTTAATTGATGCCACGCCCTTTGAGGGTGTGCCTGAGAGGGTTATTAGGGAGATGTTGATGAGGGCTGGTTATAGGTGGAGTGGTAGGGAAACCATGTACAGTGGCATGCTGGGTACTAAGCTTGAAGCCGACATATTCATAGGTGTTGTTTATTACCAGAAGCTTCACCACATGGTTGCTGATAAGATACATGCAAGGGCCACTGGGCCAATGCAGATACTGACTAGGCAACCCACTGAGGGTAGGTCTAGGGAGGGTGGGTTAAGGCTCGGTGAAATGGAGAGGGATGTCTTGATAGCTCATGGTGCAGCCGCACTACTAAGGGAGAGGCTTGTGGAGTCCAGTGACAAGTACGTTATGTACGTCTGCGAGGACTGTGGCATGATGGCTTGGTGGGATGACTTTAAGAAGAGACCGGTATGTCCAATACACGGTGATAAGGGTAGGATAGCTAAGGTCATAGTACCGTATGCCTTTAAGTTACTCCTGCAGGAGTTAATAAGCCTAGGGATATACCCGAGGTTGAAGTTGTCTGAACCGGTAGGTTAAGTGGCTTACTTCCCAGACTTCATATACAGGCCATCGGACGACACGTATCAAACGCTTAATGTTGTATTAGCATTCCTTAGAATTAGCAAACACCAGTATGAGTACTTCATTGAGGTAGGTAGCGGCTCAGGGTACATAATTGTTAACGTGGCTAAGCTGCATGGATCCCATTTCAAAAGGCTCATAGCCACTGATCTAAACTGCACGGCGGCTAAGGAGACGGCCAAGTACGCTAGTGATGAGGGGTTAAACAATGTCGATTCCGTGTGTTGTAACTTAGTGGATTGCCTAAGGCCGTTAGGTGGATCTTTAATCGTCTTCAATACACCATACTTAATGTGTAGTGAGGATGAACTAAGTAGCGGTGACCCAGCCTATGTATCAATATGCAGAAACTATAGAGGTGACGTGTTGATAGGTGTCATTAACATTATTAAGAGTGGATGCTGCGAATTTATACTTACCGTCAGTGGCGATGGCCTAGAGTTCATGGAATCATCATTAAGGTCCTTTAAACCCCTCTACTTCATAGATATCATAGGCAACACACACATGATGTTTGAAGATGTGGCAACCATTCATTTAACTAGGCTAACCAACCTCAATGTTAATGTTTAGTAATGCCTCCCCAATATCCGATATGTACTCAAGCATCCTGGCTATACTGTAGAGTATTGAATCGAAGGATGCTATTATTGATGGTGAGGTCTCATACTCCCTTAGGCTACCCTGAAGCCCCCTAACCTCCCTAGCCTTCTCTCTGGCTAAATCTATTAGATTATTTATCTCATTGACGCTACTTGGTTGTGATGAAAGTGACCTACTTAGGACACCTATTAATTCCATTACCTTATCAATATATTCGATAACCTTATCCCTCTGCTCCTTAGGAATACCCATAATGTATTGTTGACCCACCTGGAGCAGTTCATTCGCTATCTGCACTATGTGGTCGGAAAGTCTCTCAAGTGACTTATTTATGAGGGCATAGTCAAGTATTGTCCTCGGGTCCTTAATACCCGAGGCCGATGCGTAATAGGTGCTTGTGGTCAACTTCTTAAGCATCCTATTTAATAACCAGTAGAACCTGTCAACTTCATTATCCCTCTCAACTATGTCCATCAGAATATTCTTATCTATCGTACTTAACGCAACCTTAATATCATCAAGCATGCTTTCGGTAACCCTAACTATCTTCAGGACTATGTCATTGATGCTTATGTCACCGGGTACGTTTATGAGGTTTTGAAGGGTTAACGTATTCCTACCCTCATCAACTATCTCAACACCGGTTAACTTTCTCCTTGCAATGTCCTTGATATCCTTCTTCATGCCTATGGTATTTTGATTGAAGAAGAGTCTGAAGATGTCGTAACCAGCTAGGTAATAGCCGAGTGTTATCCTGGTTAGCCTATCACCCTTAGCCAGCTCGTCAGTAACCTCTATCTTAGCCTCGCTAAAAGCTGACCTAATGGTCTTTTTAGGCACAAGTAGTAGTGACATATCCCTCTGCGGTAGGAGTATAACCTCATCACCGGGCTGTAGGTTAAGTTGCCTAGCCCACTCCTTAGGTAATGACACTATTAATGTTGATCCACCGGTTAACTGTATTCTCCTGGTCTCGGACTCAAGTGACACTATAGATCACGTTACCTACCCCGCACTCCTATAAATACTTTATGCTTAATAGGCAGGATCAATTATTATCCAGTAATCACCATTGCTTATATCTAAAAACTAAGTCTAAATATTATACATTGAAGTTAGGCGCACCCAGAGACACCAACAGGTAGCTTCAACATAGTGCCGGGTTCTATACACTTTACTCAACATACGGCTTATTGTTATTTTAAACGATCACATTATTAATGCCTATTTCGCAAATAACCATATATGGAGGTTCAGATAGTTAAGGAGGAGCAGAGTGCCTTAAACAGCCAAGTCAATATAGGCAGGGAGATCACGGAGTTGGAGAGGTCCCTTAGAAGAATAATAAGCCACCTTGTTATCACAGGCAGTAAGGATATTGATAGGGAACCACCCGCTGATGTTTACGAGGATGGTGACAAGGTGATAATACTCTTCGACATACCGGGTGTACGTAAGGAGCAGATTAAGTTAAGGGTTGGTATTAATTACGTTGAAATCACCACTGAGCCAACTACATACGTAACCGCGGGTAAACCGATGTTGCTTGAGAGACTTGGGAATTATAAACTGCGTAGAAGGGTTGAATTCCCATTCAACATCAGGCTTGATGATGTTAAGGCGTATTATAAAGATGGTGTACTTCAAGTCAACCTAACCAAACTACCTGGTTATAATACAACTGAAGTTACTATTGAATAATAGCGGCTTCTTTAATGCATTTTTAATAATTATTAAAAATCATAATTATAATAATTCTTGCTTTTAAAGGGAAAGTATCTACATATTTAAACTTTAAAAAGGGTTATGAATTTAGCCGATGAATGCGCATCATAGGTTTCTCATGGGAATACCCAAGGATTGGTTTACAGCTAACTGATCTCCAGTACCTGGTACTTTCACTGTCATCAGTCCTTAGAGCCCTTGGACATGACGTAACCATAGTGGTTCCAGGTAATGCCAATCCCCCAAACTACAGCGGCGTTAAGGTCATAGGTATTAACATACCCATTAAGGATTACCCAAACGTGGTATCCTATGGGCTTAGCTCATCAATGCAAGTCGTAGCTAACATGAGGTACAGCGTCGATGGCAAATTCGACGAAATCGTCTGCTTTGAGTGGGGTGGTTGTATAATGGGGTTACTGGCCAAGTCAACGCAGCCATGCTGCATGGGTTCCAGCATTAATTGCGTGGTGCTTTCAACAGAGTATGAACGTGGTGATCCTTGGAATGACGTAATGGCCTCATCCATAGCAAGCATTGAGGGTTGGATTTTTAGGCAATGCGATGGGGTTTACGCAGTAAGGCAAGGCACGGTGGATAACCTTAAGAATAAGTACAATGTGAAGGCCACCTACGTACCGTCAATCGAGGAGTTGGGCAGGGTGATTGCTGGGTGAGGGTTTTACACTTATCCTGGGAGTACCCACCACACATAGTCGGAGGTTTAGGTAGGCATGTTTACCACATAACGCACGAGTTAGTGAAGCTGGGGGTGAGTGTTGATGTGGCTACGATAGGGTACGAGGACTCGCACATGAGTGATGATGGGGTTAGTGTGCACTTGGTTGATGCATTTAAGGTCAGGGTACCTGACTTCTCATCCTGGGTCCACTCCTTCAACATTTTCATGGCCACTGAGTTAAGCCACATAGGTGACGTAGACCTGGTGCATGTACACGACTGGTTAACGGCACCAGCCGGCATCGTACTTAAGCATAGGTTTAAGGTACCCCTCATAGCGACCATACACGCCACTGAGTATGGGAGAAGAGGTGGGTTACACAGCCTTGAGTCAAGGCACATTCATGAGTGGGAGTGGCTACTAGCATACGAGGCTTGGAAGGTTATAGTGTGCAGTAGACTCATGGTTGATGAAGTTAAATCGGTCTTAGGGGTACCCAGCGATAAGGTAATAATGATACCCAACGGTGTGGATAAAAGCCTACTGAACTTTAAACCTAAGTATGAACGCTCAAACTACGCCCTCCCCTGGGAATTACTCATAGTCTTCTACGGTAGGTTAGTCTACGAGAAGGGCCCTGACTCAGTTATTAGGGCGTTCGCCAAGTTGCTGGCAAGGTTAGGTAACGTTAAGCTAGTTATAATTGGTGATGGGCCAATGAGGGAATACCTAGTTAACCTGGTCAACCAACTGGGCTTGGGAAGTAAGGTATACTTCACCGGTAGGGTAAGTGATGACGAGCTCTACAGTGTGATATACCACTCCAACCTAGTCATACTACCGAGTAGGTATGAGCCCTTCGGTATAAGTTCGCTTGAGGCAATGGCCCTGGGTAAGCCATTAATAGCAACCAATAGGGGTGGGCCAACGGACTTCGTTAAGCACATGGACAACGGCATACTAGCCAACCCAGATAACCCTGATGAAATAGCCTACTACGCCGAAATGGTGCTTAAGGATGAGGGGCTGGCTAAGAGACTTGGGGAGAGGGCAAGGGAAACCGTGACCAAGGGTTACACCTGGGACATAATAGCCAGGAAAACTTACGAGGTCTATAAGGCTACATTAGAGGAGAGGGTAAGGGTTAACTGGTGAGTCAGGCATACGCCGTAAATCTTAGACGTTGTGAGCCACCTAATTAAGCATGGGTTAATAATCGACCCTACGTCGGATGAATAACATTTAAATCCGCTAATACGCACTTAGGGTAAATGAGCAATGGGGAATGTTTAACCGGCGCTAAGAGGGCAGCTAAGGCATTAGTGAACAGTAGGCACGCAATAGCCTTTACGGGCGCTGGCATTAGTACCGAGAGTGGCATACCTGACTTCAGGGGTCCTCAGGGCCTTTGGAAGAGATTTAACCCAGCGTTAGCGTCAATAGATTACCTTAATTCAGATCCCCGTGGATTCTGGGATTTCTACATAGAGAGATTTAGGGTTCTGAGCTCAGCTAAGCCTAATAAGGCGCACTTAGCATTAGCCGAACTTGAAAGACTCGGCGTTATTAAGTACGTCATAACCCAGAACATTGATGACTTACATAGGTTAGCCGGGTCAGTTAATATTATTGAACTTCACGGTAATTATAAGACGGTCTACTGCATAAGGTGTAACTCATCTTACCCATTTGAACTCGCGTTAAGCAAATATGAGTCTGGGGAGAACCCACCAAGATGCCCAAGGTGTGGCGGAATCCTTAGGCCCAACGTAGTCCTCTTCGGGGAGCCGGTTAGCGAGATTAGTAAGGCCCTTGAATTGGCTTCAATAAGTGATGCCGTGCTGGTCGTCGGCTCATCACTATCAGTTTATCCAGCCGCATACGTGCCGCTGGTGGTTAAGCAGCATGGAGGTGTCATGATTCTGGTGAACCTAGAGCCCACCGACTATGATGACTACGCCGATGTCGTGATGCACTGTAAGGCATCGGAGGCTCTTGAGCAGATCCTAAGCCAGGTGAAGTTGATTCTAGGTGGCGCTGGAGTTGGTGCTTAATATGTGTTTTTAACGTACTTACTCTCGAGGTATGTGAGTAAGGGGTCTGGGTTATATTCACCGCCAAGGCTCCTCCTTAAAAGCACCTTCGGCTCATAGACGGCACCCCATCTGTGTATCCTATCCCTTAACCAGTCCTTTATCGGATCCAGGTGACCGTGCTCAATGAGGTTCTTGAAGTCAAGCTCCTTATTAATCCTATCCAGTACCATTGCTGCCACAACATTGCCGAGCGTGTAGGTCGGGAAGTAGCGTTTCCTACCTAGTGGTTGTTATTGGTGTTTGTTTAGGTTTATAGTCGCCACCAGGTGGGTTGGGCCTTGGTGTGGGTTCATTAGCTTCACCCACACCTCATGGGCCCCGGTCGAGGGGTACGCCACAACCCCTCCCATTTGTTTGAGTATCTTTTTCAGGTATTTTAGTCCTAGGTTTACTGCTCCTACTTCGTCACGCTCCCAAACTACACCATTTACCACCGCTATTCTTAGCTTGATCTTCATTACACGGATTCTGAATGGGTTTCCAGGCCCCCTCACCGCATTGCGGATCACAAGGGGCCTGTAGTGCTTGATCCTCCTCCCGGAGAAGGGGATGTGGGAGGAGGTTCCTTTCTCGGAAATCTCAACAACTTGAATCGGCTTATCACTCAACATGTTGGTTAATCCTCTAACAGCCCACTGGTGAATCCTATGCCTAAGTCTCTTACCCTTACCCTCCTCCATCTTCTCCTTGGCCTTCTCGGTGATTTTCCCAATGACAACAATTGCATTGTTTTCTTTAGCCAACTCCTCAATTGCCTTGACTGTTTTACTCAACACGTCACGTTTTCTGGCTTTCTCACGAAGTCTCCTTAACCTCTTCCTCACTTCCCTATCCTTAGTTGAGTTACCTTGAGTTATTTTCCTCCTCCTTTCAGTGTAGGCAATAACCATGTTTCCTAAGCCAGTCTCAATCCTATAGACGCCGATTAGCTTGGCGTCTTTAAACAATGCCATGGTTACATTATTCTCATTAACATCAACTGCAACCACGTTAAGCGGATTATACTCAACGTTGAAAACCCTCTTGAATGTTAGGTAAGCAATGATTCTTCCACCAATGAATTTAAGCTTCAATTCACTGCTAAGTCTCCAACCACCGTACAGGTAACGGTGAAGCAATTTATTATTACCGTAACGTAAGGTAACCCAACCCCTATGAGTCTTAACCTTCAAAACAGCATTCTCCAACCTCCAATCCTGGCTATCGGAGTAAACAATCGTAATACTCCTTATTTCGGGCTTATCCTTGTGAGCTTTCCCCTTCCTCTTCAACACCCTAAACGACCTCGCTCTCCTAACAGCATCCCTGTAGGCACCCTTGATTATCCTCGTCGGTAACCAAGGATACTGACCAGTGAACTTCCTATAGAAGACTCTATGAAGAGTCTCCTGTGATGCATTATGCTCAACAGCATAATCAACCATCTCAATAAGCATCTCCCTATAAGCACCCTCCACCTCCCTAAGAGCCCTCCTACCAAAAATATTAACATAGCACTCCAGGGCAACACTCCTCTCAAGAGTCTTCTGTACGCTAGACTGCGAAGCCACTGAAAAGGCTAAGAGAAGCAAGGGAACTTAAGCATAACGCTGACGACTCATACTAAACAAGGGTTAAAAGTTTCAGGCAATTAAATAAAGGTAAAAGAAGCTTGCACTAATAAAATCCTTACGTCGTCGTCCTTGACGATGTTCAGTCGTTTTCTTAACTTAAGAGGGTAATGTCGGTAATGTGCATGATACGTTCAAGGTTCTATGCTATTAGATGCCAGTGGTTTCTCGCCTTGGTTAATGAGGTTTATGTTCTCTAGGGCTCAGT
>Ga0080005_116219_pt1 | contig 15542 bp, 17 predicted proteins | sample JossMetagenome_2_FD_69208 | JGI IMG/M metagenome (GOLD analysis project Ga0080005, IMG submission 69208) | Hot spring sediment microbial communities from Joseph's Coat, Yellowstone National Park, USA - JC3_ASED (SPADES assembly) (version 2) | ecosystem: Environmental > Aquatic > Thermal springs >... | reverse complement strand
TCATCTTTATTTAAATAGTTTTCATGCATTAGTAAATAATTATATTATAATACTCTGGCTAATTTTAACGCCTTTAATATTTATATTAAAAGATAGAAAAGTTATAGTTTCTTATTTATATCCATTATCAATTTATTTAGGATTTTTCTTAGTATATTTCTTAGGTAATACAACATTATTTACATATTATATTACAGATTTTATGCCAATGATTTATATATATGTAGTTTCTTCTCTGTTTTTATTAGGATTAAGATATTATAAAATTTTAAATCAATAGCGGACCCGGGGGGATTCGAACCCCCGACCTACGGCTTAGGAGGCCGTCGCTCTATCCATGCTGAGCTACGGGTCCTTTTTAATTTTAATTCAATTATCTCTTATTAAATTTTGATTATAGTAAACTAAACCCTTTTAAAGATCAAAAAATTTATAAATATCAATATTCTACTAAATTATTTATGAAAGGTATATCTCCAATTATTGCAACAATATTGTTAATTGTAATGACAGTAGCAATAGCAGGATTAATGTATGCATGGTTATCTGGAATGTTTTCTTCATTGACAGGAGCTACATCAGGTCAGGTTGCTCAAGCTACACAAATAACATCCTTTAATGTACCACAAATATATGTTTCTAGTGGTAATATATATGCAATAATATACAATAATGGGAATGTACCAATTAATAATAATACTATGATTATAACAGCTGCAGAATATTATGCTTCAAATGCAACATATGATGGTAATACAGATTCATGTACAGCAGCAGTAGTAAATGGGAACTCACCAATTCCACCAGGTCAACAAGCAACATTATTATTATCTTGTTCAGGTCCAGTCAATGTAGTTAGTAACTGGAATACAAGAAATTATTATTATATATTTACATTTACATATAATGGAATATCTGTTCAGGCAACATTAGCTGCTCATTAGATTTAAAGTCACGAGCTTAGAGTTTTTCTCTTTATTTTATGATTAAATAAAAGATTTTATAAAAAATTATGTCTTCGAAATTTTATGCTTATGCATTTCCCAAAGTTGATGTATTCCATTTAATATATTATGAAATTCTCTTTCAAGATGAATTGATAGTCCTTTCTTTTTAATTTCATCTAATTTTTTATATAGATTATCGATAAGATTCTCTAATTGAATAATTTCTGGATAAACTCTATTTAAGTTAGTCCCATATAAAGTTCTCATTAATTTTATATATTTTATCAATTCATGTAAACTATCTTTTGTTATTTTTTCAAGTTTTTTAATATTCCCTGAATTTTTTTTAGATTCTTTTAGAAGCTTTTTCAAATCTTTATCTATCTTTTTATCTTCTTTTCTTATATTTTTTATAATTTTTTTCTCTTTTTCTTGATTACTGGCTACTTTTCTTCTAATTTTTCCAAACTTACCTGCTGGTATTCCACCAAGTAATCTTCTTCCAAAAAGTGATACCATAAATTTTAAAAGTATTTTGGTAATTATAAATTTTTTGAATCTTACTTTATAAATAATTGAAACCAACTTTTATTTCAATAAAAATATATCGATTAGGTAAAATGTTGCATGACAAATACAAATATCTATTTTAAAACCTTATCTAAAATATTTTTAACATCTTCTTCAGAAAAACCTAAGAAAATTATCTCTCCATGTTTATATATTAGCACATCTTTTTCTTCTGACTTTAGCCAAATAGAATCATTATTCCTTTCCTTTATTTCAAAATTATTTAATATTTTTATTAATTTATTAATAAATTCATCATCAAAATTCTTATCAAACCTTACGGATAAATTATTCATTCCACAAAGTTTATTTATACTATACTTCATTATGATAGAATATAATTAAAAAATATAAGGGTTTTGTATAAATTTATTTTATGATAAATCCAAAAGAAATAAGAAAAGATTTTCCAATTTTTGAAAATAATCCAAATTTAATATATTTTGATAATACTGCTACAACTCAAAAGCCTAGACAAGTTATTGAAAAAATAAAAGAGGTTTATGAAAAATATTATGCAAATATACATAGAGGAGTATATAAAATAAGTGAAATATCTTCTGAAGAATATGAAAATTCCCATAAATTGGTTGCAGATTTTATAAAATGTAAAGAATGGAGAGAAATAATTTTTACAAGAAATACTACAGAATCTATAAATCTTGTTGCATATTCATATGGATTAAATAATATAAAGAAAGACGATAAAATTTTGATATCTTATATGGAACATAGTTCAAATTTATTACCATGGAGATTTGTATGTAGAAAAACTGGAGCAAAATTAGAATATATCAATGTTAAAGATTATAAATTAGATTTAGATGATTTTGAAAGAAAAATAGATGAAAAAACAAAGATTGTTTCTATAACCCATGTATCAAATGTTCTAGGTACAATAAATCCTATAGAAGAAATAATAAAAATTGCTCATGAAAAAGGTGCTTTGGTTTTGATTGATGCTGCACAAAGTTCTGGACATTTACCTATAAATGTTAAAAAATTGGATGTAGATTTTTTATCATTTAGTTCTCATAAAATGTTAGGACCTTCGGGAATTGGTGTATTATATGGAAAAGAAGAATTATTAGAAAATATGGAACCATTTTTATGGGGTGGAGATATGATTAAAGATATTGATTTTGATAAAGAATATTTAAATGATTTGCCATGGAAATTTGAAGCTGGCACACCAAATATTGCGGATGGAATTGCATTTGGAGAAGCAATTAAATATTTAAATAAATTGGGAATGGAAAATATTGAAAAATATGAACAAGAATTAACAAAATATTTCTTAGAAAGATTTGAAGAATTTTCAAATAAATATAAAGATGTAATATTAATGGGATTAAATGATTATAAGGATAGAGAAGCAATATTCTCATTAACATTTAGAATAAATCCACATATAATTGGAAAAATGTTGGATTCTTATAATATTACTGTTAGAACTGGATATCATTGTTGTTACATATTATTTAGGCATTTAGATTTATATAAATATAAAGGATCTGTTAGAGCTTCATTATATATTTATAATACAAAAGAAGAAATTGATTTCTTCTTTGAAAAATTAGAAGAAATTGTTAAAAGATTTTAACCTTTTAGGCCATATGTTTTTAATCTATATTTCAAATCTCCTCATTATTCAAATATATTGCTAGTTCATAAAAACTTCATAATATTTCATTAAAGGGGATGAATTATTATATATTTTAAAAATTAGTTAACCAAAAATTCTCCTTAAATTTCTTATTAAATATTCCCAGTCATCTTTGCAATATAAATAATATGGATTATGTTTAAATATATTTCTTGCAAGATCTAACAAATCTATGTGAAGTCTTCCTCCAGCATTTATTTGTCTCATTGCGCAATATTCATATGAACAATGATTGGCATATAGATAATTTTCTCTTGCATAGGGATGATTATAACCAATATAATATTGACTATTTGGATCTGGTAATCCAACTAAATGACCGAACTCATGTGCAAATATAATTGAAAATGCTGTTTCCCAATCGGGTCCATAGAATTTTTTTAATACTCCTATAGATAAAACACTACCTGCAAAACCAGAATATATTAGTCCACTTGGTAAAATTGCTGGTAATGTTGCTCCAAATAAAAAGTTAGTAGATGGATTACCATCATAAATTATGTCTTTATCTATTATGTATATATCATAATGTGGGTTTGTTTGTTGCCAAGGTTCGTTTCTACTAAGATTAAATATACAGTTAACATTTATTTTACCATTAGGATCTCTACAATTTTCAATATAGTATTGAGGACGACAGTAAGGTTGGTCTGGATTTTTACACCATGGTCCATAAAAATAATATCTTCTTATTGAAACTCCTGCCTCTTTTTCAAATCTTCTAAGTAAAGTTTCTAGGCTAACTATAACTGTTGCTATATCATTTTTAGGCATTCTTTCATCTATAGTTATATAAAGAGGTTTTCGATATGTTTGAGTAGGCTGAAGGAGAGTAACACTCATGTAGTAGTAATTATATAGAAACATTTGTAAATAATTACGTTATAAATTCAATAAAATTTTATAATGTATAACCTAGCCTAATCTATTATATAATATCTTAAAATTTAGATAAGATATATAGACATCCAGGTAGATGTCGGATAATCTTGGTTATACGACATGGGTATTGGGGGTGGGTGAGCACGTAGTTTGACATAATTTTTTGATATAAGTTTTAATAAGTTAAGCAGGGTTATTTATTAAATAAAAATTAGGGTCTTCATAACACTTGATTATATATGCAGGATGTTTATATTCAATCATATAATAGCATCTCAAGGTTATCTCCATAAAGCTTAATTACATCTATAGCTCTTTCTTTATCCAAACGTACAATGTCATCTATTATATTATGTATATTTTTCTCTAATAACAATTTATTTGCATCTACAATAAAACTTCCATAACAAAATCCTAGATCATAAGGAACATTTTTATTCGTATATTCATTTTTTTCTAGTTTATCTATTTTTTCAATATATTTTCTGCATTTAGGTATATTACTATATGCAGCTATAAGTCCTTTTTCATGCTTGTAAAAATCATTTACTAAATAATACATTACAACTTCAAAAGCAGAAGCTCTCAATTCAAGATTATTTAAAATAGTAAAATTGTTTATATCTTTAATAACAGGATCCTCGAGCAACTTATATAAGATAGTCCAATCAATAGAATGCCAAATCTCATGAAACATTGCCGAACGAATAATAGATTCTGCTATAGCTTTTCTTATATTTTTCTCATTTATATATGATGGATATAAGAATGTGAATATTGGGTTATATGACTTATTTAAATATTCTATATCACTAATAGATTTTTTTATTTCTTTATAATAACTTAAAAATTTTAATTGATAATCTATTGATCTTTCAATGGATTTTTTTGAAATTCTAATTTCATTTTCAAATTGTGAATACTCCCCAATAATTGAAGGTTTATCTTCCAATATTTTTAATTCCGGTTTTTTATATTTTATTTTATACTTACTTTCTATATATTCTATTATATCAAATTCATGTAGACTTTCAATAGACTTTTCAAACTCACTTTCTATAATTTTATCTAAATCATAATTTAAAGAAAACGCATTTTTTACATTATAGGCTACATCATTCATATATTCTTTTGGATCATTCATTACTATATAATAGTAACGCAAAATTTATAAACTTTTATCATTCATAATTAACAAGACAAAATAAATAAATGATTAAAAATTAATAAAAAATATAATATTTGTTATTGTCTCAAAGTTCTAATCTAGCCCAAATATTATTTATATAAAAACATTAGAATTTTAGTTAGCGTATTAATCATTTTGGTTGCATCTACTTCATCATCTTTATAGAAATATTTGAGTTTTTCTATTGTATTTTTTATATTTATTTTTGGTGATTGTTTATCCTTATTTAATAGATTTTCATAAATATATACAAAATCATTTGCAAAACAATATCCTAGAGAATAGGGTGATGGATATTTTTCTTGTATAAATCTTTCACATCTTTCCATATTTTGTTCCATAATTTCATATACTTCAGGATATTTGTATAATTCATTTTTATAGAAATATACTAAGAATTCAAATACAGAAGCTTTCCATTCATCATCACTACCTATTGAGCGAAGTACAGCATGTCCAATTTCATGAGTTACTATTGAATATGTAACAGCTTTTATTATAAGCTTCTCTATATCATCATTATTTTTATATACCGGCCATAATATTCCATTATGCGTTATAGTAAATAAATTACCAATAAAAATTTTATTTGGATTGTTAACATCTTTATTTATACTTTTTTCTAACTCACTTTTTATAATATGAACTTCATTTGCTTGTCCATCATACTCTCCAACACCAAATCCTCTAAATAATTCTGTTGATTCAAATACTCTCAATTTTAGTCCTTCAATTTTTATGCCAATTTTATTAAGATAATCTATCGTCTCTTCAAAGCTATTTTTTATAAAAATATCCAAATCATTTTTGTTTTCTGGCATTATTAAATGATAATAATAAATTTTCATAAATTTTCATTATTTTATGTCTAAATTTCATGGATGTAATAAAATTATAATTTTAATTAATGTAGTAAAAATTTTAATTACATTTGATGTTTCCTTATATTAACTGAGCATTTACTCCCTCATTTTTTGCAATTTCATATTGTTTTATATCAGATGTTACTAACTCGAGGTTCTTTGATTTAGCTAATGCAATGAATAAGGAGTCATAAATAGTTATTTTATTCCTATTAGCAATTTTAAATGCTTCTATTAAGTATTCATCTTGGTTTACAATTATCATAGCTTCGTGTTTTAATAAGTCAGAAAGTATTTTAATTGCAATGTTTTCATTCATTTCTCCTATAAGAATCTTTTTCCACAAAGCATTAGCAACTTCTTTGATTGACAAATCTAGAGTTATAACTCCCTCTTCTATTATCTGAGCTACTTTTTCCCAACCTTTCTCTTTAGAGAAAAATTTTACTAAGGAAGATGAATCAATGACTCTCACGGTCTTCTCTTATTGATTTTGTAGAGAAACCTTCTTCACTAGGTTTAATATCTTTTAATTCTTCAATCCATTTATTTACATATTCTTTAGCTTTAACTTTTATATAAAGTTCTTCTAAAAATTTTCTTATTTCTTGACTAATATCTATTCCATGTTTTTCTAATTCTTCCTTTATTTCTTCATTTATCCTAATGCTAATGACTGTAGACATAACTGTTTATTAATTGTATACATTTATAAAGATTTCTATAAAAAATTAATGTAAACTATTGAAAAAGTTTTTCTTATTTTAATAGAATATAACTATGTGAGTTTTCTATTGTATACGTCTTTTATATATTAAATATTCGATGAAAAAGAAATCTTTAGTTACCTTTATTCAATATATGATGGACATTTTGCTATAACCTTTCTATGTATTCTATTTATAATGTAATTTTTTCTCTATAGAACAAAGATAAATTTTTGGTGAGAGTTTGTGATAATTTAACAATAATTGATGATACAACTTTTATTACAACTAAAAGATTATTGCAGTATTTAATGGTTAAAACTTATTAAACAGTTAATTAAATAATTATAATGACAAAGTACATATTTATTACAGGAGGTGTGTTGTCTGGGTTGGGTAAGGGTATAACAACATCTTCTATTGGCAAAATACTTCAAGCTCGAGGTTATCGTGTAACAGCAATTAAGATAGATCCATATCTAAATGTGGATGCTGGTACAATGAATCCATTCCAGCATGGTGAGGTATTTGTAACTTTTGATGGTGGTGAAACAGATTTAGATTTAGGACATTATGAAAGATTTCTTGATGTTGAAATTCCTAAATATCATAATATAACTAGTGGTCAGGTTTATTATAAAGTAATTAGAAGAGAGCGTAAAGGAGAATACTTAGGTCAGACAGTTCAATTAATACCTCATGTTACTGAAGAAATAAAGAGGAGAATAATGTTAGTAACAAAACGTGAAAAACCAGATATAATTTTAATTGAGATAGGAGGTACTGTTGGTGATTATGAAGGATTACCATTCCTTGAAGCTGCAAGACAAATGAAGCTTGAGATGTCCAATGATGTATTGTTTATTCATGTTGCATTGGTTCCTTTGCTATCAACTACAGGTGAGCTTAAAACTAAACCATTACAACATAGTGTTGCTGAACTTAGGAGAGTTGGTATTCAACCAGATATAATAATTGCAAGGGCACCAAAGTTGCTTGATGAATCAACTAAAAGGAAAATATCTTTATTTACAAATGTACCAGTTAATGCTGTATTTACATCACCTGATGTAGATATAATTTATAAAGTGCCACTCATTTTAGAAGAACAGGGTCTTGGAAAATATATAGTAACAAAATTAGGATTAGAACCTAAAGAACCTAAACTAGATGATTGGGTAGTCTTTGTAAAGTCCTTTGAAGATAGTGATGATGATGTTAATATATACATGTGTGGTAAATATGTAAAACTTCATGATTCTTACATAAGTATTGTTGAGGCCATAAAGCATGCTGCAGCTAAGTTAAAGATTAAGCCAAATATTATTTGGTGCGATACTGAAGAGATTGAAAAAGATCCTTCAAAGATTAAAGAACTTAATAATGCTGATGCTGTTATTGTATTACCAGGTTTTGGAGCTAGAGGTGTTGAAGGTAAAATAGAAGCTATTAAATATGTTCGTGAGAATAATATACCATTTCTTGGAATATGCTATGGAATGCAATTAGCTATAGTAGAGTTTGCAAGAAATGTTGCTAATCTAAAAGGTGCTCATACAACAGAAGTTGATCCAAACACACAATATCCAGTTGTTGATATAACACCGGAAGAAAAAGATATTAAGGAGCTTGGTGGTACAATGATACTTGGTAATAGGAAGATTAATATTGTTGAAGGTACAATAGCTCATTCAATCTATGGAACAACCGAAATAGTAGAGAGGCATAGACATAGGTATGAAGTAAATCCTAAGTTCTTTAATATACTAACTGAAAAAGGTCTTGTTTTCTCTGCTTGGAGGTCTGATATTCCAAGAGTAGAAATGATAGAGTTACCAAACCATTATTTCTTTATAGCTACACAATTTCATCCAGAGTTTAAAAGTAGACCATTACATCCACACCCATTATTTGTTGCACTATTAAATGCAGCATATAGTAAAAAGCAAGGATTACCTTCTCCTTGGTCTCATGTACTTGTTAGATAACTTTTCTTTATAGTTTAACTAGTTATAGATTACTTAAAAGACAATAAAGTAAGATGATTATATTTATCTTTTAATTATTGAGAATGAATATGAAATATACATAATTTTTATTATATCTTCCTTACTAATCTTGTGGTTGTTAAATTAATATCAAGGGTAATAAAAATATGTAGAAAATATGGAGTATATACATTAAAGATTAAAATTTAAAATAATTATTTATTATTTTAGTATTATGGAATATGATGAAGTATTTTTAAGTAAAATAACAAAAAGCAGATATCCTGATATTTATGATAATTTAGATATAGAAAAAATGAAAAAAATTATTTACGAAAATATGGATTGTCTACTAAAATTAAAAGGTGAAAAAGCTATTGAAGAAATGATTAATAATGATAAATTGATTGACTATTTTCAATGGTTAGTTAAGGAAAAAACTATTTTATATATTCCAAAAGAATTCCTAACTTATATTTATTTAATTAAAGAAAGATTTGGTGAAAAAGTTTTAGAAGATTTGATAAGTATGTTAATAAAATATGAAGAAATATTTCAAATATCTACAACATTTATAATAGAAACTATCGGAAAAAACATAGAAAATTTGGACGATGAAAGAATAAATGTTTTATTAGAAATATTAGAATATTTAATAAATGAGAAATATAAACTAAAAATTACTATGTATGAAGCTTTATCTGATAGTCTAAACTTAATTGTTGATAAAGATATAGATATTAAAATAGCAAAAGACTTTATGATAAAAATTATTGGAAGTTTTAGCGGAAGGCCATATATTATAATAAAATTAAAAGATAAGATTCCAAAGGAAAAATTCACAAAATTATTAAATATATTTTCTTCTAACGGTTTATATTATAAAGTACAAAATGAAGAAGATTTAATATTATTTTTAAATCAAGTTGCTAGAGATCCTTCAATTATTGATCTTATAGATAATGTAAACTTTGAAAAAATAAAGGCAAAGGATTTCTTATTTATTTTAACAAAATACTTTGAAAATATATATCTTAATGATAAAATAGATCGAGAAATAAAATTAGAAATATTTAATCGGTTAATAAATAAAGGAGGAAGAACTGTTAGATATATAATAATTCATACAAATAACAAAAAACTTAAATCTGTAGACTATGATAAATTATATAATGTTATAAATTTAATAGGAAAAGATTTATTTACGAAATATCCAAATATATTAAAATATTATCCTCAATTTGTTTCTTTTAGATTATATAGATTAATAAATTCTGAAAAAGATTTAGAATATTTAGAAAAAGAATTAAATAAAAGGGATCCTTATGAACTTATAACTGATTCTAAAATATTGGAAGAAATATATAAAGGCATAATAAGTAAAGCAAGTTTAACTTTGGATTATCTGATAAGACTTTTGGACCATATAGTTAAAAAATATGGAAAGAAAAGAAGAGTAATTACAAAAATATTAGATGCTATTGAAGAAATAAATAAATTTGATAAATCAAGTTATTTATCGACGATTCTTGCATATAGATTATTCCGCATTAAAGATAATATAGGAAAAATTGGGGCTTGGTGTAATTATTTTTCACATGAAAGTACATATTATAAGTGGATTCTTATTAATGTCAAGAAAAAAGTAGAAAAGATGAGTGAATAGCTAACTATATAATTATTTTATTATATTTTTTAATGTGAGATTGTTGTTATATCATATTAAAAAAAGATTACATTCAAATTAACTAAAAGATATAAATCATTAATAACATTTATATTAAAATCTAAAGCTATAATAATTATATCTAAAATTACTTTCAAATATTTATATAGTTTTATATATACAAAGAAGAATCATCTTTATATTTATCATTGAATAAATATAAAATATTTCTCTTTGCTTTCTTAATTTTTAATTGTCATAATTTAATTAAAAATTTTATAAAAATTTCTTAACTTTTCAATTTATCTTCAATATATGATTCTAATACTTCATCTATAGTTTCAATAATATTTTTTGATATCTCTCTTTTTTCTAATAGTTCATATGCTGTTAAATAAGAAATTAAATAATCTTCTCTAGGAATTTTACTAATCCCTACTTCTTTTTTCTTTCCTATAATTTGATTAAGCATTTCTTCTATAAAATTTTTTCTGTTTAGATATAGATCTTTCATATTTGCATTTTCTAATATACGTATTGTTGTTAATTCTGTTATAACTTTATGAATTTGGATTTTTATATTTTCAGATTTTCCATGAAGAGGACTATAAGATTTTACATGTTCATTGATTATCTTATATAAGTTTATATTTTTCTCACCCATTCTACTATGAATATTAATAATATAATTAGATTTTATATACCATAAATCTTTATAGCCAGGAAACCTAGGACTGTCGTCTAAATTTGCTAAATGTATAAATTCATGTATGGCTGTTGGAGCTAGAACTCCATATTGAGAAGATAAACCATCATTTATTAATATTATTGTTGGAATATTTGATATATCTGGAATGGATCCATGTCCTGTAGCTATGTTTAGTGTATATAGATTTATAATTTCATCTAAATTTGCTCCTCTTTTTAATATGTCGTCTAAAAAATCCTTTTGTGGTATATCTTCTCTAGAAATAACCCTTCCATTTATAGTGTTTTTAACATCTATAGGTAATTCAGAAGCATATCTATTAATGCAGTATTCTAATGAATTTTGTTGATTTTGTATTTTATACTCTCCAGTTAAAACACATTTTATAATTTCTCTAAGTAAAGAACGATTGATTACGGATACTCTTGGATTTCTTTTTTCATCTTTCTCAGCAATTTCTAAGAGCTTAGCTAAATATGAATTTGAATTTTTTCTTATATTATATCCATATCTTTCTACTTCATCTTTTATCAATTCTGACCACTTATATTCTTCATATAAATTACTCATATTTACTATATTATAGTAGTAAAACTTTAAAAAATAAACATTTTTATAAACTTGGTTTTTCTAAAATGTTAAAAATTTTTTATTAATTTGCTATCATTATTTATTTTATTGAATAAAATAGCATATTTTTCTTTTTTACTTATAGATAAATATTAATTTTATTTTTACCGTTATTATATATTATTCCACTAATTGTTCTTTCATTTTCTTTAATAAAAGCAATTATAGGAGAAGATATCATATTTTCATCATTTTTATCTCTATATATTTTTGCTTTAATAATTATATTAGCTTTAATATAAGGAGGTGATGTTATTGATGATATATAGCTTGCAATTATTCTTCCAATATTTTCTATATTTCTTAAGTAATTATTTAATTTACTTAAATAATTTTCAGAAGGGGAAAGTAAACATAAATATCTAGTATTGGGCTTAAAAGATTCATGTGACTCAGATGAAGAATCAGTGCTAGTGAGTATTTTTTCCCATATATATTCTGCAATAATATTATTTTCTTTGTCTATAAATTTTAACTGATAGTCTTTACTAATGTATTGATAGTCATTTCTAGATATATTCAGATATACTTCTAATCTTTCTATATATATGTTGCATTTTTCTTTTATTATATTATCAGTATCTATTATTATATCTTCCAATGTTTTTTCTAAATCATTTAATGGGTGGTATAAATCTTTCTTTATCTCTATTTCAGTTTTTATCATTATATTAATATTTCTATTAATTTTGTTTTATATTTTTATCTATTTTATTAATGTTATTGTTTTTTAAATCTGTATGGTTTTAAACAGTATATTTTATTAAAAAATCTTTTAGTCTAACAATATTTTTTACTATGGTAAGAATATATATTATTTTTTTCAATTTTAATATAGTGACTTAATGATATGTAAATCAGTTTTAAATAGGATTTTATTGACTTTAATTAAATTTTTCTTGTAATTAAAAGAAGGGATAGAAAATTTAGATAAAAAATGAAGATTTTAAAATTTATAAAATAAGAAATTTATATGGATTTCCTTAAAAATAATTCAATAGATTTCTTTAAAGAAGGGGAAAGAAATTTAAATGAGGGAAAATATAATTTAGCTATGTTTCATTTGGAACAATCACTTCAGTTAGGTTTGAAATATAAATTATATGAACTAACTGGAACATATGATAAAACACATGATATTATTATTTTATTAAATAAGGTTATTGAATTAATGAAAGATAGTAAATTAAAAGAAATAATAGATAAAGAATATGTTACTTTAGAACTAATAAAACAAGCATATATTTCTTCAAGATATTTACCATTTATATATGATAAGAAATCTGCAGAAAAGGCTTATCAAGTAGTTAAAAATATATTAAATGTACTTGGAATACTTTAAAAATAAGTGGGAAGAAAGAATTAAAATATTAAAAAATGCAAGAGAATATGTTAAAAGAATTAAGGAAATTTGTGTTAATGAAATAGATAAAAATTGTAGAGTAATATTATTTGGATCGATTGTTAGAGGAAATTATAGAATTGATAGTGATATAGATGTATTAATAATATTACCAAAAATTAAGGATAATTTTGAGAGAGCTGAAATTGCTGCAAAAATATATAAAAAATTGTGTATAGAAGATCCTATAGAATTGCATGTAATATCGGAAGAAGAATATAAAAATTGGTATTCAAAATTTATTGATAAATATGAAGAATACTAAATAAAGATTAAATGTTTTTTATGTAAGGCTCATATTTGTGTTTCCTTTATTTGAATTAATATTTATATACCTTTTTATATAATCTAAACCTTCAGATAATAATCTTGATAGGCATTCTTTCTTAAATTCTATATAAGATTGTTTATAAGTATCTAATTCTTTTATAATGTTTGATAATCCATTATAATAAATATCTAATTCTCTTTTTATATTTTGTATGTCTTTTATATATTTAGAATCCCTTAAATCTTTTAAAATATTTTCCAGATTGTTTTTTATATGTTCTAAATTTTTTATTGTACAAGAAATTTGTTCTCTAATATTTTCTACTTTTTCTATATAGTAACCATTTTGCCAATTTTGTATTATATAATACATATAACTCAATGAGGGCATATTGCATTTTTTAGTGCTTTCTATAGAATTTTCTATCTCGATATATGTTTCATTATTATCATTGAAGAGAACTTTTATTTTATCTTTTAATTTATACAATATATTATCTATATTTGGAAAAGATTCAATTATCTTTTTTATAGATTTTGATTTTTCTTCAAAGTATTTCCTAAATTCTTCATAATATCTTTTATAAATATAGATAGAAATTTCAAATAGTGCTTTATCAATTTCTTTTATTCCTAAATTTGAAATATCTGTTAATATTACTGATATATCTTTTACGTCATACCCAATTTCTATCAAATTAACCAATCCTATGACAAAAAAGTTTGTATTTTTTATATGATCTTCATATCGAATTACATATTGAATTACAGATTCTTTTAAAATTTCAAAATCTTCTTTTTTAATTCTTCCATTTTGTAACTTTGAATTTAACAATTCAAGTATTCTTTCTAACTTAGTAGTCATTATAACAAATCTATATAAAAAAGTATTTTAAACTTTAATATATTTAGAATTTGTATAGGCCTTTTTTAATATACCCAATTGTTAACATTAAAATCTTTGAATGATAAATTATCTTTAACTGTTATACTTTTATTTTTCTAAAGTCTTTATGTGTATGGCTTTTTAGATCATAAGTCTTAAAGATAAATTCTATATTCTTTCTTTTTGATTATCCTTTTATAGAAATCTTTTTATAAATATTAGAAAATAAATATAACTATGCAATATATATTGGAAAGAAAATTATATCTAGCTAATATTTCTTATTACTATTATGTTCAAATGGTAAATTATAAAGAGAGAATATTTGATAATGAAAGTATAATAAATTTCATGAAAAAACAAATCCAAAGCAGTATAATATTTAATATTAGAGAAAAAATAGAAAAGGCTGTAAGGAAAATTGAGAATATGATAAAAAATGAGTGAGGCAATAAAAGCAATAAATCTTACTAAAGCTTTTGGTAAGTTTGTAGCTGTTGATCATATAAATTTTGAAGTTAAAGAGGGAGAAATATTTGGTTTTCTAGGACCTAATGGTGCTGGAAAATCAACTACTATAAAAATGCTAACTACCGTATTAAAACCTACTGAAGGAACTGCTATAGTTAATGGTTATGATATAATTAAAGAACCAGCAAAAGTAAGGAACTCTATTGGAGTAGTACCTCAAGAGTTCACTGCCGATGAAGATTTGACAGGATGGGAAAATATGATGTTAATGGCTGGGCTTTATGGTATAAAGAAGGATGTAGCTAAAGAAAGAGCTAAGGAATTATTAGATATGGTTGAATTAACTCAAGCAATGAATAGAAAAGTACGAACATATAGCGGAGGAATGAGGAGGAGACTAGAAATAGCAATGTCTTTAATTAGTAGACCAAAGATTTTATTCTTAGATGAACCAACTATAGGTTTGGATGCCCAAACTAGAAGTGCAATTTGGAACTATATTATGAAGCTTAAGAAAGAATATGGTATGACAATATTTGTTACTACCCATTACTTAGAGGAAGCTGATCTTTATGCTGATAGAATAGCTATAATTGATCATGGTAAGATACTTGCTATAGGATCACCTAAAGAATTAAAAGAAAGTATAGGAGGTGATGTAATTACTTTAAATACTTCAAATGATGATGAAGCTAT
>Ga0080005_136670_pt1 | contig 15559 bp, 18 predicted proteins | sample JossMetagenome_2_FD_69208 | JGI IMG/M metagenome (GOLD analysis project Ga0080005, IMG submission 69208) | Hot spring sediment microbial communities from Joseph's Coat, Yellowstone National Park, USA - JC3_ASED (SPADES assembly) (version 2) | ecosystem: Environmental > Aquatic > Thermal springs >... | reverse complement strand
CCACAAACCAGTACTACACGGAGTCGGGTGGCCAGGAGACGTAAAGAAAATAGCACTAAAAATAGACAAAATAAAACAACTAGGATTCAAACCAAAACTAAACTCAAAAGAAGCCATAAAACTAACAGCAAAAAACCTAATCAACGAAATCCTCTAAGAGAAGAACCAAGACAATGCGCATCGCATTGATTAGGAGAGTTAGCATAACGGGCTTTGATAACGTAAATAGGTTCATAGCCCTATTAGCAGAGGGGCTAGCTAAGTTAGGGCATGAGCCAGTCATCATTAGTTTATGCCATGGCAATATTGAGGAAAAGGAGTTAACGAGGTGGTTTAAGGAAGCTCTTAAGTGCGATCTTGAGAGGAGTAAATTAAGGTTGCCAATGCTGATTGCGCATTCTTCACGGAGGTTTTAGTGTAGCTACTAAGGTTGAGGAACCAAAGACAGAGATAATTGAGAAGTGGTAAAGTTGAATCTACATCATGCCTACAATAATAGGATATGCGTAAATTTCTAATCATATCTAGGACATTGGATATTACTCTTTCAACACCAAAGTGTAACTATAACCTGGCACTAGCCCTAGCTAAATTAGGCGCAGATGTAAAGATCCTAACAAGCACAATTGCACTACCAAAAGAAGAACTCAATCAACTAACGAACCTAGGCGTTAAGATAGTTAGGGTTCCCAAAATATTTGCCAGCAGGGCATCAGCACCACTGTTCTACACATTCCTTGCAAGAAGCATTAAAGACGACAGAGTAGTAATTGGAAACGGCTACACACTATGGGACGACATAACGTGGGTACACTTCACCAGGTTAGGCGCACTTAAACACATACCCTTCCTAAGCAACAAGGATAGAAACAAACTACTCATGGAAGCAAAAATCGAAAAAATAATCTTCAAAACAAGCAAAAAACTATGGGCAGTATCCAACCTAGTCAAGAAAATACTCACGGAAGACTACGGCATACCCGAGGGCAAAATATTCGTGTTACATAATGGCGTAGACGCAAACAAATACCACCCCTTAAACGACGAAGAAAGAACTAAAATACGGGAAAAAATGGGACTAAAAGAAAACACCTTAGTAATGATATTCGTTGGAGGAGACGTTTATAGAAAAGGACTGATTAGAATATTACACGCACTAAAGAAGAGCGCCATCAATAACTACGTACTATACGCGATAGGGTTTATACCTGACCGCAAAATACTAAGCCTTAGCCAAGGACTTAATGTCAAGTTCCTTGGGAAAATCAGCGAAAGCGATTTAATATTATATTACCAAATATCAGATTTAAATTTATTATTAAGTTATTTCGACCCATTCCCACTAGTTATGCTGGAGGGCATGGCAAGCGGGTCCATACCCATAGTAACCCCTACAGTAGGAGCATCAGAAATAATCATAAACGGAAACAACGGCTTCATAGTAAAAAACGAAACAAAACTAACAGAACTCCTAAACAACATTAACCACATTGACCTAAACAACATACGCAAAAACGCAATAAACGCAGCAAGAAAATACTCATGGGACAATATAGCTAAACACCTCATGAGCATAGTTGAGAAATAATTGTTAAATTGTTAACATGTTCTTATCATATACAATTTCCTTACTAATCTTCGTCACATTAAATACACTGATATTCTTACTTAATCGTATCATTTCAGGTAGAGCCAGGATTACAATATTTGCAATTTTGTCTTTGGATTTACTTCTCTTTTTCTACGTATCAGTTGCGCATGATTGGGCATTCATTGAAACGTACACGTCATTCTCACTTACGGCACTTAGCATCAGTGCTTTACTATCTATCCTAATATATTTCATCATTAATAATAAAGGAAAGCCACCTCAGCACTACACCATAGCCATAATCATCGGCATAGCATTACTAGACGCCGTACTTGAATACTTACCAAACATTACAGATGGATTTGTCGAAATCGGCGAACAAACTCCCGACGCTGCTATGTACATGACCTATGGCCATTGGAGTTTTTCACTAAAGAATCCATTTTACAACATAATCAACGTATCATCATACTGGATAGCATTACTTCACATGGTGCTTGGCATAGGCAATATAATGTACAACTTACCCAACGCAATGCTTTACTGCATCATCGCATTACTAATCATACTCCCCATTTACATAATTTATAGGAGGTTTAGAGCAGTAAATAGCACTCCAATAGCGGCAGCATTAGTATTAGCGACACCGTACCTAACACTTATCACTGTTCCTCCAGCATTATCCGCAATGTACGCTGTTCTTGCTATTATGCTTCTAGTGAAGGAAGAAGTTAAATTCCCTGACTACGTAGCTATATTACTCCTATCAATTACCGGAATACTCACGCACGCCACAGCCATCGGAATACTCCTTTTCGGCACAGCAGCTTTATACCTAATATCAAGACTATACAAGGTAGATAATTCGAAGTCGTACTTAAACGTGCTTGTACTAATAACTGTGATTTACCTAATAGTATCAATTACGAGATTCATATACGCCAGCGGAGCATACATATCAATATACCCATATTACGCTGCCTTTCTACAATTCCTAAACTTCCTGCACTCACCCAGCACTGTAGAACTTAGGGTAACTAGGTATGGCGAGTATGTACCCCTCTTTACATCATTCTCATGGACCGTATACCCAGCCCTCGCGGCTTCCTACGTTGCATCACTATTACTTCTCAGAAGGAGACTTAAAAGGAATGAAGCCCTCTCGTTTTCACTGCTTGGCGCTGGGTTATTACTGATATTTCTAGGCTTCGTATTATCTCACTTCAGCAACTCGTTCAGTAGGGAATCGGCATACCCAGGCTACATATTGCTACTATTAGGGTCATTCGAACCATTAAGGCAAATCGTAGATAAAGGAAACAAAACCATGAAAGTAATATTATTCGTAATCCTCTTCTTAGTCATCTTCTCAGGAATGTTCACAATTAAGAATGCGTCATGGATTTACATAGGCAAGGTCCCATACCTCAGTTACGAACCACCGACACCCTCAGAAATCTTAATGGCTAAGAACTTACTGGAACTAGCTGGTACAAATAGTATAACGCACTTAAAAATTTACCAGGACTTCGATCCTAGCGTATACACTGTAGAATTGATTAAATGGAGATCGACGAAGTTAAGCACGATCTCTTCACTTAATATACAAATTCAACGCTTAACAAATATAACCAATATAACTAATGAAAATATCATTTTCGATACCTCTCAATTAGTTGTGTCATCGAGTTAAGGCAACCATGCAAAAATATTAGTAGAGGGTCTTTTTCTGTATGAGGATGGCAAAAATTCTGCTTATTGCTAATTTTATTCACAGACCTGGAGGTGCTGGAAGACTTGAAGCATATTTAGCAAAAGCTATATCGTTACTAAATTATAAATGTATCTTGATTGTTCCAGCAGAGCCTCATCTAACTAATGAACAAATTATGAAAGGATGCAAAAATATTAGGCTTTACGTATTAAAACCAAGGGCTCATTATTATAAAATAGGCGTGTTAGAGCGATTGATGCTAGATTATTTAATGATGGAGAATAGAATAGCTAAATTACTTTTCCGTGAAAAGCCCGATGTTATCATAGCAAGCGGTGGTATTTCAAAACATCTCGTTAATATAGCTCATTCATTAGGGTCTAGGGTTTTGGTGTATTACCACATGATAGCACCTTGGTATGCTGAGATAAGGGGATTCTATAGGAGATATAAATGGTCAGATTTATCAATGCTGTATTTTGGGTTCTCTATGGCATTAGGTAAAAAGTTGTCGGTGGATTTTTCACCTTTAGATTATGTCGATGATGTAATAGTAAACTCTAGATACATGGCATACATAGCTAAGAGGTATTGGAATATAGTGCCGCACATACTTCAGCCTCCTATTGAAGTTAAGAATTTTGTTCCCTTACCTAGAGAGAATAGATTCCTTCAAATTGTTGGTATTGGTAGATTAGATCCTGATAAACGTTATGAAGATATTATTGAGGCTGTTGGGAAAAGTAATACATTAAGAAAGAATATTAAAATAGTGTTGCTAGGCTTTGTGGGCAATCTGCAATATTTACTGAACATTCTTAAATTAGCGAAAAAATACAATGTAAAGATAACTATAGAAATAAATGTTTCAGATGAAAGAAAACGTGAAGTACTTTCAAGTTCGATGGTTTTCGTTAATTCCTCTAGACACGAACATTTCGGTATAAATGTTATTGAAGCAATGGCTTCAGGAACACCTGTTATTGTACATAGATCAGGTGGTCCATACTTTGATATAATTGATAGAAATACATATGGATTAAGTTATGTTACTATAGATGAGTTACTAACTAATATCGAGACGTTAATTCAAAATCCAGACATGTGGAATGAATACTCTCAGCTTAGCGTTGCGAGATCAAGACATTATGACTTTGAGATATTCAAACAAAAGCTAATCAACATAATTAATAAAAGTAATATAGAGCATAAATGATTATGAAACAAATGTTGAGAGCGTATTTTGAAGCTTCTTCAGTTCTAGCTTCTTATAATCTTGATCTGCCAAAGGCTATGAGCTCTGATATGGATCTTTATATTGACATAGAGCATCCCCTTCTTTATACGATTTACCTTTATGAGAGATTGCACGGTAGGTATGGAAACTATAGGGTTATTCCGCCATACATAGATAGGTTTATGAGATTCCGTGCCATGATGAGGGCTGACGTGGTTCATCTAAACTCATTAAGTGTTGAATTAGCAAAGGTGGCTAAAAAGCTTGGTAAACCTGTTATAGCAGTTCTTCATGCTGCCCCATTTTCTAAAGAGACTTATGAAGCGATTAATGATTATATCGATGTTTATGTGGCTCCCTCTAACTTTACGAAAATTCATGAAGAATCAAAAATAGGTTCTAAAAGAGTTGTGGTTATACATCATGGTATTGATACTGAGTTATTTAATCCTAATATTCTACGTCAAGTAGCTAGGAAAAAGCTTGGGATTCCTTTAAATGCTAAGGTTATTCTATGGAATGACAGAATATCTCCTGAAAAAGATCTAGAAACGTTCTTGCAAGCGGCAGAGGTAATTCTTAAGGAGGTTAAAGAGGCATTTATCTATATCAAGGGCAGGGCCATTGTAAAAAGTTATTATGAACGTATAAAGCCTACTCTAAAGATGCTTCAGGAGAACAAAAGAATAAAGCTTCATATAGGTTGGGTTCCTCACAGTAAATTGTCTATGTTCTATAGAGCAGCCGATGTCTTTGTCAGAACTTCTAAATATGAAAATTTTGGGCTTGGAGCTATAGAGGCTATGGCTTGTGGTATACCAGTGGTAGCACCAAGGGCAGCAACTTTTCCTGAGGTGATAAATCACAAAATGTTACTTTACAAACCTGAAGACCCTGAAGATTTAGCGGAAAAAGTTATTACTTTATTAACAAATGCTGATTTTTATAACTCAGTAACGGAATATTTGTTAACAAGGGTACAAGAATATTTTGATATACGGAAAACTGCGAAGAAATACATAGAATTATATAAGGAAATTAAGATGCTTTAACTATTGTTATCGTGGGTAAAACCAGTGGCTTTTTCGCAGGTGATTTAATGAGGTCGCTGATTCGTGGTTGTGAGATTCGCGAGAATCCAAAAATAGACGTTATTATGCCTACTTGGAACTCTAATACTAAATATTTTCCTTTAGTTGTTAGGCACATCATTGATGTTTTAAATCCTCACCACCTCATAGTTATTGATAGATTTAGTAATGACGGTACGCAAGAAAATCTGAGAAAATATGCTGGTAATATTCTTAGGTTAGTTGAACTTGATGTTGATCTCGCTACTGCCAGGAGAATTGGGGGTTTATTAGCCGATACTGAAATAGTATGTTATATCGATGATGATGTAATAATTCCTTTACGCTTAAAGTCGTTAATTATGCGTTTATTAGATGAATTAATGAATAGTAATAAATTAGGAGTTATAGCTTTCAATCTATGTAGCAACGGGCCTATTATTAAGATGCATCAGGTTAATGTTTCCCGAATTATAAGGCCATTATCGCACTTAAGTATAAAGGATGTGTTAAGGAGAGGTATTCATTCATATTCTCGCGGCTTCACATTCTTTTTCTGTATAAAAAGAAAACTTTTAGAGACGTGGAATCCACCAATTGATCTTTCGGCATATGAGGATTATCATTTATCGCAACACGTAGTAAATAGTGGATATTTATGGGTGGAATTCTCCTCTCCCTGTGTAATTCATGTGAAGGATTACAGATTCAGGGGCTTTTATAGATATTTAAAGCAGGGTCTGTGGGAAGGTGCAAATGCGGTTAGGGCAGGGATTCCATTAGATTATATTATATTGCATGTCTTGGGCAGGTTCGTAGGTTCTCTACTGAATAATAAGCCTAGTCAATTTATTACGTATATAGGGTATTTGATTGGTATTCTCGTGCCTAAAAGATTTAGGGTTTGGACCCGTTAATACAATAAAATGACTTATATTAGTTTAGACGTGTTCAGTAAGCTACGGCTTAATGTTGCAAGATTATTGAATGCATTATATTATAGGACGAAATTAAAAAATATTTAGAGAATTCTCGAATAAATTATCTTTAGGAATACGTATTAAGGTAAACGATATTTACTATGTTCTTACATGTACTTCGGACTTATTAGAAGTTGTTCCTGAATATGAAAAAGAAGTATTCGATGAATTATTTAGGATTTTAAGACCTGGGTCCGTCTTCATAGATGTTGGTGCTCATATTGGTAGGTATTCATTCCCAGTTGCTAGATTCGTTGGTGAGGATGGGATTGTTGTCGCTATCGAGCCTGACCCTGTATCGTTTAGGGCCCTTTTAATGGGTGTTGAGTTGAATGGTTTACGGAATGTTTTAGCGTTAAATGTTGCGCTGGGTGATAGGGAGGGTAAAGCCGTTCTATGTCAAAAACTCGTAACGGCAACCTCGAGCATTATAGAATTTAATGGGTGACGAAGGTTCGTGGAGGTGCCGCTGAGGAGACTTGATAGTATTGTGGAGGGTCTCGGCCTTAAACGTGTTGATGTAATAAAAATAGATACTGAGGGTGCTGAGGTTCAGGTATTGAAGGGAGGTGTGAAAACGATTATGAGGTTTAGGCCGTATATTGTGGTTGAGGTTAGAAATCGCAATATTGATCAGTTTAAACAAATAATGGAAGACTTAGGGTATTTATGTGAAAAAATCGTAGAAGGTACCACAGATAAAATGTTTGTATGTTACAATACTATATAAATGTGGCATTTGTCTCAATTAAAGACTAAATATTTAATAAAGTCATAGTTGAAATACATGTTAGGTAATGAATATGGGGAACCTTAAACCTTTTTATGACTTAGAATATACCTCGACTTTTCATAGTCCTGGTATTGAGCCTTGGGTGTTGGGTCTTCTTAAGCAGGTGAGACCTAGGAGCGTTCTTGATGTTGGTTGTGGCCTTGGTCTTTGGGGTCTTATCCTTAGGGGTTATTTGGGTATTTCTCGTATTGTTGGTGTTGATATTGATGGTGATAAGGTTGAATTTGCTAGGAAGCTTGGCGTGTATGATGAGGTCTATGTCTCAGATGTAAGGGCCTTTGATTATGCTGATTCTTTTGACGCTATTATAGCAATTGAGTCGATTCATGGAATTATTGACTTGGAGCTATTGAGAAGGCTTGAGGGCTTGGTTAAGGAGGGTGGAATGATTGTCCTTGCCTTACCTAGACTGCCGGAATCAATACGTGTGGACGAATTGGTTAAAATGGGTTATGTTGTGTTTAGGTATTTTCTGAGGGGCTTAGGTTCTTAAGGAGGGGTATTTGATTGCTTATAAGGTGGTTTAAATGAGGCTTAGCGTTCCTGCGGTTAGTGCTAGGAATATTGGTGGTACGATTTACGTAACGATTAGTGAAGGCGGTAGGTGCAGGGTTTCTAGGCTTAGGGGTGGGGATGTTGAGGATGTGGTTTCAATGCGGGGTTCTCCCTGTGTTTTGTTGTGGGGCCGTGGCAATGAGTTCCTGGTTTCTGCCGGTAATTCCCTATATCTTATTTTTGGTAATGAGGGTAGGCCCGTCCTTAGGGGTGGTGTTGGTAATTGGTTTTGGCATGCTGTGGAGGGTGATAACTTGGTTTTTGTTCAGGAGTATGGTGAGTCTCCTACGGGGATTTACGTCAGTGAGGACCTAAGGAGCTTCAAGAGGGTCGTGACAAACGTGGATGTTGACCCAACCTCTAGGCATTTCCACTACATCGCGTTTGATGGGGGTAGGGGTTTGCTAATTGCCACGTTGGGTGACGGTAATATTGTTCGGGCGGCTGTATCTAGTGATCACGGCATTACCTGGAGACCTATTTACAGGGGTCCTTGGCAGTTTGTCCCGGTGCTTGTTAATGGGAGTAGGTGGGTTTTTGGTTTTGATAGTGGTATTGCTAGGGGTGGTGTTGGCATTTACGATGTTGAGGGTGAGAGGTGGCGCTTTATCTTCCTAAGGCTTGGCGGGCATCATCATGCTCAATTTTCTTCATTGGTTAGGTTGGGTAGTTACTACGTTGGTGGGTTGGGTTCTCCTACGGCTATTGTTGTTTCTGAGGACTTGAGGTATTGGTACCCGTTGTATGTTGATGCGTCGATACCTGGGTATAACCACTTCGTGAGTGTCGAGGTTTGGGGCGACAAGATAATTGCCACTACGGGTAAGGAGTTGCTCGTGTTTGATCCCGACGACGTGAGGGAAGCATTTAGTAAGAGACCTATCCTCACTCCTTATGGTGCTTATTTCGATAGGGTTAGGTGTGTGGCTTATATGGTTAAGAGGGGATTGTGGAAGTTTGTATGATAATTATCATTGATGGCCCCCCTGCTAGTGGCAAATCAACCCTTGTTAGGGTCCTAAAGCTGAGGTATTGCGCTAATACGTACCATTATAAGCGTCTTGGGCTAAACAACGTGTTTTATGCCTTATTATTGAGGATAGCACCAGGTTTACAATGCTGTAAATTGGAGAGAGGTCGTGTTGACCCTATAATATTGGTGAATCCGAATTACTTGGTGAAAATGTCGATACTTACTTTAATATTGGAAATAATGTATAAGTGTATAGAGTACTTTTTGTTATTGTTACTGGCTTTAATGAATCGATGCTTAATAATTGATGAATTGTTCTCTCTTGGGTGGGCTAACTACTTTAATTTACTGCTATTTAAAAAGGCGTTAAGGCCTAACTATGTTATATTTCTCATGAGATTTGACTTAAAATTTTTTCATATGCTTTCAAGACTTCATAAAATTTATTATTATTTCATAGACAGAAGCCTAGAGAAGCTAGAAATGTTCTGGCGCAAAAGAGGAAATGCAACGCCCTATGATGTGAGATACCTTCTTTTGGTTAGGTATTCGTTCAAGCTTTTTAGTGAAATAAGTAGAAAGTATGGGATTAAAATAAAAATAAACCGTATTTATACCCCGTAATGGTGCATCCTTATGACCCTCGATAATATAAAAGACAATAGGAATGAGTATCCGTTTGTCAGCGTAGTTGTTTTAAATTATAATGGTAAGCATCACCTTAAGACGTGCCTTGATTCTCTTTTACGTACGGATTATCCCAGGTTCGAGATTATCCTGGTTGATAATGGTTCTACTGATGGTAGTGTTGAATTTGTGCAACAGAATTATCCAATGGTGAAGGTAGTAAGATTAAGGAAGAATCTTTATGCTGCTGGGGGTTATATGGCTGGTGTTTTGGTGGCTAAGGGCGAGTATGTGGCTATTTTGAATAATGATATTGAAGTTGATCCTGGTTGGTTAAAGGCACTGATGAAGTATATAATTAAGATGCCTTGGGTTGCCGCGGCTGATCCTAAGTTTAAATATTTTTATCGACGAGATATTTTTGAAAATGCTGCGGCTGCTGGAAGGTGGATTGATTATTTTGGGAATAATTGTACACGTGGGGTGTGGGAGGTAGATCATGGACAGTATGATAGACCTGCTTATATCATGGGCGTTTTAACTCTCTTCAGGCGAGATATACTTTTAAAATTAGGTGGTTTTGATCTATCTTATCTATTTGGTTATGAAGATATTGATATAGCATGGAGGATTTACCTGGCTGGATATAAGGTAATGTATGTATCTGAGGCTGTCATCTATCATAAGGCTGGTGGTTCAACAAAGGATATACCAGAGATGAAAAGACCAAGGCCTGAGTTTTACTATCTTACTAAGAGGAATAGGATTATTAGCTTAATAAAGAACTATAACATTCCTAACATGTTAATTTCATTATTTGTCACGTTATCAGAGTACTATTTCACGTTATGGTATTTTATAGTAACTCAACAGAAAATTTACGGATTAGCGCTCTTCAGAGCAATGCTTTATCCCTTCATACACCTGAGGAAAATAATGATTAAACGCGCATACGTTCAAACGCTAAGAGCTGTACCAGATCGAGTAGTTAAACGGTATATGGTGCCATACTGTGGAGATATACGGCAATTTCTAATATCAATTATTGAGAGAGTTTTCTAAACAGAAAAAATAAAAACATGTAATATAACAGGGTCTTAATGGTTAATTGGTTACGTGCAAAGGTAGTAGTTACTGGTGGTTGCGGACATATTGGCAGTTTTGTAGTAAGAAAACTACTACAGCGTAACGTTAATTACGTAGTAATTGTCGATAATTTATCCGCATATCCTTTCAATCAATTAGACTTTTTCTGTAAAGATATCTTAAAGGATGAGCGTGTTAATTTTCAAAAGATAGATATAACAGATAAAGAAAATATAAGTAAAGTTTTGAAAGATACTGATATAGTTTTTCACTTAGCTGCTTATGCCGATGTCGCAGCAACTATTTATAATCCTGATGAAGATTTTAGAACAAATATAATAGGCACATATACAGTTCTTAAGGCTTCTCTTGATGCTGGTGTAAAGCGGTTTATTTTTGCTTCGTCGGCTGCGGTATATGGTAACCAGCCACCTCAATCACCTGGAGAACCTCCAAGGTTTCGAGAGGAAGCGAACCCTAATCCGCTATCAACTTATGCAAATTCTAAGCTTTGGGGTGAAACCCAAGCAAGGCTTTTCTATATGCTATATGGATTACCTACAGTCTCATTAAGATACTTCAGTGTATATGGGCCATATCAAATGCCAAAGCCTAAGAGCCATAGCTGGGTTGTGGCTATATTCCTCATGAGAGCTATAAACGGTAAGCCTCTTATAGTATTTGGTGGTGGTCAAGTTAGAGATTTCATACATGTCGAGGACGTTGCTGAGGCTACCGTTAGGGCAGCAGAAAAGAACGGTATTGAAGGCGAGGTTATCAATGTTGGCACTGGAAAACCAACTAAAATCGATGATTTAGCAATTATGATAAAGAATTTAGTTAAGGAGAGACTAGGAATAAATGTGGAGATAAAATATGGCTCAAGGCCAAGGGGCGATCCGTTAGGAGGTTATGCTGATACAGAAAAAATGAAGAAATTATTAGAGCTAGAGCCTAGACCCTTCGAACAGGGACTTATACAAACACTTGAATGGATATTAAACAATAAGCATCTAATACCAGTTTATGTCTTGCAATAATATGATATTATTGGTATTTAGGTTAGAATATGAAAGGAGATATCATAATTTACGTTAATGTATTTGGCGACGCAGACTTAAAGTATGTCACTGAAAACCTTAAGAAAGCTCTATGCAATGGAAAAGAACAAATGTATGTTATTGTATCATGGAGTAATCCCTCTTCCAATGCATTAAAGAAATTATCCGAACTCAAAGGAGAGCTGAATGACTACTTTAAAATAATACCCTTATTATTGCCAAAAATGGGTTCACCTAAACAGAGAGATATTACATTGCGATATATTTTATTCAAATTCCCTAATATTAAATACGTGATCTTTATGGAAGAGGATGTAATAGTGAAAAGCCCTTGCTGGTTAAGCTCACTTATAAACATAATGGAGATACTTAATAAAGATATAGCACTTCTATCGCTAGAGCCTGCTTCAATTCATTGCATAAATCTTATAGGTAAAATAATTCAATCGGATAAGGAATTGATTATTGGTTTTACCCCTGCTTGCGGACTTTATATAGTTAGGGCTGAAATTTTGAGAGAAATGATTTCTAAAGGTTTAGGAACGTATTCGTCTTTTATGTACTTTTTCTGGGAAGACAAAGAATTTTCCCTTAAGATTTGGTTAATGGGATACAAGACCGCTAGTTATAAAGGCTTATCCTATGTGCACTTAGGTTCAACATCAAAATCACGACCTATTTATAGAAGATACACAAGATACCTTGGACCTATAATTAGCACATTAATTGATGTACCATTACGTTTAGCAGTACCTATTGTTTTAATGAGATTTCTATATACTTTCCTATCGGCAGTAAAAAACGATGAATTATTATTATTCTGTCGCGCATCTATATTTATACTTAAGGAGCTTAAACATATATGGGTTCATAGACTTTACAGGAAAACGATCTATCGGAATTATTCAGCAGTAAAGGTTTACGTAGCACCATGCTTTCAGGTTTAATTGATCATATTAGATGTTATATATAGGCATATAAGCATATTGATAAAGAATTTTTGATTTCGTATGATTCATAATTTTATTAATAAAAATGAATACTGCTCTGATGTCGATGTAATGTTAAAAATTAAAAGACTTAATGAGATAGCTATCGAGTATTGTATCACTAGAACCCTTAATTAAAATTGCAGTATCTGTATGATTGAAAACTGCACCTGATGCCCCAAACTGCATTAACCTAGCATAATTAAGCTCATTCCACAGTTTAGCCGTAGCATCAACAATTCTTCTTAGCCTTCTCTCCTGGGCGCCATTAGGCAGAAGCTTCAACTTAACTGTATGCGCATTTCCATCTTGTTTACGCCTACCCCTATTGCTTGGCTTAGGAGAGAAGGATTGCATGCCTGGAGTGGTGGTAACAGTGGGGCATCATTCCCACCGGTTCATCTGAGTAAGGAAAACCCAACGGGGCACCAACCAAGCACTAGTAAAAGCATAAGGCAGGGGGAAATTAAAGATAACCAGAAGCAAACATACCAACCAATAGACTAAAACTCTAAACTAACTTAACCACCAACAAACACCACAAACAACAAGACTTGCCCCGTTATATCATGGCCTATACCCTAGGAATGCCTTAAGGAGTACGTCAACTAATGTTCACGATGTAGTTAAGAAGGGGGCTGTGGGTGTTGTTAAATGATCATAAACTGTCATATAGATAATACTTTTTAGAATATTTGTGTAGCTAATGATCCTTAATGGGTATTCTTCGTAGGGTTAAGGTACTGCTTGCTAGTAGGAAATTGTTTCGTAATTGGTTCTTAGCTGGCATTAGGTATTACTTGGTTAAGGGTGGTTCTCTTCGTGCTGGTGATATTGAGGTTGTTTGCGGAGATGGTTCTAGGGGCTTAATTCCAGTGAGGGCTTATGGGGTTTTAGTTAATGATTATTACGATGGCTACGTCACGAATTATGATTGCAGGGAGGGCATTGCCACTTACATGAATAAGGTGCGTGTGCCAATTGGGGAGCTTAAAAAGAGTAGTGACATAGGACTTGCTGTTGAGAACGATTGGGCTTATGATGTGGCAGGTAAATATTGGTTTAAGGATGGTATGAAATTTAGGCATATGTATTGGCCTATTCTTGAGGTTTTTGATTTTGGTAATTATGAGGGAATTGATGTCGATGGTAAGGTGGTGATTGATGTTGGAGCTTTTGTTGGTGATTCAGCCATCTACTTCGCTTTAAAAGGTGCAAGAAGAATTATTGCCGTTGAGCCTCACCCTGGTGCCTACGCAGAAATGTTCGATAACATTAGGCTGAACAACCTTGAGGGTGTGATTATCCCAATCAACGCCGGCCTGGCCAGTAAGCCAGGCAAGATATGCGTTGAAAACACCTCCGCCTATGGTACAGCAGGTACGTATTATAGGCCTGGTGATTGCCTCAACGCTGTCCTGGCGGTAACACTCAGCGAGTTAATCAATAGGTTCAGTATTAATGTTAATAACGCCGTTCTCAAGATGGATTGCGAGGGCTGTGAGTATGATATAATCCTCAATGATTATGAGCATGTTAAGTTATTCGAGGAAGTTGTTTTTGAATATCATGCATATGCTGTTCATAGGCCTATTGCTGAGCTTATTAACACCATGAGTAAGGACTTTAACTGTCAAACAATAAATGAAGACTTTTACAGGAAATTCTTCAGTGATCACTCAAGGGATCAACTAGGCTTAATAAGGTGCATAAAGAGGAGTTAGCAATGAGACCCTCGTCGAGACGCCAACAGACGCGATCAAGAGCTTCGCACTAGGAGGATTCAAAGCAATATACATACAAGGATACCTAATACAAAAGTAGCTCATGTCTTACGACAAGTGCAATATAAAGGGTAATAAGGACCTCGGAATCATGCACTGCATTAAGAAATAATTAGCATTCATTACGTTTCTGGTTACTTTAACATGGTCCCAAAAACCATGATTCGTCTTGTGTACCACGTGTTGTGGTGTTTTGGGGTACTCACTGGGTGCCCTCACTGAGGCTACTCATTTGCTGAGTGAGCACCAGCCAGTGCTTTCGTCTCATTTCCACAACCTCTATTCTCCAGTGGGGCTCGTTTTCATGCAGTTCTTCCTGGCTCGCCTGCTTATGGAGGAACTCGGCACTATCCCAGATATCAAAGGTAATCGCCGTGTCCTTACCTGGATACGGTCTCACCAACCTACAATCCTCTGAAGTGCCCTGGTCCTGCCCTTACAACCCAAAGCCACAATTAGAGGCCTAGGGTGGTGGGTCTAAACCCTCATCAGCCGGTGTTGTAGCCACTAACACTTCCGCGTTACCATCCCTAACCGCGTTTAAATATAGTCTCACGCTCGCCACCCTTAACCACGCCCGTAACCAACGCCACCTCATCCCACTTGACACGTGCTATCTCGTGCAACGCCTCAGCATGCTTCACGAGACTGGTTAGAACCAGGACTGGCTTAGGGCTTGTTCTATAAGCTCCATAATAGACCCATTCCCCCACTGCTAGGCACTTCCTAACACTGGCAAGAGCCCTGGTAGCATTACCCTCATACCCTAGGTGGTTGTTACCTGGTGCTGTGGCTCGTGTGCTGGGTGAGAGGCGTTGTTCCTAGTGTTGTAGTGCGTTTATTGCGTCTTTCGTGATTTTTCTTAGCTCGTTCCCGTCACCATCTACTTCCTCGGGTTCATCTAGGTCTGTGTTGTATGTTGCTATGCCGTGCCTTGCGTAAACCCTCACTCTATGCGTGAGTAGTCTTAGTGCTTTTTCGTAATTGAGCCTTGTGGTGTCGATTACGTGGTTTGGTGCTATTCCGAAGCTTGCGGAGTCAGGATTTTCCTTAACCCAAGGTATTTGATTATTTGTATGCCTACGTTGTAGATAACAAT
>Ga0080005_146869_pt1 | contig 15562 bp, 10 predicted proteins | sample JossMetagenome_2_FD_69208 | JGI IMG/M metagenome (GOLD analysis project Ga0080005, IMG submission 69208) | Hot spring sediment microbial communities from Joseph's Coat, Yellowstone National Park, USA - JC3_ASED (SPADES assembly) (version 2) | ecosystem: Environmental > Aquatic > Thermal springs >... | reverse complement strand
CCAATGGGGGCGGGAAGACCCACGTGCTGAGGGCACTGAGGTTGTTGGGCGAAAACATTAGGTCGCTCGCCGCCCCCGACCCGCACTACTTCAGAAATTCCTCCAAGCTCCTCAGGATCTCCGCAGAAGTCGAGGTCGTCGATGAGGGTGAGCGCGAGTTAGTAAGGGACTTTCTGCGTCTGCTTGTGGTAAGGGACATTCTTGAAATGTTGATCATCGAACGCACTGAAGAACCAACACTTCAAGAACTGGTAGAGAGCTTGGTCGCTCAGGGGGGTCCGCTCGATGAGATAATATTGGAGCCGAGCGGTGTGACGCTCGAATGTGAGCCGCCGACCCCGATCAGCATCAAATGTAGATATATATTCAAGTTCAGGTTGCGGGCGCCGGGTGGAGCGCACTATGGAGAGCTTTGTCGCGATACCGGAGATCCCTTCGCGGGATTGCTGTTCGATTGTGGGCGCCCGTATGCGCCAAGAACCGGCAGCCCCACGTCCATCGCTGACATCGTGATCCAGCAGCTCACGGAGTCGGGTGTCATAGCAAAGAAAACTCCCGCACCCATACTGAGGCCACCTCGGCCGCCTGGATGGACGGTCGAGGTGCTCCGCGGGAAGCTCGGCTCGCCCATACGGCTGGGGCTGGCCGACGCCCTCCTCGAAGAGCTGAACAAGACGGGCTGCATCCTCATATCCTTAAAGGATGATCTCGAACTGTCGTTCATAGATGATAAAGCTAAGCGCCCTGGGAGCCTCGGCGAAGCTTCTAGGCGGCTGTTGGAGGGCCTGCGCAGGATAGGTTATCCCATAAATCCGAATGGTGCAATAAACTTGGAGTCTCTCATCGGGGGTCTCCTCGCACACTCAATATTTGTGCTGGAGCAGCTCCGCGGTCCGGTCCCCGAGGCGATCGACATTGTCGATCTCAAGGCTTCCGGGGCGCCGCGCCCGCTGGACACGAGAGAAGCCGTGCTAGCCCTCGCGAGGTTGGAGCATGTCTCTAACAACGCGCCTGACCGTAGGGTGTTAGCCGAGATCAGGAAGATGATGTGGGATATGGTGGGCCTCAGCCCTTACACCTATTTGGAGCCGATGGGAAACTCATTCGGGGTCAAGGTGAAGTTCGAGGAGAATGGATGGGAGCTTCCACCGGACCTCGTCCCGGCGGGGGCCATCGAGCTCCTATCGGTGCTGACCGCAATCATCGCCGCCCGGGGAGGGGTCCTGCTGCTCGACGAGCCGGGCCAGAACCTCCACCCGACGAAGCAGGTCGAGCTGCTGAGGGCCATAGGAAGGCTCGCGCTCGAGCAGGGGACCCAGGTCGTCATAGTGACGCACTCCCCCTACATGCTCGACCCGGAACTCATCGTTAACAAGGGAGACAAGGTCAGGGTGTACCGCATATCTAGGGCGTGCGGGTCCTCCAAGATTCACGCGCCATTCGAAAGCGAGGATCGCGAGCAAGTTCTGAAGTGGATGGTAAGGAACCCGAGCTTCAGGGCCGCGCTCTTCTCGGGGGCAGCGGTGGTCGTGGAGGGTTGGGGGGAGCTCGTGTTCTTGGAGGCCCTTCAGGGCCGGGGACTTCCCCCGGGGCGCGAGCCGGTGGTGGTAATCTATGGCGAAGGCAAGGGTGATGTGAGTCAAAAATCTGCGCTTGAGAAGTATCTGAAATGGCTCGACGATTTCGGCGTGCCGGCCCTGGCGTTCTGCGATAGCAAATGCTACGACGCGCTCCCAGAAAACCTCAGGCAACGCGTGGTCGCCGAGCCCGAGCGCGACCTTGGAGAATATATCAGAAAGAGGTTTGGGGATGAGTGTAGCGGTAAGTCGGCTCCCGATTGCAAGGACATTAGTACCGTTTATCGTTTGATGAGGGAAGCCGACGACGAGCTCCTCGATGAGATCGCGAAGGAACTGGGGCTCAAGGATCGCCTAGAGGAGATACTAAGGTTGAAGGCTCAGGAGTGCCGTGACGAGCAGCGGAACACCTGAGGGAGGCTCATATAGGGATGGCTCTCCGGAGGTCCGCCGAAATTCCGCGCTTCCGTTACCACGGCATAATGTTTACATTAACGCGATGCCGATTGTGATTATTGAGCTCAACGAAGCCCGCGCAAGGGCCCCAATACTTCCTTGAGGTCAACACTAGCAAGTTCCCCTGCCACCTCGGGCGCGCGCTCTGGTGGCATGCGGGAAGCAACAACAAGAAGGCGCTGAGGGACATCAGGGCGGGCGATATCGTCTATCACTACGTCGGAAGCGACGTGAGCGAGGAGTTCCTGAGGGGCATTTGCAGGGGCTTCAGCTGCCACAAATCCATGGTAATAATGCGCTCCAGGGTCAAGCGCGTGGACAGGGGACCAGACGGGAGTGGCTTCGACGCGAACGATCTCAGGTCGAAGCTGAGCCCCGTGCTCGGCGGCGCCCTGGGGAGGGATTATTGTGCTGGGATGGACCTCCGGAGGTATCTCGAGCAGTACGACAGGGTCCTCGGGGATCAGAACCGGCGCTACTTCATGGCGGAGCTGGAGGACGGCGAAATCTCCCCGCACGAGCTCAGCGACTTCGGCATCTCCTACAGTAAGCTTCAGAATCAGTACCTCATCGCGCTGGCGCATGCCCCGTACTCCGGGCAGGACCTAGAGGAGGCCATCGAAGCCCTCAGGAGGTCCGCCGATGAGCGCGGCCTCGTGCTCGACGAGGGTCTGCTGAGGCGCGTCCTGGTGGCGGCCTGGAGGGGAAATGTCCTGCTGACGGGGCCCCCGGGATCCGGGAAGTCGACCCTGGCCGAGCTGGTGGCGGCGGCGCTCGGGGACGGGAGGCCCCTCAGGGCGACCGCGAACGCCCTCTGGTTCAGGAGGGACGTGATAGGCGGATCCACTCTGAGGAACGGCGGCGAGTCCTGGAGGTCCGGGCTGTTCATTCGGGCGTTCAACCGGGCGGCCGAGGGGAACGGGCTGCGCTTCCTCCTGATAGACGAGCTGAACAGGGCGGACGTCGACAAGGCGTTCGGCGACTTCTTCACGATATTCCGGTCCCCGGACTCTGACAGTTGGGAGTTCCCGGTGCACCTGGCGGAGGAGATCCTGAGCTATTGCGGCCCGGCGGGCGGGGAGGGGGATCCGTGCGGGGCCATCGACAGTTGCAAGGAAGTGGATGGGGAGGCCAGGAAGTTCCTCCGCGCCTACTGCGGGCACAGGAACGACCCGTATGAGCTCAACAGGATCCTCCGGAGGGTACGCGTGATCGCGACCGCGAACCTCGTGGACGTGAGGACGCTCTTCCTCGTGGGCGAGGCCGCCTTCAGGAGGTTCTCGACGTTCGACCTGAAGTACCCGGATGGCGCGGAGGACTTGGAGGGATTCCTCCGGAGGCACGGGCTGGACTCTAGGCTCAGCGAGAAGGACAGGACGGAGATCTCAAGAATCGTGAAACTGCTGAGGCAGGTGAAGGACGAGGAGTGCAAGGACGTGCGCGTCTCACCGGCGGCCGTCGAGAACGCTGTCATGCTGATGGCCGCGACGACAGACCTCAAGGATCCGGCCCGCGAGTTCCGGGAATACCTCAGGGCCTCCATCGGGCCGACGGGCGGGGAGAAACTGATCAAGTGCCTGGAGAAGGCCGGCTGGAGGGAGGAGGGGGCGAGGGCGCCTGGAGGCGAGGGCGGAGGAGGAAAGGAGGAGGCGGCAGGAGAGGCTCGGCCATAGGATCCGCAGGATGGCCGAGCTCGTCGGCAGGTACTACGCGACGTTCTACGCCAGGAGGGGATACGAGGAGCTCCTCAAATCGATGATGAAGGGTGCCGAGGAGCCTTGGGAGGTCTCCGCGGACGCCGCGCGCCTGATACGCCTCTACGCGGCCGGCGGGATCCTGAGCGGCCTCCTGAAGCGTGTGGACGAAGCCCTGGAGGACATCCTTGTCTACAGGGAGTTCTCCGTCATGTACGGGGAGGAGCCGGACGGTTTCCTGGACGTCGCCAGGACCATCCCGATCTACCCGAGCGGGATGGTGGCGTACCTGACCTACAATCCGACGAGCAGATCCCCGGAGTACGCGATGCTGAGGCACATAGTCGAGGAGGCGCTCTCCATCTGGAGCAATCACGTCAACGCCGAGGTCGGATCCGACCCGATGCTCAAATTCCTGGGGCTCGAGGGGGACCTGGAGAAATTCCAGGGGTACGCGAGGGAGCTCGCCGAGAGGAAGGAGGAGCTCCCGTGCTACCCCGGAACCCGCGAGGACCTGGAGAGGGAGGCGAGGAGGCTCGAGCCGTACGCGCCGCAGTGGTTCAGGGAGGCGCTCGAGCTGCGCGACCTCATGCGCGCCCTCGAGGAGCAGCCGGCCGCCGCCGCGAGATCTGAGGACGTCAAGATGCGCGCCGTCCTGCTGGGATGGAAGCTATACGAGCTCCTGACCTTCTGCCTGGTAGCGTCCGCGCTGCTCGAGGACGGATATGAGGAGGAGTCCTCACAGGGGGAGGTGCGGCTCAAGAAGGGCGGGAGGTCGGTCGCGCTCATCCACGGAGCCCCGCTCGAGGGCAGCGCCGTCAAGAAGACGATTCCTCGCTGCATCGTGGCCCCGGAATCGCTGCGCGGGAGGCCGGACATCTCGCTCACGCTCAAGGGTGACGGTATCATTGCGGTCATGGACGCCAAGCTCTCATTCAGCCCGAAGTACGCGACGCTTGGCAGGTTCAAGGTGATGGCCTACATGTACGAGTACGGCGCGGACTACGGGGTCCTCGTGATCCCGGGGATAGACCGCAGGAGGCTCTACTATGAGGAGGAGGACGCCACCTACAGGCTGTACGAGTGGGCCAAGGAGCATGGCTACGTCGGGATCGCGATTGAGAGTGGCGGGAGGGAGCGCCGCCTCTACGTCCTGGTCCTCGACCCGCTCGAAGATCATTCGATCCTCAGGGAGAGGGTCAACAGACTGCTGGGGGAAATGGGGCTCATGGAATAACGCGGCCCTCGAGCGATCCCGCGGCGATACGAGGCTGCGGGAGATCGTGTGCCCATGAATGCGAGCCCACTAAGGCGCCCGGAGAGCCTTCGCGCCGATGAGCCGTTGAGCGTGCTATCAATCAGTTGGGAGAGGATTTTGCCCGCGCACTCGAACTTCCGGTTGAAGTCGGGATTATTTTTGACCTCCTTCTCTATGAGCTCGTACCACTCCTCCGGATCCGGTTCCCCCTTCACGTCTAATCCGAGGCCCCCTAGGAAGCCCTCAAGCTCCTTGGGTTCCAACAAGATATACCTACATCCCTCATGAATTACTGCGTCTACACATCCCTCGCCCTCGCTCGGCGGCTTTAGAACGCATATGCTATCATCCGGTTCATTCCCTAGCGGATTTTTACGCGCGTCGCCGTCCAGAACTGCTAGGTAAGGTATCTTTAGTTCGTCCAGCAATCCCTTGTAGTGTTTTAGATTATACTTACTATTCATATGAACAATTTCAATATCATTCCTCAATAATTCCTCCCACCAGCATGAGAGGCGCAGCGCCATCTCCAGGAACGCGCGGTCAGCGGGCCCCTCGCAGAGCACTACCCCTCTGGCGAAGAGGACACTGGGATTCACCATTCTTCCGATGGCTTTCAGGAATTCCTCTATGCTTCCTTGCCATTTATCCGGCGTGAGATACCCAATTACGGAGGCGCCGTCGCGCCCCCTATGCACCCTGATTATCGAGAGATCGGAGGCTCCGATGTCCGCTTCCATGAACAGTTTGGCGACCGCGGGCGAGTGCGTGATCACTATGACCTGATTGCGCCCCAGCTCTCTGGAGCACTCGCCGCGTCCCAGGAGATCCATGAGGAACTGGAAGAGCAGTGTCGGGTGCACATTGCTCGCGGGCTCGTCCAGGAACACCACGGACCCCGGGCGCCCGATGAGCGCCGTGAGCAGTGATAGGAGCTCCCTGTGGCCCTGCCCGGCCATGTCGATTGGGATCTCGACCTCCCGCCCGCCTTCCTTCTCCCTCAGGTAGATCCTAGGGTATTGCAAGACCGCGGCGTCTTCTTCCCGAGCGGAATCGGCGAGCCATACCTTCAGTTGAGCCTCAGTCTCCTGCGAATTCGAACGAGGCCGCGGCTGCACCTCAAGCCGCTCCAAGCTGATCCCGACCTCTTCACCACGGAAATATCTGGAGAAGCATCTCGATATCCTCCGGAAGCGTTGCCTGCCCTCGGGGCCGCTCGAGAGGTACAGATACGCCAGGAATGGCTCCACGTTCCTCAGGTAGGCGTCGAGCGATGCGTAGCGCGCGCCCACATCGTCCAGGACTTTAACGAGGTCCTCCTCGTCCTCCTCCTTCACCAGATCGGATCTGAGGAAGCCCCTCAGGGCCGACAGCTTGCTAAGGCCTGAGAGCGGCCTCTCCGAGCCAGCGAAGAGCAGCCCGCCTAGGATGATCCTAAGCAGCAGGTAACTCGTACCATAGCCGGTGGCAGCGGGTTGCGAGATGCCAGCCATTTGATAAATATCGGCGATTCTCCGCGACGCATCTTTCACCGCATAGTTGACTGATGGATGGATATCCTGGGATGGAACGATTCCTTTGGATCCCGCACAGGAGCGCATAGTAGCGTCAAGCCGTTCACCGAGCTGCGCACGGTCCGGGGTCTTCTCCAAGGTCGCCAGCAGGTTCTCCAGCAACTCCTTCTTAGTTTTGCAGGCATGCTCCGCCCGGGGATCCGCCCAGCGCTCGACCGGGAACTCCGCCCGGGAGCTCGGGCTCTCGTAGGCGATTCCCTCCTCTTGGGCAGTGTGAAATTCGACGCCGTCTACGAGCAACCTTAGATGCAGACCCGGGAACGCCAGCTCATGATATCCATACATCATGCGTCCCGAGGGATCTGTGGGGCGCCTATCCTTGGTCCACGATATTGAGATGCGCGCGTTCCGCAGAAGCTCCTTCAGCTCACCCGCATGCTCCCCGAAGTCGTATAGATACGCGGTATTACTATTCTTATTATTATTCTCAACAACATAATAGCGGAGCAGGTCGTACGCGGCCTCTACCTCCTCGTCTGAAAGCACGACCTCGAGGTCTATACCCGCCGACTGCTTGTCTGGATCGTGCAGGTAGTTGATAACCTTGGCCGGCTGGATCTCCTCGAGTTCGACCACCGCCCTCATAAAGCGCAGCGCCCTGATTATGTTCGTCTTCCCGGAGCCATTCGGGCCGACGATCAGCGTCCTCCTCCCCAGCTCTATCCAGCCCGAGTCCTCGTTAGCCGGGTCATCGTAGGTCAGGAGGTTGCGGATCCTCAGCCTACTTATTATCTGCGGCACGTATGAGGAGGGATGCACGCGCTAAAAAGGATTGCACGCCGCATCGAACTCGCGCGTGCCCCTCACGATGTCAACTGCCTCGCGCGGTCCACGGCATATGAGCTCCCCGTGTCCGCCCTTATGAGATCTCAGCGCCTCGCGCCGGCGAGTTGTGCCACCTTTCACGCGGCGGAGTCCCATCGCGTTCGCCACCTCCCACGGGGAGGGACGGAGGATCTCCTGACATGCCTCGCGGATGGCTTCGCCGCCGGGGCAGCGCTGCCGTTGCCGGCGCGAACCGGGCCTAACGTTGGGCGCGATCGCGGTAACGCGGTAAATAATACAATATATTCCTCGAATTCCCATCCGAGGCGTGATGGAGCGTTGTGATAACTCCAAGTGCGATGACGTCCGTCAAGTGGTTCACGATCTGAACATGGTGCTCGCGGGCGTGATCGCATCGTACTTCATTAGGGTGATGACGTCGTCGAAGGGCGCGGCCCCCATCTACGTCCTGGAGGGGCCGGGCCATTCCAACTTCCTAAGCGCCCTCGGAGTCTCGGTGGTCATCGCGAGTTCCGTGGTGCTCATCCCGGTATTCTGGGGGAAGTACTTCTCCCTGCTTCACAGCTGCAAATGCTGCAGCCTGCCGGTGGAGGTCATCTACTCGTTCGCGGCGCTGCTCCTCCCGGTGGCCGCCCTCCTGGCGATCATACCCGTACCCCCACACTGGGTGAACAACGCCGCTTGGCTCAACATGCATCATATCGCGATCGTGTACCTATTGGCGGGCCTGTCGATCGTCATGCTGAGGCTCCACTGGAAGTGGTGGTGCAAGCGGCCATCGGGCACTGCCGCCGCATGAGCAATCCCGGCGCGCGGCGCATCCATAGGCCGCACGGACGGCGAATGGGCCGCCGGATGGAAGCCTCGCGCGGGCCTCCAAAGGCTATGAGATTGAGATTATGTGAAGAAGGCGTGCCACACCTGTGAAGGGAGTGGATCCACACGTCGGGTGGGCGGTCCCGGGTCTAAACCGCACGTTATCCGCTTCCTCTCTTTAACTTTTATTGCAAATTTGATTATAACACTATACTGTATGCGTCCCCGGCCGGGCCGGCGTGAGAATCCGGCCCGTGCCGCCACTGCTCCCGTATACGGCGCCGGGCCGTTGATTCAATCGAGTAAATTCCGGAGAGTCCATCGGGGCTCCGGGGGAGGGATGCTCCACGGGTCGGCCGAGGGATTCATTACACGAATATGTAAAATTCCGGGGGTCCGATGTGACAGGACACAACCGTCCGTTTATGTCACGCGCGGCCGGCGAAAACGCTCCAGGCGCGCCCGAAGCGCGGGCGCCCTTAAAAACCCGGGCCGGCACGAATCGGCGGTACGCGTAATACTTGCGCCATTATTACTTCCCGCGCCGCGCCCCCAGCAGGTCGGCCCAGCCCGACTCGATGCCGCGCCTCACGACCGGCGGCAGATCCGGCGTCCTCAGGACGGCGCGCAGCCAGCGGCGCCGCGCCCGCGCCACGACCCCGGGATCCTCGTCATAGAGGTCGGGGTCGCCAAGTTGCACGACCCCGGCCGCCTCGTACCTCTCGTCCCCGCCGGCGATGTGCCGCCCCGGAATCACCTCCCTGCCCCTGGCGCGCCAGCGCGCCGCGATGACCTCGTAGAGCTCCTCGAAAGTCACCTCTTCCGCCCCGCGGCCGGGCAGCACGTCCTCGATGTAGTACCGTTCCCACGCCGTGGTGGGCGTCACGCCGGCGTCGCGGAGCAGCGTATCGTTGAGGATGTCGCTGGCGTATTCCGCGACCAACTGATCCCGTCCCCGCCACCTCAGGTTGTCGGCCATCAGGGCGTGCATCGCCTCGTGGGCCAGCACGAACACGAGTCGCGCAACTCCAGCCCGGCCGCCTCCTCCACGCTCACGTCTATTATCAGCTTCTCGGTCGTCACGGCCGCCGCCTCCCCCAACAGTGATGGTATCCTGCGCACCGCTAATACGGGCAACCTCTCCAGCGCCGCGACGAGCCACCGGTGCGGCGAGAGCTCCCGGTAGACCTCCGGCATCCTGGCGCGCAGCGCCGCGACGCGGGGGTCGCTGTCCATCTCCCGGAGGACCTTCTCCGCCTCCGGGTACTCCTTGAGTACGCGCCACTTTTCGGTCACGCAGTCTCACCTCCCTCGACGGGCGGCGCGGTGCTGGAGCCAGCCGCGGGGGCCACCGGCGCCAATAAATTTCAATTCCCGTAATAAGTAATATCAGCGTTGGTATTAAAGTCATCCTTTTCGGCCCTACATTGTTTCGGCGGGCGCTGAAACGTGCGGCCGTGCCCCTCCGGCCCTGACCTGGCCACCCGTAGTACCTGCGCAGGCATTACACGCGCGGCTGCACCGGTGCGCGTGGACCCAGCGCCCGCCGGCGCGGATCCCCTCGCGCCCGTCCCGCAGGTGGCTCTCGCGCTGGCACGGTCCTGGTGCTCTGGACGGCGGAGGCGCGCTGGTAGAGGCGACAAAAACGACAAGCCTCGCCCTTCAGGGCGGTGATGGGGTCGGCCGATCCGCGCCGGGCCGCCGGCACGCTACACTGCGCACGCTCAAACTCCCACGCCTTCGGCCCGTGCCGGCCAGCGCGCTACACCACATCCGCCACGCGCGTAATATCTACACAAGTATGTGCCATCGGCCCGTTTTAAGGCCATGTGACACGGAAAGGCGCAATGAGCGCTCAGAACCAGGAGGAACTGGGGAGGGGCCCCGTGCTCCGCCCCCTGGAGTGCTGGAGCCTCATATGGGCGGCGGAGGTCGCCGCGCGGCTCGGGGCGCCGGAGGCGGTGCTCATGGCGTCGCGTCGCGGCGCGCGCCTCTTCAGCGCGAATGACCTCTGGTCGCCGGCGTGGTGGATATCCACCACGATCCGGCGGCCGGAGGCCGCGGGCGGCCACGCCGTGATCGCGCCGCCGGCGGCGATCGTGAGGGCGCTACGTGGAGCGTGCGCGCTGAGGGGCCGGGGCGGCGCGCTCCTCTCATGTGGGGCCGGCGCCTTCCACGTCGTCGGCCCCGCCGCCGAGGCCGAGGTGCGCGGCCGCATCATCCAGTTCAGGGCCGGCAGTGCCATTCCGGTGAGTGAGGACGAGGAGCTCGACGTGGACGCCGAGGACCTCGCCGCCGAGGCGAGGCTGCACTACTTGGAGCTCGCTGGCACCGTGAACGCCATGGTAGCGGTCACGCCGCCGCCGCGCGCGATGGAGCTCCGGCTGATGCGCTCGCCGGGGCTGCTCAGCGAGTGGTGGCTCGAGGTGGCGGGCGATGGTTTCACGCGCCGCCTGCCGGTCGAGGTGCGCATACGGCCGGAGCGCGATGCCGTGGTGGGCCGCTACCCGGCCGCGATACTTAACGCGCTGCTATCGATCCCGATATGGAACGACATCGCAGTCGAGTTCGCCGGGCCCGCGGACCTCCCGGCGTTGCGCGCGCGCTGGGAGGAGCGCAACCGGCGCACCGAATTCCAGCTCGCGCCGCTGGGGTAGCGGCCCCTCCCCCTTCCCCATTTTTGATCCCCCATTTCGCCCACGCGGCCGGGCCGTTCCGAGGTCGCGGGGCGGCTGAATGCTTAAATATTACCAGCATTCGTAATACTTGCGGAGGTGAGAAGTGTGGCGGGAGTGAGGACCTCGGTCATATTGGACGAGGAGCTCTACACGCGCCTAATGCACGCGGCCGTGGACTCCAGGTGCTCCATCTCGGTGCTCGTGGAGCGCGCGCTGCGGCGCGGCCTGGACGAGGGCTGGCTGCCCGGCGAGAGGTGCGCGCGCAGGCGGCGCAACGCGGAGAAGGCCGGCGCGGCGCCTTAAAGGGCGGGCCGACATGGGGGATCCGGGATGGCGAACCCGTACGTCTACGTGATATTGGGGATATTTCTGATAGCGCTGGTAGGCGGGGGGCTGTTCCTGCTGATGGCGCTCGGGGTGCTCCCGCCGAGCATCATCGGTGCGGTGCAGCGCCTCGGGGGGCAGCTGGGCGGCGCGGTGAGCAACGTGGTGTTTACGCAGCCGCCGGGCGGCGTGAACTCGAAGGGCCAGCTGCTGTTCAACGGGACACCGCCGGGTTACGGCAACCCGAATGGGTATGAGTTACCATACTCCGTGGAGCTCGCCGGGATCAACTTCTGCTATCCATATGACGCCGGGTACCTATGGCTGGAACCGAACCACACCTACACGTTCAATGCGACGCTGTACGTGACCTATGGTATGGGGCCCAACCCAAAACAGTACGGCACCACCGTGCCGGTGGTTCTGACCCCCGATGTCGGCGTGGTGAGCGGCCTGAACATATCATTGGTGCCGAACGAGGGGCAGCTCCCGTTCAACGCCACGTTGGTCATCACTGTCGGGCCGCGGATAATCGTGAGCCAGAATTCTATCTTCGCATATTATCCCAGCTATGGATATGTGGCCTTCGCGCCGAGTTTTATTATCAACGCCCCAACTAATCCTAAAGTGAATGGTTGGCTAGCCGGCACTGGATCTCTATCACTTCGCATAGCACCCCAGTACGTCTACTTCCAGAATGGTACACCTGTGACCGCGACGCCGGGCCTGCCGTGATCACGGCCAGTAGCCCGAGACCGATAGTGTCACTGTGCCAGGGTTGTAGTAATAAGACGGTGGATTGCTCCACCATATCTGTGCCTGCACGGTCGTGAGGTATGGCCCCATACCCTGCTGGTTGAAGAAGTACCCCTGAGAGTTCGTCGTCGCCTTATCATAGGGCCCCCTTCCACCGGTGCCATCAACAAACCACTCTATATAGTGTATCTGAATGGCCTGCCCGCCTATCCCGGCGCCGGTCGCTGGGTCAATGAGGTACCCACTGGTCTGCGCGACATAAACGTTACCGCTTGGAACCACCGACAGGCTCAGGCCACTCCATGCGGCCGGCTCCTGATATATGTCGGTCGCGGTGTTCCACTGATCCTGCTGGACCCATATGCTGTTGGGGCCGCTTACATATGAGAGGCTCTCGCCGTACGCCGAGATCGAGGACGGCGGGCTCCAGTAGTAGTACATATTGGCCGGCTCGTACGCGCTGACGATTGTTTGGATCACGGTATCTGAGAGGTACGTCACCGCCTGGACCAAGACGTAGCCCGTGTAGTCGTAGTCCACATAGATCGTGTCAGGCGAGCTCGGGGTGAGGCTGTAGCTCGCGCTCGTGATCGTGCTCCCCGTGTTGCTGTCGTAGTACCACTGGAACAGTGTCGGGTAGCCCGCGGAGTCCTGCCCCTGGTAGGCCTGCATCGAGACGGTGGACCCCGCGGGGACCCAGAACGTGATCGACCCCGAGGTTATGGTGCCCACGTAGGGGTTGTATATCGTGACCTCGCCCGGCGCGCTCCCGGATATGTACTGCACCGTGACCTCCACCTGCTTCTGATAGGTCGCCGTGACGCTGCCCGGCTGCGTGGCCGTGAAGGACCCGGACTGGCCGCTCGCGAGGCCGCTCGTTGAGATCCACGTGTACTGTACGCCGGCCGCGCCGGGCACGGGTGAGGTCCAGGAGTATGAGACCGTGGATCCGTATGGCACCGTTATGCTCACCGGGAGGCTCGAGTAACCATATGACTGCCCGTTCACGGTGAGGACCGTGCCCTGAGCATCTGACCCCAAGCCGCTGGCCGAGAACGTGATCACTATCTGAAAGTACGCAGTCTCGGTGATCGGGCCGTTCATGGTTATCGTCGCCGGGTTCGCGCCCCCCGAGTAGCTGCCGCTTCCGGAGCCGACCCACCCGTAGAACTGGTAGCCCGAGTTCGGTGTCGCCGATATCTGGACTGAGGAGCCGGCGTTGTACCAACCTGAGCCCGGCGAGACCGACCCGGCGCCGCTCGGGCTCACCTGCATCGTCAGGTAGTACTGTATACCGTAGGTCGCCGTAACGCTGCCCGGTTGAGTAGCTGTTATGGTGCCGCTCTGCGCCGTGCTCAGTCCGCTGGTGCTCTGCCACACGTACCGCTTCCCCGAGGTGGAGGACGACACCGGGGAGCTCCAACTGAAGGAATGCTGAGATCCGTACGGCCACACGAAGGTGACCGGGAGGTTGGAGTAGGAATACCCCGTCCCGTCGACCGTGAGAACCGTGCCGGAGGCGTCGGACCCCATACCACTGACCGAGAATGTGATTGCGACCGCGAAGTTCGCCTGCTCTGTGATCGGGTAGTTCACCGTCACGGAGACCGGGTTGCTCGACCCGGAGTAGCTCCCAGTGCCGGAGCCCGACCACCCGGCGAACATCACGCCGCTGTTCGGCGTGGCCGTGAACTGCACGGTGGTGCCGGGCGCCACGTAGAACGTCGTGCTGCCGGGGCCGCTCACGGAGGCCGAGCCGCCCGACCACGACGCGGAGGCCGAGCCGCCGGCCTGCGCTGAGAGGGTCACGCCTATGTAGAACACGGCGGTCTCTGTTATAGGGCCGTTCATCGTGACCGTGGCGGAGCTACTCGTCCCGGAATAACTGCCGCTCCCGGAGCCGACCCACTCGTAGAATTCGTAGCCCGAGTTCGCCGTGGCCGATATCTGCACTTGCGCGCCGGCAGGCTCCCAGTAGCTGCCCGGCGCCGGGTTGGTGGTGCCCGCGTAGCTAGGGCTCGCCTGCATGGTGAGGAGGTATTGCGTGCCATATGTCGCGACCACTTGGCCGCCGCCGGCCGGCACCGTGAACGTCCCGGACTGGGCGTTGTCCAGCCCGCTGGTGCTCACCCACACGTACCGCACCCCGGTCGAGCCAGGCACGGGCGAGCTCCAGGAATAGGACACCTGCGTGCCCGTCGGGATCTCGAGGGTGACCGGGAGCTGGGAGGCGATGAACTGGTACGAGTAGCTCTGGCTCCCGCCCTCCGCGTACTGGCTGATCGTGTAGGTGACCGTGAGCACCACGCCCTGCGCGTCGGATCCCAGGCCGTTGGCCGCGAAGGTCACGGGCTGCGGGAGGGCCTCGAAGTTCGCGGTCTCGGTCATGTCGTCCCAGACGTAGATAGTCGCTGTCTGGTTGGTCCCCGTGTAGGAGTAGTTGCCGGTGCCCGTCCACCCGGTGAACGTCCAGCCGGGGTTCGCGGCCGCGGATATCGTCACCTCGGTGCCGTAGGGGTAATAGTAGGTGCCGGGCGCCGGGCTCGTCGTGCCGCCCTGCGGCGGGCTCGCCACCATAGTTAACGAGTAGCGCCCGAGCGCCGGGTTCTGCATATCGAACGAGCTCCACCAAACATTGCCATACGACGTCACGACCGCGTACATGTACGGCTTCTGTAGGAGGTCCACAAAGGTGTAGCTCTGTCCCGGGTAGAGCGTCACGTCCTCCGGGATCACTGAGACGCCGCCGGATGGCGAGACCCTGAGGATCTCTGTTATGCGCGACGGGTGCGCCCAGGCATCGGTCACGGTTAAGTTGCCCAGGCCGGTCGTTGGGTCGAAGCTGTAGCTGAGCGCCAAGTATTCCTGATTCTTCATGCTGATGACTTGGTGTTCCTCGTACGCGTTGAAGAATCCCGCGAGGCCACTAGCGTAGATATAGGTCAGTGATATCACGATGGTGGCCAGTATTGCAAACAGTAGGATGCCGGCCATCATAGTGCTAACGGCGCGCCTGCGCGCTGGCCCGCGTCTCACGCTGGCGCGTGCCGCGGCACCTTTTAAGGCGCCGGCAGGTCGGTAATATCAGCGCAAGTATTACTCGCCGCGCGCCCCCCGCACCCACCCGCGCGCTAGACTACGCCGCCGGTAGTCATCTAGGCCCCTTCCCACGCGTGCCACGTGGCGCAATATTTATATGTGAGTAATTGCACTAGTATTACTTATGAGCAAGAGTAGTGTTGAGGGGAGGGCGGCCGGCGGGTTCGACCCGCCCTTGGTGAGGGGGTACGATGGGCGCTACTACTTCGCGCTGAGGGGCAGGGATCCCTACGGCGGGATCGGCACGCTCTACGTGCCGGCGGACGTGCGCGACGGGGAGCTGTCATACTTCGACGAGCGCGGCAAGCATCACTGGATGCTCATCAGGCGCGACGACCTAGCCGACCCCAGGGAGGTTGAGGGCAGGTTCGTGAAGTTCAGGCCGTTCAAGCACGCACTGGCCTTTGAGGCCCGCTACAGGGGGCGGACGATCTACGTCCCCGTGCCCGGCGGGTGGTACCAGGATCCGGAGGATCACTACGGGAGGTGGGTGTTCGCTATCAGGGCCGCGGAGGACGAGCCCGACGACCGGTACATGAAGAAT
>Ga0080005_140536_pt1 | contig 15603 bp, 14 predicted proteins | sample JossMetagenome_2_FD_69208 | JGI IMG/M metagenome (GOLD analysis project Ga0080005, IMG submission 69208) | Hot spring sediment microbial communities from Joseph's Coat, Yellowstone National Park, USA - JC3_ASED (SPADES assembly) (version 2) | ecosystem: Environmental > Aquatic > Thermal springs >... | reverse complement strand
CTGAGGGCTCGGCTACCAGCGTGTAGAACACCGGGACGAGTCTGCCGGAGATCTTGTCGGGCCACCTCCTCACGAGCACCTGTATTCTTTCTAACGTCTTCTCTACGTCGCGGCCGCCAGCGCGTACCTTCGCCTCGCCTACTGCAGTGAGCGCGCCGGCGTTGCAGTAGATGTCCAGCTCGTAATCCGAATCTAGGCGCAGCCTCTCCGCCGCGCATCTATGGCCCCGTTGCTCAAGCAGATACTGAACCATCTCGCGGCCGCTGTCCTCCACGCTGATGGTTATAGACTCGATCTGCTCCTTAGTAGCCATCTTGTCCTCAATACGCTTGAGATCCTCCTTAGTCGCCATCCTGTCCTCCAGCCTTTTTATGACGGCGTCGAAGTATTCCTTTGTTACAAACTTCTCCTCGGCCCACTTCTTCAGTTGTTCCACTGCAGTCTCTAGGTCTTGCTTGGTGGCGTATTGCTTGAGATCTTCCTTGGTTGCGAACTTCTCCTCAGACCATCTCTTCAGCTCCTCTACGGCGGCTTTGATATCATCCTTTGTTGCTACGTTAAGCGGCACGGCAACGGATCCAGCAACCACCTGCGCCAGCTTCAGCCTAGCCTCTGGGTGTTTCGTGAGGAGGTCCAGCAACGTCTCGGCAACGCGGCCGTCGGCCCTCAGCGCCTCTAGAAAGAGGTCTCTAAAGAATATGGGCTCCCTCTCCACAAGCTCCCTCAAAGCCCTCTTCAAAACCTCAACATCCACAGTGTAATCTAGACCCATTTTAAAAAAACTTAAGGCCGAAACCCCCGCCGCACACCACCCCGAAGAGCCCCAGTAGAGGAGGCCCGGCAAGCATCCGCCGCGTACGGCCTCAAGCAGCCGCGGCGCAGACAAGAAACCGCGGCCCAAACCACACATCACGTAGACGGCAACGCCGCCGCACACGGCCAGCCCCCAGGGCCTCCGCGCCGCCAGCCACCCCGGCAAACGCGCCGCGCAACCCGCCCGCCGCAGAGAGCTACCCGGCCGCCAACGCCGCGAGAAACAAGGCGAGGAGCGCCGCGGCAGGCAACGCCAGCCTCCAATCTCTACACCCCAACGCCGCCGAGACGACGGCCACCACAGGCGCCGAGGAGAAAACCCGCAGACCGACCTCTGCAACGCCCACGACGGAGAACCGGCCGCCGCCACCGTCAACAAGACTCCGCCGTAAAACCTACCGCAGGTCACAGCGCCAGCAGATTAACCGCGGCGAGAAGCAAAACCCCCAAAAACACCAGCCGCACCACCCGCGCCTTCACAAACGCCGCAACCCGCGCCCCCAGAAAAGCCCCCAGCGCAACCCCCACCTGCGTCGACACCAAGAAATCAGGCCTAAACCCCGCCGAGAGGTACGTCGCCGCCGCGTCCCCAAGCGCGATGGTAGCCCCAGAACAAGCCACCTTAAGAGGAAGCCCCATCACCAGGTTAAACACCGGAACCAGCGCCCAGCCGCCCCCCACCCCAACCGCTCACAAGCCCAACCCCAAACGCAGCCGCCAGCCCCCACGCCGTTCGCCCAGCGCCGTACCTCACCACAGACCCCAACGACTCCCCCCAAACCCCCACAAACCCGAGCCGGACGGCGAGCCTGTCGATACGCCGCGGAGGCCACTCCGCCCTCCTACCCAACAAGGCAAAAACCACCAAGAGGAGGAGAACCCCCAGCCCCACCTCCACAGCCCTCCTGCCCCCCTCAACGCCCGCCAGAAACAAGCCGAGGCGGGCCCCCAGAAACGCGCCCAGCGACACAGCCGCCCCCGCATAAGCCACAAGCCTAAGCAACCCCCCGCCACAGGTAGAGAGACCCAGCCACAGAAGACGTCGCCACGAGGAGCCCTCTAGCCCTCGCCAAGTTCACATCCACGCCGAGGAGCCCCAAGGCAAGAGGCGTAAAAAGCACGCCGCCGCCGACACCAGCCAAAGGCCCCACGAACCCCACCAAAAACCCCACCACAAAAAACAACATACTACGGCGGCGGCACCTCTTCCTCCTCAGACGCGCGCTCCAAAGCCGCCAAAACCGCCGCCTTCACGTCGCCCCCAGCCACCAGCTCCTCGAAGAGGGCCCGCCTAAAAGACGCCGGGAGATCCTCCACAAAGCCCCGGGCGTCCACCCTAGCCGAAGGGAAGCGCCGAAGCACCAACTCCCCCAGGGCGTCGTCCAGCTCCAACACAAGCATATAAAGCCCCCCGCCGAACATCGGCCTCACCAACCTCTCAAACGGAGTACCGCGGAGCCTGGCGAGGCGCCCCTCGTCGAGATACAAGGCGATGCGCCTCATAACACCTCCAAAGCCTCCTCCTTAGCCCTGAGGTACTTCACAGTGACGAAGGGGTGCCCATGGACCCGCCACCACTTCACCACCACGTCATACACCTCAGGACGCATAACCACAGAAGGCGGCCGAAGACCCTCCAGGAGAACCCCCCGCAGAAGAGAGCCAGAAACCCTCTCCACCTCGTGGCCGCAGAGAGGCCCCTCGCCCGGCCCACCTAAGTAAGTCCACTCGCCGCACTTGGGACAATAGGCAAACTCCCCCAGCAAAACAGGCCTAATCCTAAGCCCCTTATCCACCTCATGCGGCGGCTTGTCTACGCCGTAGCTCGGGAGGCCCCGCGTCCAGAGCACATGGACGGCGTAGGGGTCGAAGAAATCGCCCACATTCGCGTGGTCGCGCCCAAACATGTGATGCGTAGCGCCCATATTCTGCCGAATAACCCCATGGAGAATAGACTCCAGAAGGCTGCCGTAGCGCATATCCCACAACACAAACGACACCACATGCCTCCCACCTGCGAAATAGCCGCCGAGGGCCAACGCCTCGTGGCCCTCTAAAATCGCCTCGTCCACAAAATCCCCAAGCCTCCTGGCGCCGATCACGGCGTTGACAAGCACCGCATCCCCCGGCCTGCCGCCGCCGGCCACGAAAAGCGCCCTCTTCATAAAAACCTCGTGCCCCACGTGGGGCACGTTCCGCGTCTGATGAGCCACCACCACCCTCCACCCCCTAGCCTCAATCAGCTTCCGCGACTCCGCCGGCGGGAGCCAGAAGCGGCCGTAGGGCTCTCTAAACCTCGGCGGGTTGACGATTGCGACTTTGCCAGCTACTGCGAGAGGCTTAAGCGAGCGGTAGATAAGCCAGCCGGGGTGCTTCTCGTCGAAGCCCCTCCTCACCACCTCGCCGTTTCTCTCCGGCGTCCCAAAGACGGCGTCGGCGAACTCCCGCCTGTCGGGCAACTTATACACCTCCTCCACCCTCAACACGGCGAAAGGCCGGCCGCGGAGCGTAAGAACGATTCTGCGAAGGTAAGATTTAATTAACGAATTCCCGCAAGTCAATAATGACCCTAGAGGATGCTATCATAGATTGGGATAGAGACCTAGGGGAACAAGGTCAAGAACTCATAGTTATTTTAACTCGTGGAGATGATTTCTCAAAAATAGCTGGTGGTGCTGATGTAAATTCAATAAATCTTGCTAAGGCGTTACATAAATTAGGATATAGTGTCGTATATTTACGGCTATGTTTTAATTGCAATAAAGTAAATATAATACGATTACCATATATACAAATTGAGATGCCTTCTAAAACCGCTGATCATATGTTCTTATCATTCATGCTGAAAGATGATGTTAAACTTCTTAGAGATTTTTTAGTAAAGATACTTGATAAAGTAAAAATTAAACATATTATAGTTATAGCTAATAACATTATATCTTTACATCATTCGTTATCTATTAAAAATTTAAGTTTATTTAAAAATAAAATATCGGTGATATGGTATCCTGGTGGGAATGACCTCACTTGCCCTCTTCATACGGAGGTATGCCCATTTTCAAACTCATATACAAAAACATATGGTCACCAATATACGTACCGTTTCTTTATTACAAAATGTTTACCACATATACTTCAAACTCGTGGATTAACTGCATATCACATTATAACGTGGCCTTATTTAAGAAGCAAAATCATCAATAATATAGATGGAATCTTAGCACGTCGGTCAGTTTACATTGAGGGATGTAAATATTTAAACTTTAATAAATGCTACTATGTAGGTTTCGGAATTGACACTGAAACATTTAAACCTAGAAACAAAATGGAAGTAATAAGAAATATCATTAAAAAAGATTATTTGCAAATAATTAATAACGCTCAAGTCTTTGGAAATTTTTATGGATTAGTTAATGATATTCTTAACAATTATGATACTACAGTTATAGGTTACATTGGTTCAACAGAACCATGGTGGAAAAATACGACCTTATTACTAAACACCTTTAAAAACGTAGTTAAATTAAAAAATAATATTAAACTATTAATAGTTGGTCGCCACACTAAATCTCTACTGCCCATCCTTGAAAAAATTCCTAAGGACATAATCGACAAGATCACTATAATTGAGAGAATACCTCATAAATATATACCATTATTGTATAATTTAATTGATATTTTTATTAATCCTTCGCTATTAGATTCATTAGAAGTTAATACATTAGAAGCGTTGGCCTCTGGAAACATAACTCTAGCAAGCAAAAAAGGTTGCATAGACGATTTAAAATATTTAGGAATCAATAGCGTTATAACTTTCTACCCAGATACGAACTCTTTATCATCAGCATTAGAAGTGGTTCTGAGTGATATTGGCTCATATAGGGATAAAGCTCTTAGGGAGATTCAGCAAATACATAAGCAACTTAGCATAGAGGCATTCGGAAAACGCATTGCAGACGCCATAAATTTTATAAAAGAACCTAGAAACAGAGGTTATGACGCTAGAGAGAAATAGATTGATAGTTCATATAGGATATGTCGCAAACGTGCCTTATTTCTTATGTTACGGTTTACAAGTGTTAGGATATAAATGCATCAATTTAATTCCTAAATCAATACTAAATTCAATATACTCTAACATATATTATGGATCTACTACTAATGGTAATCCACTTAATGTAAATATATTGCCAATAGACGACGATTCGCCCTATAGATTCATATTAAATGTTACAAAATATTTAACTAGATTAATGATGAAATATGGAATTAATCTAACAGTTCACCTTCATATAGGTTCTGCATTAAGCAATTTATTAATTATTAAGAGTATTACAAAAATTTATGGAACCAAGCTTTTCGTTAGTTTTCATGGAAGCCTTCTAGAAATGGTAATAAACAAACCTTTTTTTGTTTCAACACCTGATTTACTTGAATACTGTAGAAAATTCGAGTTGGAATGTACTTGGTTACCAAACCCCATCGACCCTATTGTGATTGATAAAGCTAAAGACAGAAAATATGCATCCGATGTTTGTAAGATTTTTATCCCTACCAGGTTTGATCATACCAAAGCTCTTAATAAATTTTTTGACCAATTTATTAGATTAGCAACGGAATTTAGAAATGTTAAATGTGAGATTACTTGGATATTATGGCCAAATACTATTCGTGATGCTAAACCGATTTATAGTAAATTAAAAAAATATGAAATTATCAAAAATTAATTTGCTTCCATTACTAGACCGTATGAGACTAATTCATATGTATCTTGATCACAATCTCGTTGTTGGTCAATTCAAGTTCGGCATACTGAGTATGACAGAGTTAGAAGCTCTAGCATCTTTAAACCATGTTCTTATGGGTCCTCTTAACGTTACGGCCCGATTAGTTTATAGGAGTCCAGTACCTGTAATTGAGGTGAGAGATTCTCAAGATATAGCAAATGCCATAGATAGGGCGTTAAAGGGCCCAAATAAAGATGGAATATATTTCGTGTCAAAGTATCATAATCCATTAAAAACAGCTGAACATTTAGTTAATTTATACGATAAATTATGATAGTGTTATCATTGATTCTACCAATAAAAAATGAGGAAAGTAACCTCATATATTTATGTCAAAGTATTTCTGTTCAAGCATTTAAGGATTATTTTGAAGTTATTATAGTTGATGATAGTGATCTTAATCATGCGAAGTATGTGGATTCATGTATTGATATTTTGAGTAGGAGCGAAGTTAGGGTGAAGTATTTAAGGGGGAGCGGTGATGGTGTTGGGAGTGCTATGTTTAAGGGTCTTTCGGCAGGTGGTGGGCGTTACGTTTATTTTCTTGATGCTGATAATATTCTTCGCAAAGATTTCATGGCTAAGGTTATTCCTTGGTTAAAAGAAGACGTTGCAGTCTCCTTCCTTTCCGGAGGAGTTATCTTGAAGGGAATAACTGGGCTTTTCTACGGTACCTTACTACTTGCCGCTTTAAGAGGGGGATTAAAATTCCATAGAAGATATGGCCTTGTTAATACGCATTATATATGGCGCAAGGATGTTCTCATGCGGTTTGCTGAGGTTAAGTATCCTAAGCTATCCTTGCTGGATCAAATTGATTTTGAGGGTTTAATTAAGGCGAATTCTAAAGGTCATCTTCATATAGATGAGGTTCTTGTCATAGATACTAGACATGTGTACGAAAACTTTGACTTGATGTTTATTTATAGAAGATTTAAATGGTATTGGAGTTCATTTAAAAGCCTTAAAAGAATTCTAGGGCTTAGGGATGTTAAGTTGGCATTAATGATCATTCCTATATTAATTCTTATTCTTTATTTAGTTTTATTAGTTATAAATATTAATGTATTATTGGTTTTAATGGCTTTATATGGATTCTTATTGGCTATAACATCTCGCATAAAGGCAAATAACACGTTTGCTCAGCTCATTATAGGCGTAATCTGGTTACCGGTGACGCTTATCGTTAGAAGTGGTATTGCATATACAACCTTATTCTCTATCTTAAAGAATTACAGCAAGTTACGTTGAGAGGTATCGCCTATCTCCCGCCGGCGATGTGTCATTTTTCATATCTGCCACACATTAGAAGCAAGGCTTCCGGCGATTTCCCATCTTGTCTTATTCCAGTGCATACGGCGTTGAGACGATGATCGCTATGATTCCGACATGTGCGGTATAGGGGTCTTTACTACCAGTTGAAGCCGTCTGAGCATGTTCGTGGTTTGGGGCCGGGTGTTCGACGTGGTGGTGGACATCCGCAGGTGTTCGCCGTATTTCGGCAGGTGGGTCGCGGCGGAGCTGGGCCCGGCGAGGCGCTTTGGATTCCGCCGGGCTTCGCCCACGGCTTCCAAGCCCTAGAGGAGACCCACCTCCTCTACCTAGTGACGAAGGAGTACGACCCTCAGCGCGATAAATGCATTAGGTGGGACGACCCGGCCATCGGCGTGAAGTGGCCCGCCCCCGACAAAGCCATACTAAGCCAAAAAGACAGAAACTGCCCCCCTCTGGCGGAGGCGGAGAACAACTTCGAGTATCCGGTATAAAGCCGTAAACTTAGTAGTTTTGCTATTTCTGGGGCTTTCTTGCCTTCGGCGTGCTCTATTTTTTCTAGAGTTTTGTTGAAGAGAATATCGACATTGTTGCTGAGGATTTTTATCTTGTGGTGGAAGGCGCTGTCTGGCGGTTTTCCGATTCCGCGTACTTGAAACATCTGGTCAAGATGCACGCCGAAAGTTTAAGCTAGGACTAGGTGGAATCATATGGTGTTTGTGTAAGAATCTAAAAGTGAAATAAAGGTTTTTTCTTTCTACATACAAACAAAACCCTCATGATAGTCGCATCAGACCACGGTGAGTTACCAGGTGACGGCGGGCTTCACCACATATTCACCCTAAGAGACGGAACCATAAAGTATCCTTATACGTCAAATATCCAGATGGGTCACGTCTTAATACAGTTGTTACGATCTCTACGGCTCTCCACCGCTCTTTGCGCATATTGGGGGGAGCTTCGCCAGTATTTTATGTCTTCCGGCTCTAGCTCGCCTGTAAAGCCGCTATGCACATGGATTTTTATTATCTCCTATCCGTATATAGGGGCTGTAGGTCTCCATTAGGTTTATGAAGAGAAGGAATGGCTCCTCTAGACGTAGCGCGTTGACTAGTGATAGGGCGAGATTTCTGCCTTTTCCTCATACGTAGCGTTCTATTTTATAAACTGGCATTCTCTTTAGTCTGCTGAGCAACGAACAAATCCTTAGAGCCGCCCAGAAAGAAAATCTAAGAACCAGTAACATAATATTGAATAAGTTATTTTAAAAACATGATATTATTTAGAGAAAATATTACATCTTTTGATAATAAACTCTTGTAAAATTGAATAAAGTTTGATGAAACAATAATCATAGTGCTATTGAGTAGATTACTATTAGTGCACGTGGCTTTGTCGTTTGATTGTCGAATTTTTGGTAATCCGTTTAAATATCCGATATTAATGTAATACTTAGTTTCTGAATTTAACGTTATAGTGCAAGGCGGAATGCTTGGATTTGAATATAATAACGCACGTGCAATTTCATATGCAGGTTGATCAGGAGTATCTATTATGGTTATGTTTCTATTATTTATATTACTTATTTGAAGATATTTTATGAAAGAGGAATCGATCAGCATATCTATCGTAGAAGCTTCATGTGTATAAACACTTGAAGAAGTTAAATGATTCCTTTGGTAGATGTTCACAGCTAAAATATATAAGATTAATGTAATTATTATTACAACTTTTTTAAACGCTTTGAATTGATGATGTACATACATACTACTGGTTTCTGTAGCATTAGTATGTTTTTGCTGGCTGGCCATAACGGTCCATATTGAAACCACCACAAAAAGGCACCATAAAGATCTCCAAAAAAGATCACCACCTACACCTGGCATTAAAAACGGTATCAAGGCTGTGATGCCATATAAAAATATTGATATATTCAAAACAAGGCTTTCATTATCTTTATTTCTAAAGCTTCTAAATACATAATTTAGTAGTTGTATAACAACATAACCTATCATAATCATGAACCCTATGAACATTGTGACAAACTCTTCTTTTGTCAATACGCTCTGTGCTGTAGAAGTCTTAGCTACAGCTGTTTCTATAGATGATTTTACAAATAATCTTGTTAACATGCTTAATAATAGATTAAATACACCAGAATACGTTATAATTGATACATATATATTGTATGAAAAAACTAATAATATAAAAATTAATATAAAAATTATTATTTGCTTCATATAATTAGAGCGTAGTATTACATTTTTTCGATGGATAGTCACTACGAGCAAAGATAAAAGAAAGATAACGTAGAAAATACTGAATACTATCGGTTCCTGGGAATGTCCCACAGAAGCCGAAGTAGATAATAACACTGCTAAGATACTAACTGTGTAATATGACTTCACTCTTCGAGACTCAATAAATAGAACAAAGGCTACCAAAAACAGCAGAGCTCTTGATACGTCAGAATATATGAAATAAATGGGATAAGGAGTTATAATACTCATAGCCGGTATAAATGTTAATGGTACCAGATCTTTTGATGAATATTTTATTAATGAAGATACCATAACAACTATCAATATGAACAATGAATACATAACTATAGGAATATACATAAGGACTGTGACTTTAATAGAAGTAACTATAGACAGAATCGCTTGTAACATAAAAGGTATTGGATACTCAACATAATTTGCACGAAATACTATAAGTGCTTGATTATTAAATGGGTAATGACCCGAGACTACTATCTCTTCTGCAACTTTATTCATATATATTAGATCTCCATTAGCCAAAATCCAATTAGGTCCCTTTATTATATAATAAAGTGTCCATAATATAAATCCAAACAATACTGTTTGAATAATAAACATATTAATATTTTTTGTAAATATAATAATAGATATAGAGATAGCATATAATATAATTGATGTAAATGAAAGAAAATAATTTCCAATTAATTGACTGTAAAAGTACATTATAACAGATACTATACTTAATAAAAATAATACAGTATTTTTCCTCATAAAAATATAAATTTATTTAGATTTATCATAAAGCAAAAAAAGTTCTCGCCTTTAACACAGTAGCCCATAACGCTTTAGGATCACCGGTTCCCGCGTCCAGGAACTGTTATATTCATTTCAGGATAACAACATAATTTTTTATCTTGACGCAACAAACTGCTAACTATTTTCTCTATTAGGGAAGTGCTATAACGAGAGTCTTCATGAAATTTCATATCATATTCTTTTTAAGGAGTGTGTGGATTTGAGATACCATCTCGCTAAACGACGGTATTGTGTTGAATTGGTACTGGGCTGTGTATTTTTCCAGTACGTATAATATTCTGCGTGCTAAGTCGCTGGAAAAATCATAGTTACTTATTCTCACCAGTAAATCGTCCATCCCTGCCAGCGCCAAGTACTCCGGGTTCCCACCAACATCAGTCGCAACCACAGGCGTCCCACAGGCAAGAGACTCTGGTGTCACCAAAGGGCCCCCCTCAGAGTATGAAGGTGCAACAGTTATATCAGCTGTATTGTAGAGTAATGGCAACAGTTTATTTTCTACGTACCCTAACGACTTAACATTATCCGTAAGCCCTAGGCCTCTCACTAATTCTTCCACATAGTCCCTATAGGACTTAGGTTCCAATTTACCGACGATGAGTAGCGTAAAGTCATTTCCATAAATCTTCTTAACTTTGGCGACTGCCTTTACCAGAATATGCGTACCCTTTAGAGGACCAGGGTTTACATGCAGAAGAACCTTACCCCTCAGTTTAATATTAAATAGTCTTTCAACGAGAGAACCTGCGTCCTCCCTTTTGATAGGTCTGAATAATTCTTTATCTACGCCATTTAGCACTGAGTAAACCTTGCTGGGAGGGGTTCCAGCATTTATGAGCTCTTTCTTGGTGTTTTTAGATACTGCCAATAGATGTACATTGCTTAGTCCTGTGATGTATCTGTAAAGTGCCATGTCAAAACGGTAAGTAACGTAAATACTAGTGATGTACCTAATTCTTTCTATACCAAATACCGGGTGATACCACATCCACTTGACCTCGTTGGCGTATGTACCGTGGATTACGGAAACTATTGGAACCTCATGTACAGCCTTGGCTATAATCACTAGAGGGCCGTGAATAAGTATGACATCGGGCTTTTCTTGCCTTACTAAGTCTTTAATAGTTTCATTGTTATAAACGTAGAACTGTATAGCGTAGAAAGGATCTGAGAGGGTTGGTTTACGTAAGGCATAGTGCCTTGTGATATAATCCTTCAATTCATGTGGAGGTGGAGTAGGGGTTGCGAGTATTACCTCCAGCCCCATTTTAACAAATTCTTTAGTCAAGTTCAAAGCAACTATGCCAACTCCACCATGGAAGAAGGGAGCAATATGCAGTATCTTCATAACGATTATGTAATAATCCTATCGTAAATATGCTTTATTCTCGATGCAACAACCTGCCAACTGTATTTCTCTACTACAGTTTCTCTGGCCTTTGCGGCTAGTTTACTTCTGAGGGTTTCGTCATTAATCAGCGTAAGCATCTTCGTCGCTAGGTCTTTCCAATCCCATTTCTTGAACAATAGGCCATTTACGCCATCAGTTATTACATCGGGTATTCCACCTGCCGTGGAGCCTATTGGGGGTGTTCCAGACGCCATTGCTTCAAGTAGCACCATTGGAAATGCCTCAGCTAGTGACGGAAGTACGAAGAGATGTGCGTTGGAGTATAGTACTCTTAATTCATCTTTTACGGCGCTACCTGTGAAAATTACTCTACCTGGTAGCCTCCTTTTAGCGTATTCAACAATTGCCCTGGCGTACGGTGAAGCTTCTGATGCTGAGTAGGAGCTTGTAAGTGGACCTGCAATGACCAGCTTCACGTGAACCGACTCTTGGGCAATGTGGCTAAAGGCCTTTAGCAATAGATGTACTCCCTTTTCAGGAGAGACCCTACCTACGAACAATATGTAGTTTCCCACTTCCAGATTAAACTTACTTAGGAACTCTCCATTTCTTAACCCAGGTTTGAAGTAATCTACATCTACACCATTGGGGATTATCACCGCCTTATCACCATTGACACCTGCCTTTTCAACTATTGTCCTATACATGGTCTTATTGAGCGCTACAACCGCATTTGAAGCCCTCATCGTGAAGCCCTCCACCAACCTAACAACCCTCTCGCCCAAGTGCACCTTATCCTCGGGCCATAATCCATTGTGGCATGTGTACACGAAGCTGTGAGGGCGTTTGCGGTTGATTGCTAGGGCGAATCCGGCCCAAGCTGTGTTGGCGTGTATTACGTCGAAGTCTTCCTTGTCTAAGTACTTGCTTGCCGTTTTGCCGAATTGGAACTCCATAGCGATGTTCCTCTTAATGTTTAAGGTGGGAAGCCTTACCAGAATTCTTAGTACCTCGGCGCCGTTTACGTTGTCTGTTTCAACGCCGATGCCGTTCCACTTGGCGTCTATGGCTACGGCGTCTACCCCGAGTTTTCTCAGGTGTCTTGAGAGTTGGTATACATACTCCTCCACGGCGCCTCCTTTGATGGGTGGTAGTGGCACTAGGCCTGAGGACACCAATGCGACTCTCATGTGGACTTTGCCAGCAGTTGTTTATACAGCAATTTCATGACTTCCATCTCTAACCTAAGTTCTTTGTTGTTTCTTGTTCTTGATAGGCTTTCTTCTCTGGCTATGTGGAGTACCGGGTTATTTGGGACGTATATGGTCTCTAGGCCTTTGAGGATTAGCTGGAGGGCGAAGTGCTGCTCGTTGCCGGGCGCCCTCTTGAGGAGGGGGTGTTCAGGGAACCACACGTCGTAGACGTCGCTCGCCTTAAAGCTCATGTTGACGCCTCTAAATAGGAGGGAGAAGCATTCCCTGTCTGGGATGTAGGGGCCGTGGACGATGTCTAGGTTTTTTGTGAGGTACACGCCAAATCTGTATTTCTTCAGTAGGGGGTGCGGCCTCTCGAGCCACGGCCTGACTGCCCATCTGTAGAGCTTCGTTGGCGGCTTGTCGTCCGGGGTGGGGCGGAGCCTCATTTCCCGCAGGTCGATGTATATGTCTCTGCTGGCGATGCTTGCCGCCCGGGGGGAGGCGAGATGGAGCTTTACGTATTTTTCTATCCATTTAGGGGGCGGTATGGCGTCGTCGTCTGTGAAGAGTATAAGGTCTCCTGTTGCGTTTTTCTTGCCTAGGTTTAATGCGTGGGTGAAGAATCCGTGCCGTTGTTCTATTACGACGCAACTGAGGCTTGCCTTACGGCAGAGGTCTTCGATCTCTTTTATGTTGCATTTCTTAACCACGAGGACTGTTTCATGAGGTCTGAGTGTCTGGTCTCTTAGGGCGAGGAGGGAGTGCTTGATGTAGGTACAACCCTTGCTGGGGATAATTACCGAAGCTTTCATTTGCTGGTAAATTGAGATCTCACCCCCATCTTTCGGTGGCGGTGGGGGCTGGCTCTCTGTACTTCTGTGATATCGCAACGATGGGCATTCTTAGCGAAGGTATGAGTTTCACTAATGGGTACGCCGCAACGCGGAGCAGGTTGAGCTTCGTCGGTTTTTTGATTGCGAGTTTAAGGAGGTCGGCGTAGTCTCTGAGACGCTTGTAATCTTTCGGCTCCGCGTTGACGTATGTTAGGTCGTTTACTGCGGAGTAGTAGTACTCAACTGGCTTGAAGCCTGTCTCCTCAAGCATTGACGGAACTTCTGGCATTGTGTATTCCCTCACGTGGTATCGGTATATTGGCTGTTTGCCGAGGATGAGTCTAAGTCTTCGGAAGAGGGAGGCTATGTTTGGCGTGGTTAGGATTAGGTATCCGCTGGGTTTGAGGGATTTGTTTATCTCGGAGAGGACTTGGGGGACGTAGTAATAGTGGAGGTGTTCGATCACCTCTGTAAACATGGCGCAGTCTGCGCCGCGTATGTCAAGCCGCTCTCTTTCTAAGTCGCGTTTTACCACCTTCACGCCGCACCGCTCGGCGATGGGCATATAGGGCTCCGGCTTAGCATCTACGGCAGTGAAGTCGTAGCCCATCGCCTTAAACGCGCATGAGACGACGAAGGGCTGGGCGCCGAGATCCATCACGGCGGCGCTTCTAGCGCACCACCTCTTGGCCAGTCTGAGGACCTCTAATCTTCTGCTGAACTCAAGGTAATAACTCCTAATGGCCTTTCCATCACCTAACCTCTCAACCCCTCCGCTAATAGGGCTGTGAACCTGTTTACACCATCAAGGTGCGTTCTGTATTCCCTCCTAATCAACGCTATACGCATTTTACCACTCACCTACCAAGCATGCACACCAAAAGGACTTATCTGCTTTGTACACTGTGCCTAGTGCCTTAATTACCATGAATCCATGCAACTTAAGCAAATACCTGAGACCTCTGAAAGTGTATATACGTAGGTGCCCGCTCAATGGTTTATTTATCCAGTTCAACAACATTGTGAACAATCTTCATGTCTCTTTAATAGCTTAATGGTAGGCTGAACCCTAGGATGCATAAAACTTTAGCAATTCTTCAATTACCTTACCCCAAGTAGTCACTCTTTTTCTACCCTCTGCGCCGAGCTTCTCGCCAAGTTTCCTATCCCTTATCAACTGGAGCATTGCGTCGGCCAGCGCTTTGGGGTTTTTTGGTGGTACTAGTAGCCCATTAACTATGTGTCTTACTCTGTATGGTATTTCGCCCACTGCTGATGCCACCACAGGCTTGCCCCGGGCCCAAGCCTCGGTTATGGCTAGGGAAAATGCCTCAACGTAATTACTAATGCTTGGCAGGACTAGCGCTGTGGATGCGTCTAGCGCGCCTATCTTCACTTCCTCGCTGACGAAGCCAGTGAACACCACGTTCCTCCCCACCTCCATCCTGTCGGCCAGCCACCTGTATGGCTTTTGATCTCCTGGGCCTATTATCACGGCGGTTAATGTTGGCTCCTCCCTGGCGGCTATGCTGACCGCCTTGATCAGGACGTCTACGCCTTTCAACTTGTGTAGCCTGCCTACGTAGACCACGAATGGGTCGTCTATGTTGTACCTGGCCTTGAACTCCTCGGCTTTGTTGGGCGCGGTGAGCAATTTCTCGTCAACTCCGTCGGGGACGTAGGCGGCGTCGATGCCGTATCTGTTCTTCAGCATCTCCTTGTCTCTGAGGCTTTTAACGAGCTTGACGTCGCTACTCCTAACGGCCCTGAGCGCGGCCTGCCTGCCGTAGGGCGGGCCCAGCAACCTGACCAGCGGGTTTGGGTGGTCGTAGAGTGCGTCTACTGCCATGAAGTGTATCGCCGTCTTTGCCCCGAGCTTCTTGGCCCTTTCGATCATCTTAACCGTGAATAGGCTGTTTTGGCTGTGTCCGTGTACTATGTCAGCGCTTTTGAGCAGGTCGCTGGGGTACTCCAGTGGGTACGTTAGGTCGGGGTAGCCGAGCCTAACGCTCCGAACCCTATGCACGTGTACACCGTTAACCGTCTCCTCCTTGGGCCTGCCCTCGGCGCCGTGTGTGCTTGTTATTACGTGGACTTCGTGTCCGAGTTTAGCCATGTCTTCTGCTAGTGCTTTTACTACGTTTTCGAGTCCACCTATTACGGGCCAGTAGTGATGGTATATGTGTACTATCTTCATTCCTTGTTTCTTACCGCCTTTACTATTCCTCTTATCGCAGTTGGCCCGTTCAGTAGTGCGTACGTTGTTAGTATCGT
>Ga0080005_132656_pt1 | contig 15633 bp, 15 predicted proteins | sample JossMetagenome_2_FD_69208 | JGI IMG/M metagenome (GOLD analysis project Ga0080005, IMG submission 69208) | Hot spring sediment microbial communities from Joseph's Coat, Yellowstone National Park, USA - JC3_ASED (SPADES assembly) (version 2) | ecosystem: Environmental > Aquatic > Thermal springs >... | reverse complement strand
AGGGCTTCCCTGACGCCTCCTCGAGGTAACTTATAGAGAGTACATCCCTACTCTTCAACTCCACCAGGCTCCTCAGCCTCCTAGGCGCCTTCAAGCTGATCACATCGCTGATCTCCTCCACTGTCTCCCTGAATAAGGCGGGGTCTACATCATCTGATATGGTTAAGTCGATCACATCTCTAACCAGCAATTTCTTCCCCGAGGACTTCACGCTCTCAAGGAAGTCTCTATCGAGGTGGAGCCTAAGCCTATCGCTTATAACCACAGTTCCCTGAACAGCCCTCGCCCCCTCTCTTCCACCAGCCTCACCGACTCTCCCCACCTCACCTCCCTTCCCTGACACAACATCAGGCACCCCTCCCCCGCCTGTCTCAAGCTGGCGGAGTAGCTGGTACGCTCTCCTACCGAGGTCTGTTAGAACATACTCCCCCCGCTCGTTTTTCTCGACGAGACCGCTGAGCTTCCTCAGGTGGAATACCATGGTCCCGGTGTCTGTGATGTGGAGCTCGTTCATCAGCTCGGAGAATGTTTTAGGCGGTTTCTCAGCGAGCACTCTGATGATCTCCCTCCTGATCCCGTGCGATAACGCTGTGAAAATCCTGTCTATATCCTCCCCGGGCAAGGTTCCCCTCCATGGTTTAACTAGTTGAATCGTCATCTAAATATTCATCTGAAAACGATCCTCGTCATTTGTTCCTCGGGATAGACGAGATCTCTCGTCAGAAGATTTATGGTTGACGAGTCCCGGAGACCATCCCTGGTGGTGGCATGGCTGAAGTCTACGCAGAGCACTTGTCGAAAAGGTACTCAAACGGGGTTTGGGGTACCAGGGATGTCAGCCTGGAGGCTAGGAGAGGCGAGGTTCTCGTGGTGTTGGGGCCGAACGGTGCTGGGAAGACGACTACGATAAACATCCTTTCAACCTTAATTAAGCCTACAGGCGGGCTAGCCCGCGTGATGGGCTACGACGTCTACAGGGAGTACAGGGAGATTAGGAGGCATATAGCCCTTATGCCCCAGGGCGGGAGTATAAACCCCTCATGGACCCCGCTCTACGCTGTGAAATGGTACCTGGTGGCCAGGGGGTTCAGCTTATCCGACGCTGAGAGAGAGGCTAGGAGATGGCTTGAGGAAATCGGCATGTGGAGTCTAAGGGATAGGAGCGGGTACGCTCTAAGCGGCGGGGAGAGGAGGAGAGTCCTCCTCGCTATGACGCTTGCAACAGGCGCAGAGATACTCTTCCTAGACGAGCCCAGCGTAGGCCTCGACGTCGAGAGCAAGTATGTCTTGTGGAGCGCTATAAGAAAATACTCTGCTGGTAGATGCGTGATATACACAACCCACGAGATGAAGGAGGTTGAGAATATCGCGGATAAAATCCTCATCATAGACAACGGCGTGTCTAAGGGAGGGGGAGATTTCAAGAAGCTGATAGAGGAGTTCCCCTACAAGTACAAGGTTGTCGTGAGGTCTGGAGATGTCATAGCTGGTAACGAGCACGTGAAGATCAAGACAGGCGATTTCACCCGGGTATACTTCAAGGATAGATCCGAGGCTTTAGACTACCTCTACACTTTGAGAGACTTCAGGGATGTTAGTATTAGGGAGGTTGACGTGGAGGACGTTTACCTCTTCACTATCAAAAGCGGGGAGGTTGGTTTATGAGAAGACTAGTTGTCTCCCTGAGAGGCATACTAGGGGTAGCCCTACTAGACGTAGCCCCTCTACTCAGGCAACCCGGGTGGATTATACAGGATGCCAGCATGACCGCAGCCTTCGTAATCATGCTGTGGGCGCTGGGAGGGTCTTTCGGTTTGAAGAACGCTGTGATAGGGATGGTTGTGGCAATGATATTTGCGGGAGGGGTGAACGGGATAGGGCAGTCATTGGGCTACGATAAGATCATGAGGATCCTGGACATGTACGTGGCCTCCCCGATATCTATACCAAGGTACTTCCTTGGCGTGTTCCTCGGGGAGTTGATGTGGATCCCCACCATGCTTATCCCACTCGCAGCGGTCTCCCTACTAACAAACCAGCTCCCGGTGCTCTTGGTCACGTTGTTGACTTCGCTACCCCTGTTATTCATCTCTGTATCCATAGGGGTCTTGATAGGGTTCGGCGTGAGGAACCCAACCAACATATCTGCCATCACAAACCCGGTGTCATTCATACTGTCATTCCTCCCACCAGTCTACTACCCGGCATCATTCCTCCCGCCGCTCATGAGAGAAGCCGCTCTCGCGACCCCCACAGCGGCGACAGCTGAACTCGCCAGGTGGCTAGTATTCAAGGAGGCCGCTATGCAGCCAATTTACTTGATGGCGGTGCTCGCAACGTGGACTGCAGCAAGCGTGCTATTGGTTGCGAGATATGGGAGACCCAGATTCGACTGACCCTCCCCCCGCCCGAAAGGCGAGGCTTTCAGAGTAAGGTAAAACAATGTGTTGAAGAGGATACCTTGCCGGCACCCTGGCGGAGGAGACTATTCGGCTCTATACCGATAAGCTGAAGCCTAGAAACAAACATGTCAGGAAAAATAGGCGTCGGTGAGACCACCAGTTTTTACAGGGCTGTTTCAAAGATTCTTGTAGAAAAAGTTGATAGTAGCTTTTCACAATAGCGTGATCGGCATGTTAGCTATAAAAGGTGTGTAACGGGCTTGTCTGTGGATTTAGAGACCTTGTATTCTATTTTTCCTAAGTTTAAGATTTAGATCCCCCTAGTATTTGAGAAGGTTCCAAAGCAAGATCAAGTTCTTCAAGGATTTAACCTCTCATAGGTGGGTGCTCGAGCTCTTAGAGAGCGGGGGAGATTAGAATCATCGATTTATATAGCGGGACGAGAGGCGGGGCATAGCGTTGTCTAAGTGGTATTGAATAAGGGTTAGAGAGCAGAGCTAACCCTCGTAGACCTCAGGTAGAGCGCGCCGTATAAAGGGGTGTATTTAGCTAGGAGGGAGCTAGGGTTAGAGCCGAGAGTTGTTGTAGCTGATGTCACCGAGCCAGCGGGCTTCTCCGGGGAATACGATAGCCCTCTCGTGGGTTGTTCTACATCCACTTCAACCCATGGCAGTGGGTGAAAGCATTAGCCAACGTCTCTAGGTTCCTTTTCGACGACCTGCTGTTCATATAAGATGAAGCCGGCAGAGTCTACAGCATACTTATGAGGGCGGGTTTCAAGGGGTTCTAGCCGAGATATCCGGAGAGAATAGGGTGACACCAAACATTTTCTCAGGGCATGATAGTTGTGCAGGCTACACTAGGCGGGCCTCATGGCCTTGTCCTCGAGTAGGCGAGCCTGCTCGGGCATTTAATACTGGGACATAGCCTTCTCAGCAACATTCACATAGGCATTCTTCGAGGAAGCCGGCTTTAAACCCGTGGCATTCAGGTACACAGGAGGAGTAATAGCCTGCAAGCCCAGAAGAACAATTAAACCAGAAGTTACTTAGATAACAGCAATTCGATTTTGGGTAGCTGAGCAATGCTCGAAAATTATGCATTATCGTCAAATTAGGAGAAACACGCTTCCATTGCATTAGGTTATAACCATGGATTTAACTCTTTAAGCCCTATGGAGAGTAAATACTCTTTAATTATGTGTCTCGACTCCTCGACGTCACTTGCGTTAAGAACCTTGCTCACCAAATCCTTTCCTAGATTACTCGCGTTCAACTTGGAGATAACGTATTTTACTAACCCCACTTGTGCTGGATTTACACTAAGGCCTTTGACCCCTAGTCCTAATAGTACGGGTACCGCGGGGACTTTACTCGCCATCTCTCCACATACCTCAACCTCAATTCTCTTTTTAAGAGCTTTTGACACACTGACCTCTAATAGCCTCAGCAACGCTGGATCCAACTCGTCGTACAAATAGCTAACGTTTGCATTCCCCCTATCCACGGCAAGCGTATATTGTGTTAAATCGTTTGTACCATAGCTTACAAATTTTATCAAGCCCGTGTCGGCTAGTTTATCCACCATCAAAGCCGCGGCTGGTGTCTCCACCATCACCCCTATTCTAATATTAGAAGTTGCCATCCTTTCAAACGAATCCTCTGCCACCATTGTTAGCAACTCACCTGTCTCCAACACTTCTCGAACAGTGGTGACCATAGGTAGTAGCAATCTAAGGTTGCCATGCGAGCGTTGAGCTCTCAAGAATGCTTTCAGAAAAGGAGTGAATATCTCCTTGCTGTATTCAAGCAGTAGCCTAATACCCCTTAAACCTAGAAACGGATTCTCCTCCTTAAGAGGGATGTAAGGTAGTGGTTTGTCGGCCCCTAGATCTGGTGCTCTAATTACAACTGTTTTACCCTCGAAGAACTCTGCCACTTTTGTGAAAGCCGTGTACAGCGTCTCCTCGCCAGGTGGTTTATCTCTAGTCATGTAGAGGAATTCTACTCTGAACAACCCTATCCCATCACATCCGCCCGTAGAAGCCGCTCGAGCCTCTTCGATGTCCCTGATATTACATAGGACGTCGATAACCTGGTTGTCCAATGTTGATGCTTTCGCGAAAGCACTTCTCCTAAGGATGCTTTTCAGCTCCTCGAACCTGGCAACTTTCACACGGTAATTTTCAACCTCTTTCTCTCCGGGATTGACAACCAACGAGCCGTCGAGGGCGTCAAGTATCGCAATATCCCCATTATTGATATTCTCCAACCTTAAATCTGGTATTATGATGTAGGGTATGTCATTCCCCCTAGCTATTATTGCCGCGTGTGATGTAACACCGCCTTTCATAGTTACAACGCCTTTCACCCCATCTTTAGCAAACTTAATTACGTCAGTCGGCGTGACGTCTTCTGCCACCACGATTTTGCCGTGGACGCTAAGTGTAGATTTTGGTTCGCGACCTCTAAGATAATTTGCAAGCGAGGCGGCTATACTCCTTAGATCAGCCTCCCTTAGAGCTATCAAGCTACTCCCACTACTCTTAAACGACTCTCTATATTTCAAGTAGACTTTCTTGAGTGCCAGTTCAGCACATATCTTCTCGTTACGTGCTAATTCTTTTGTCTCTTCCACTAGGGATTGAGCTATTAACTCGTAAGCTTCAAGCATCTCGCGCTCGGTCTCGGGTGCAAACTTCTTTGTCTCACTAAGTAATACTATATATTTTTCAAGAGCATCATCTAGTCTCGCCTCCTCATCTGTGTTGAATCTACAATCGCTGACCTCGAGATCTTCAATAGATTCAACAAGATACTTAATGATAGGGGCTATTGAAATACCTTGTGAAGCAATAGTCCCCTTAAAAGTAGGCAAGGAGTCGCCGCCACCCCCGTAAATAGTCAAGTGATAAAATTTACTAATCTCTCCTATAAACACATTACTGTTTGTATCCGGATAATGTCAAAAAGTATTCTCTCAGGGAAATTGAATGCGGGATAATTCAACGCATGAAATCCATAAACTCGCAGTAGATGGAGGGCTCGCGAAAAACGCACTCTACAAAAAGACGAGGTCCCTTACTCATCGATCTCCGGCAACTCTTTCTCCACTAGTTCTTTTATCTCTTCAGCTGCTGTCTTCTCATCCTCCCCTACAATTTCAACGAGTATCTCATCTCCATAATCCGCTCCCAGTGATAGGACTTGTAGAATGTTCTTGGCGTCAGCTACTCTATCCCCTTTCTGGACTTTGATTGTAGATTTAAACATTTTGCACTTCCTAACAAAAACCGAGGCAGGTCTTGCATGCAGACCAGATCTATTTTTCAACCTGAGTGAGAACTTCACCACCAACTAGGGCCACCTAGTAATTAAAGGCGTCTGAATGAATGTGTTTTTCGAGACTTGATTGATGAATCAGATATTACCCGACCTCTTAATAAATTTTTATTATTTTAAGTAAACTATAATTAATTCGCTCGAACGAGTTGGTGAGGTCTTACGGATGTTATAGTCCCCGAGGATTTAGTGGTCGAGAATATTGGCCGAGAGGAGTTGCTAGCGCGATTAGCCAGAAAACTTTTAGAGACGGGTTACGTTGATGAGGGGTATTTAGAAGCCTTGTTAGAAAGAGAAAAAGAATACCCTACAGGCCTAGTTGTGGGAAGAAACTTAAACGTTGCTATACCACACGCAGGGGTGGAACACGTTAGAAAAGAGGCTTTGGTAGTAGTTAAAACCAGGCGCAAGATTTCCTTTAGGAAAATGGATGAACCAGAGGTCGAGGTACCGGTTGATGCAGTGTTCCTTCTTGTCATTAAAGAACCTAAAGGGTACGTCAAATTCTTGGCAACACTCACGGAACTGTTCTCGAAGGAGGAGTTTGTGAACACAATTCTCAATGGGACGACAAAGGATATCAAGGAATACTTAGAAAAACATTTGCTGGCTACCCGAAGATAACTGGACGTATGGGAGGATGAATTAGAGTCACAAAGATAAAAATCATCAAGGAGGATTTGGTAGTTAACTGTAATACTTCCTTAACAGATCGAGAAACTCAGAGACTACTCTTGGAAATCTCGGTGAATTAAAGATCCCTGTTCCCACTATTAATTCATTAGCCCCTTTCGTTATCAATTGTTCCGCGTTTTCTATTTTTATCCCCCCGTCACACGCTATAACAAAATCATATCCTAAGTGCTCCTTTAGTAGTCGTAGTTGTTCAATTTTCCTGATCATGGATGTAATCATTTTTTGGCCTCCAAACCCGGGTTCCACAAGCATTACTAAAACCGCGTCTACTTCGCTTAATAAATACTCTATGCTTTGAATAGGCGTCGAAGGATTGATAGCTATTCCTACCTCAATCCCATTCCTTTTTATACTCTCGATCAGCCTTATCGGATACATTGTGGCTTCATAGTGAAAAAATATTCTGCTAAACAACTTATCCGATATTCGATTTACAAGATTTTCTGGGTTGACCACCATTAAATGTGCTTCGAGGTCGGCATTTGTTATTTCTCTTAATTGTCTAGCAAAATTTAGTCCGAAAGAGATTTGAGGGGCAAAAACACCATCCATTATATCTAAATGAATCACTCTCAATCCATGCTCTTCCGCCAATTTAATCTTCTCAGGTATTTTGTAAAATGGGACATCCAAAATAGAACCTGAAAGAATTCCCTCCGTTTTTTTCTTCGCCATTTAACCTCCACATTTACTTTTTAGACTGGAGGATAGTAACTATTTTCTTCTCCAGATCCGCTTCACCTAAACCTGTGAGAAACGGCATTGCGTTTAAAACGGGTATATTTTTATTTTCAACCTGTACAAAAGTTGTTGTAAGTATTAAGTTGATTTTTCCAAGCATTTTTATAAAATAGTTGACTTCTTGAGCTTTAGCCTGGTACACCTCACCCTTGATACCATGCTTTTCAAGTATTTTCTTGACTTTTTCGGCTACATACGTCGCCGTGGCGATTGCTGTTCCGCATGCCACCAGAATGCGAACAGGCTCTTGAGAACTCATACCACTAACCCCGGGATGGATCCTTATTAGATATACTGTTCATCGTTACTGGTTATTAAACTTTAATAGTTTGTATTTATTCGCCGCAATCAAGTTCTCCAATAGTCTCTCCAACATTCACTTCCCCTTCACGGACTATTATCTTGGCTACTCTCCCGTCACATGGAGAAGTATACGCGAAAGTGGTTTTCTCACCGACCATCTCGATTAGTTCCTCTCCTTTCTTCACGGTTTCGCCCTCGGTTTTCTTCCATTCAACGATTGTTATTTTTTCAGCCGAGGGGTCAAATCTTGGAGCCTTAATGGGAACCTTCACCATGATTTTCACCTTACATTGTACTACATGGCTACTTCTAATATGACTTTCGCTATTTTCTCGGAGGTGATCATATATTCTCTCTCAAGTTTTGGCGAGAACGGTACGTGAATATCAGGTGGGGTTAACACTTTTACCGGTTTTTCAAGCTCTTTAAAACAGTGATCGTATATTAATGAAGCAACATATGCTGCTACACTCGTGTGAGGGTGCTCCTCGGATACTATGAGTACCCTACCAGTTTTTCTTGCAGCCTCTACGATCGTTTTCACATCAAGGGGTTTAAGCGATTGTAGATCAACCAACTCAACCGAAATAGTTTGTGGTATTTGTTTAAGTGCCTGAAGCGTCTCATAAACAGTTCGACCAAAGGTGATTACTGTTACATCTTCTCCTCTGGTGAGGATATTTGCTTTACCGAATTCAATCTCGTAGTCGTTCTCCGGAACCTCATCAACGAATCTATAGTAGACCCAAGCAGGGTCTATAATAATTGTTGGTTTATTTTGTCTGAGAGCGTGTTTGTACAGTCCTTTACAGTTGTATGGTGTAGAAGTCACTACAACATTCAAACCAGGTATATTGGTGAATAAGCTTGGAATGAATTGTGAGTGCTGAGGTCCGTGCTGTCTGCCGAGACTGTATTGCGTTCTAACTACTAGCGGTAAATCTCTTTCTCCAGCGGTTAGAAACCTCGCCTGTGCCATATGGTTAACTATTTGCTCCATTGCCAAGGGGAGGAAGTCCATGTACATTATTTCAACAATGGGTTTTAGACCGGTTAGTGCCGCTCCAATCCCGAAGCCAACTAGACCGATCTCGCTTATCGGGGAATCAATTACTCTATCCGGCCCGAATTTTTCGTATAACCCCTTACTAAAACCATGTGGCCCTCCCTTACGGATATCCTCGCCGATGTATATTACTCTACTGTCGTGCTCCATTTCTTCCATTATACCCTGTCTGCAGGCTTCTATATGAGGTATTCTCATGGTTTTCACCTACACATATTTACCAATCTCCTCGAATGGTAACAAGGAGCCTCCTCTTGCTTTTTCAAATGCTTCATCGACCATCTTTTTGGCCTTGCTAAACATTATTTCAAGCTCACTTTCTTTTACAATTCCTTCGGAGGCCAATCTTTTAGCATAAGTTGTGATTGGATCTCTTAATTTGTAGAGGTCTTCCTCCCCAAGGGGCTTGTAAATTGCCTTGTCATATACACCATGCCCTTTCAGCCGATAAGTATTAGCCACTACGGCTACTGGTCCATTACCTCCCCTCAACTCAGTCTCGTAGATTTTCAGTGCCTTATATACGGATAAGGGATCATTTCCATCTACGACGATTACAGGTATATTGAACCCTAAAAATCTTTGGAGCACAATATCTTCGTCTTCGAAAAGATCGCCTGTCCTTGTGAATTCTGCATACATGTTGTTTTCGCATAACAGCACTAAAGGAACTTTCAGAAAAGAAGCCATTACGAGTCCTTCAGCGAAAGCTCCAGTATTAACAGCCCCGTCGCCAAAGAATACTATTGTCACACCCCCGTTCCTACTTAGTTTTTGCGAGTAAGCTGCTCCAACAGCTATGGGAATCTGGCTCCCGACTATTGCCGATGCGTATAAACCGCCTTTTGAAATATCTATAGGTATATGCATTGAGCCCCCGAGGCCCTTCAAATTTCCTTCTTTGAAACCCAACAATTCTGCGAATAGCTTCTCAAGTTCGATGCCAAGCATTATGGCATGTCCGTGTCCTCTGTGATGACTTATCACCCAATCATTTTTTTGTAGAAAGTGTTTCACACCAGCGGCGATAGCTTCTGAACCAAGATATAAATGTGCTGGCCCCATTAACAGCCCTTCTTTTAAAAATAATTCTTCTACTTTTTCCTCAAAAACCCTTATTAAAATCATAGTCTCAAGCATATCCAGCCGTTTTGATTCATCGAGCCCCAACGCGCTATACTCACCTTTAACTGGGGAGTTCACGTGAACTAATCTGAGTCTCACTTTATCAACACCTACTACTTTTCTAATTAATTTAGATATGGTTCTCTATTTTAAACCTCTTTATATAATCTTCAAGGTTGTTTAGAAAAACTGCTGCTTCGGCACCTCCAGCAATCCTGTGGTCGAAAGTCAGTGAGAAAGTCGCTACTCTCATCCTCTTCAAACCTTCCTCTGGCGTCAAAACAATTTCTTCTCTCACTTTCCCTACTCCAAGTATAGCTGTTTGGGGAGGGTTAATTATTTGAGTAAAGAAGTCTATGTTATACATCCCAAGGTTGGTTAAGGTGAAAGTTGCTCCCACGAAATCTTTCTGTTTTAGCTTGAAATCCTTTGCCCTCGATACAACGTCGACGTACTCCTTGTAAAGTTCCGATAACTTCCTTTCATTTACTTTTCTAATAACAGGTGTTACAAGACCCTTTCCAGTTTCAACTGCAATAGCGATGTTAACATCCTTATAGATAACGAGTTTATCCTCACTCACAAGCTCCGAGTTGAATATACTGCCCTCAAGAACCTTTGCTAAAGGCTTCAATAACATAAAGGTAAATGATACTTTCCCCCCAAGATACTCTCCAAGCCTTATGGAATTCTCTAAGAGTGGTTCAACATTGATTGTTTTAAATAAGGTAACATGAACGGCAGTCCTGTAGGATTCGCTTAATTTTCTAGCACCTGTTTTCTTAATCGGGGTTAACTTGACTGTTTCTTTTATTTCAGGATAATACTTCTCCTTAATAAACTGTATCACATCATTCTCCGTAATCCTGGCACTCCCCATTCTTTTTTTGAGTTCTTCTGCATCTATCTCGTATTGGTCGAGTAGAAACCTGAGTTCATCCGTGTACTCCAATTCAATCCCCAATTCAAAAGTTTACTATTAGGTAAATTTAAATAATAAGACAACTTAAAAATAATAATTGTAGGTGACATATGTGGACGGCATTATAGAAGCGATATATAGCGCCTTTCAAACGTTCATGGGACTAGGAGCGTCCGTCGCTATTCCTATAGTGATTTTCTTCTTAGCACTAGGTCTAAAAGTTCCGGCGGGCAAAGCCGCTAGGTCGGCTCTGACGATAGGCATAGGTTTCGTCGGAATAAACTTGGTCATAGGATTCTTCATAAATACGATCGCACCAGTGACAAAAGCGTTGGTTGAAATAAGTGGTATAAAGCTAGAGGCAATAGACGTAGGTTGGCCGAGTGCGGCGGCTATTGCCTACGGCTCAATAGTTGGAATAAGCATGATTCCGATAGTGCTAGTCGTTAACTTAATACTTCTAGCTCTGAGAGTGACTCGTACTGTCGACATTGATGTATGGAATTACTGGCACATGGCCTTTGTAGCAAGCCTTGTGTATATCTACACTGGAGACTATCTACTTGGCGCGTTAGCAGGTATAACTATGACAGTTGCTTTGTTGGTTATAGCGGATGAAACAGGACCAATGATACAGGAGATGCTTGGAAGCCCCGCAATCTCGTTACCACACGGTTTCTCTGCCCCATATGCTCTGCTAGCTTACCCGTTCGCCAAGCTATTCGACAAGATCCCCGGCTTAGCTAAGGTGAAGGCTGACCCTGAGACAATTAGAGCCAAGCTAGGATTACTCGGGGAAACACCTGTACTGGGTGCTATACTAGGCTTCGCTCTCTCCATTGCCGCTAGGCAAGATTATAAAACCGTGGCCGCCACTACAATAGGGTTAGCAGCCGTAATGCTTCTATTACCCAGAATGGTCAAAATACTTATGGAAGGCCTTGTTCCAATAGCCGACTCTGTGAGAGACTTCTTTGTCAAAAGATACGCTGGGAAGAGAGAAATCTACATCGGGCTAGACTCGGCTATTGCAACAGGACACCCAGCTGTTATAGCTACATCGCTGATTTTAATTCCGATATTCATAGCAGAAGTGTTTGTACCGTGGAACAGGATACTTCTACTCGCCGATCTACCTGTAATAGTCTTCATGATGTGTATGGCGGTTCCTGTATTCAAATATGACATAGTTAAGAGCGTTTTATTCGGGGCTATCATAAACTTGCTTGGCCTGTGGATGGGTACTAACATAATGAGCATTTACACAGCTACAGCGAAGTTTGTAGGCTTCCCGATACCGAAGGGTTACATCTATGTCTCCAGTATATGTGATGGGATGAACCCGTTTACATGGTTGCTCGTGAGGATCAGTGATCTAGGATACATAGGGGCTGTGATCACGATGATAATTCTTATAGTGGTTGTCAGCATAATAGGGTTCGTGAGAGAGAGAAAGCGTGGGATGGTAGCCTTACCTCAAGCGCCTGCTGCTTAATATTTTTTTCTTTTTCAACTCATCTGAAGAATCGAGTCCTCTATAGCAAATTTATTATTCATCATAATTTACTCGACTCTATAGGAAGGTCTGTTGAAATATTTTTCATGATAAATTATTATCTCCTTAATGAATTTGAGGGAGCCCATCTTATTTCATTAATTCCTAGAAATGTTTTCTACCAAGCACTCTTATTGAATTCTTGGTCATATTGTTTAAGTAAGCAAGTCTATAACATACAACGTTATAAATATAAATAACTTACAAGACTAGTTGAATGGTATTTTTTATCCTCACCTTCTATTAAAAACCTATCAAAGGTCTGGAGGTATTGTGTAAATGCCAGATGGTATCTCTAAGGTAACTTCTGCGATAATAATCGCCATTGTCGTAATAGCTATTGTTGGTGGTGTAGTGTACTGGTATTATTCCAGCCAGAAATCCCCAGTCGACGGTAAAGATCGGGCTTTTCATAAGCAATCTCGGCAACCCATACTTCGCGATGCTCGAGAATGGGTCTATGGTAGCCGTGAACGAGCTTAAGAGCAAGGGTGTCAACATCGACTTAGTTGTCTACGATGCCTAGGATGATCCGATCCAGCAGATAAATTAGATTGAGACAGCGATCGGACAAGGCTTCAGCGCCTTCATCGTCAACCTCACGGATATCCAGGCTATACAAGGGGAAAACCACCGTTCCCAGAAATAGTCGAGCTGCTTTTGAGAAACCTTGTGGTCGAGAAAGCTGTGTTGGCGGAGGAGATAAAAACTTACAACAAGCGGGTTCACGAGACATTGTTGAACATCATAGATGCCTATAGTAGAAGAAGAGGCCAAAACATAGAGATAGAATACGTTCCCCACGAAAAATTCAAGAGTTATCTTCAGAGTGTGAAGTTCGTGGTGAGAACCGGAGAGTACACGCCTTACTCTAACATCATCCTGGTGGCAGGTGTACCGTTCTAAGATCTATCTGGGATATGAGTATTGGTGTTGACTGAGAGTTTTTTACTTTTAGGTTTTACGTTGCGTTTATTCTTATGATTCAAATGATTCGCTAATATATGTGTCAACGAGCAAAGATATGCTCGAATCTGAGGGGTGGTTTAATAGGGTTCAGCTCTTAATGGTTTAACTATAATGTATAGAGGTGCTGGATGTGAAGTTCGGGACTGAGATTGTTTCAGGCCATGAATTCAGAGATCAGTTTGGGTCTCATATTCCACCCATATATGTAAGCGCGGTATATGAGTACATAGATATCGGGGAAGGATTAGCTGTCTACACTGATCGCGGAACATACGTGAGGTATGGGAGAGAAGAGAATCCGACGGTTAGAGCGTTGGAGAGAGTTCTCTCGAAAATAGAGATGGGTGGGGATGCACTGGTGTTTAATAGTGGTATGGCCGCTGAGTTAGCGCTCTTCCTCCACTTCATTAAACCTGGATCCAGGGTTATAGTCCCCTATGAGGTATATAGTTCGACACTCCTATTACTCGAGAAGCTCGCCGAGAAAATGAACTTTAAACTAATCAAAGTCTGGCCTAGTGCTAGAAGCATTGTTGAATCATACGATGAGAACACCTCGATGGTTTTCCTCGAGGTAATGACTAACCCGACACTTAAAGTGATCGACTTGCTTGAAGTATGCGGGGAGATCGGCGGCAAAACCTTGATAGTAGTCGACAACACGTTTACAACCCCTATTCTGTTGAAACCATTGAAGCACTGTGCTAACATAGTGGTGCATAGTCTAACCAAGTACATAGCAGGGCATAACGATGTGGTTGGAGGGGCGTTAATCTCGAAAACACCAAACATAGTTGATCTCTGGGACTGGAGGAGAATAACTGGGGGTATTATCCAAGCGTTTGAAGCATACTTAATCCTCAGAGGGTTGAAAACACTTGAAGTACGCTTCGAGAAGCAGTCGAAAACAGCGCTTGAGATAGCTGAATTCCTCTCCGAGCACCCTGGGGTAGAAGAAGTATACTACCCTGGTTTAACAAGTAGCCCATATCACTCTGTTGCAGATAAACTGTTTGAGAGGAAGCTATACGGTGGGGTAGTAGCCTTCAAAGTTAAAGGCGGATATAGTAAAGCAGTCGAATTCCTCAAGAAACTCAGAGTAATTAAGAGGGCACCCAGTCTAGGGGGAACTGAGAGCCTAGCTGTACTACCAGCTAAAGCTGGCAGCATGTTCCTCCCCGAGGAAGCGAGGTTAAAGCTTGGGATAACGGAGAACCTTGTAAGGTTGTCCGTTGGATTGGAGGACCCCGAGGATTTAAAAGAGGACCTTGATCAAGCCCTCAAGTAAGTTTATACGTGTCTACGCTAAACCCTTCGCCACAAGTAATTCAGCTATGAGAACACCGTTTCCAGCGGCCCCTCTAATAGTGTTGTGGCCTAGAGCTATGTATTTCACTAATCCAACCTCCTCATCATACCTTATTCTACCGACAACCACGCTCATTCCATTACCCTCGAATCTGTCAAGTCTTGGTTGAGGTCTATCGTTTTCTTTCCTCACGATAACTGGGTTTGAAGGCGCTGTTGGAAGCTTTAAATTCTTGATTTTGTTTGATTTAAACTCCTTCATGGCTTCAATTAATTCGCTTACACTAGCACTCTTACGTAGCTCCAGGAAGACAGATAATGTGTGTCCTTCTAGCACGTTTACTCTGTGACAACTCGCGGAAACCTTAATATCCTTGTTCAACGCGATGCCGTTCTCACCTACTTCGCCGAGTATTTTAATAGACTCGCTTTGGACTTTCTCCTCCTCTCCCTCTATGAAGGGTATTAGGTTGTCTGCTATGACCATTGCTGGTAAACCGGTCAGACCAGCGCCTGAAATCGCTTGCATAGATGAAACAATCACTTTTCTAACACCAAACTCGTCTACAAGGGGTTTAAGCGAGAGAGTTAGAATAGATGTAGTGCAGTTAGGTACTTTGACTATCCCCCCACTCCAGTTCCTAATTCTCCTCTGCAACTCTAATACTTCAACGTGGTCGGCGTTAACCTCAGGGTTCAATAAAGGTATGTCGGGCTCCATTCTCATAGGTGAAGCATTTGAGACAACCATTATACCCTTCTTAGCCAGCTCTACCTCTACATCTACTGCTACCTCGGGTGGTAGAGCTGAGAACACTATGTCTACTTGTTCCTTGGATATTCTCTCGGCTTCAAGTTTCTCGACCACCATGTCTCCGAGATTGCTCGGCATGGGTTCTTCTAGTACCCATCTAACTACCTCCCCGTATTTTTTCCCATAACCTCTCTCTGATCCGGTGACCAAAACGATCTCGAACCATGGGTGTCTAGCTAGTAGGGACACGTATCTTTGGCCAACTAACCCAGTGGCCCCTAGAACAGCTACCCTCCTAGGCATGTATCGCCACCCTTAAGGAGGCCCTTGTATAGAGTTAAAACAGCCTCATTCGCGCCTTTTTCATCCTCAAACAACAGGGTTATGGAGGGCCTAGGGTAATTCACGTTTAAACCCAAGGGGCGTTCCCCGAGGTCTCTAAGAGAGTTAA
>Ga0080005_125273_pt1 | contig 15642 bp, 13 predicted proteins | sample JossMetagenome_2_FD_69208 | JGI IMG/M metagenome (GOLD analysis project Ga0080005, IMG submission 69208) | Hot spring sediment microbial communities from Joseph's Coat, Yellowstone National Park, USA - JC3_ASED (SPADES assembly) (version 2) | ecosystem: Environmental > Aquatic > Thermal springs >... | reverse complement strand
CTACTTCCTTCTTAAGCTTCTCAGGATCCATACCCCTAGCAGATATCTGAACAGGGTTTATGATATCTAAACCAATATCTATAAACTCCTTTATAAATGGGTATACTGAGCCGCAGCTGTGTAGCCATGTAAACATCCTAGAATGTTTCTTAACATAACCAATGAGTTCTTCATATCTATGCTTATAAAACTCTCTAAATGTTTGAACACTTATCTGAGGACCCTCCTCAGTACCAAGATCATCGTATGCAATAGCTGTAACTTGAACATATTCACCAACAGCGTTAACAATCTTCTTAACATTATACATCATAACTTCGTGGATGTGGTCTAGGATTGCTTCTGCTAATGGCTTTCTAACTCTTAGATCTGATAGCCATTTATCCCAACCTCTAAGATTTTGACCACCAGCATCATGATAACCCCCAGGACCGCCAACAAAATTGTTTATCAATGCATAATCAGTATTCCTATATAAGTATTCAGCTCTCTTCCTAAGAATTTCAACAACATTATCTGCTACTTTAAATGAATCCCAATCAAACTTCTTAACATCATCAACACTTTTAACATCTGCTAAAGGAGGTTTTGATTTTCTCCACCTATCTAAACCCCAGAAATAGTATCCACCCCTAGGAATTATACCGAATATGTTGCCAGCTGAATAACCAGCAAAACCCTCTCCAACCTCTACAATCTCAATATATTTCGGCATCTCGACATCAACACCGTATGGAGCTCTCCAAACATAGAATTCGCGGTCTGAAACCTCCTTCAGAGATCCATCAACAACACTAGCAAATCTATATATGTATGGGTGTGGTGCCATGGGCTCCAAAACCCTATTAACATTAACAACATCAACATGGAGAAGATCAAGAACATCTTTATCGACTTCAGCAAGTTGTTGACCAATATCCATAACTCTTATGGGTTTTAGAGACAAACCTAGATACTTCCTAAGATCGTAATAAGTTTTAGCATGGACACTTGTACAAGGGGTAGCACCTAAATCTATTGGGATTCTATCAGGCTCTTCATGCCTTAAAGCTGAAATCACACGATCTCTTGGCTTCAAACCCATATTACACCTCTTCATACTTACAATTACCCCACTATTTATAAAACATCATTATATTTTTAATAATGTTTATTTTGATTTAAAAGAAAGGAATAGATGAAAACAAGGTATTTTCCAAGGCTGAGACAGAGTGAAAATATTTAAAGTATAACTTGTACAAGAATTACTTGGGTGTATGTATGTTGAGAGTTGAGAATCCTAGGGTTGAGTTTACAACTAATCCTCTGGGGATTGATGAGTCTAGACCTAGGTTCTCTTGGACTCCTATTCATAGCAAGAGAGGTAGGAGGCAAAAAGCTTACAGGATTATTGTTGCTAGCTCTTTAGAGAATGCTTTGAGGAGTATTAGTGATGTTTGGGATAGTGGTATTGTTGAATCTGATGAGAATGTTGTTGAGTATGGTGGGTCTCCGCTGAAGAGCTTTACTAGGTATTTCTGGAGGGTTAGGTGGTGGGATGATAAGGGTGGGGAGAGTGAGTGGAGTGATGTTGCGTGGTTTGAAACAGCTGTTTTAGATTCTGGGGAATGGAGAGGTAAGTGGATTGGTGGTGGTCAGCTTCTTAGGAGAGAATTCTATATCGATGGTGATGTTGCTGAGGCTAGGGTTTACATAGCTGGTTTGGGTTACTATGAGCTTAGAATGAATGGTGTTAGGGTAGGTGATAGGGTTCTTGACCCTCCGTGGAGTGAGTACAGTAGAACTGTTTACTATAGTGTTTACGATGTTACTGACATTGTTAGAAAGGGTTTGAATGCTGTTGCTGTTATGCTTGGTAGAGGGAGGTATGCTCAGAAATTCTCGGGTGTGAAATACTATGGCGAACCAAAGCTTCTCTTACTACTAAGAGTTAAGCTTGTTGATGGGAGGGTTATGGAGGTTTACAGCGATGAGTCATGGAGATGTCTAGAGAAAGGACCTATAATAAGCGATGATATATACAATGGGTTTAGGTATGACTTTAGATTAGAGCCTGTTGGATGGGATAAGCCAGGCTTTGATGAATCTAGCTGGAAGCTGTGCACAGTTGTTGATCCTCCTGGAGGTGTTCTAAGGTCTACAGCAACAATCCCAGCTACGAAGGTTATGGCTGTTCTAAAGCCTAGAGAGTTTTATAGCCCTAGACCAGGTGTATATGTATTTGATTTTGGGCAGAATATAACTGGCTGGGTTAGGCTGAGGGTCAGAGGATCTCTAGGTGCAGAGGTTAGGATAAGGTATGCTGAGATTCTCAACACAGATGGAACTATAAACACTAAGAATCTTAGAGGTGCAGAAGCTACTGATGTATTTATCCTAAGAGGTAATGGTGTAGAGACTCTGGAGCCTAGGTTTACCTACCACGGCTTTAGATATGCAGAGGTAAGCACAGCTTCTGGATACATAGCACCTCCATCTCTAGACGATGTAGAGGCTCTCGTTGTCCATGCTGATCTAGAGTCTATAGGCTCTATAGTGACATCAAATAAGCTTGTTAACGATATTCATAAGATAGTGATGTGGAGTCTCAAAGGCAATTTAATGAATGGTGTTCAAACTGATTGTCCTCAGAGAGATGAGAGGATGGGCTGGCTTGGAGATGCATGGCTGTCATCAGATTCTGCAATGCTTAATTTCAATATGGTTAGATACTATGAGAAGATAATGCAAGATATAATCGATTCTCAGAAGGAGGATGGGTCTATACCTGATACAGTACCTCCATATTGGAATACATACCCAGCAGACCCGGCATGGGGCACAGCATTCATATACATTCCTTGGATGCTTTACACATACTATGGGGATAGAAGAGTTATTGAGAAAGTCTATGTGTATGCTAAGAAGTGGTGGAACTACCTCTACACCAAAGCTAAAGATGGTGTACTCTACTTCAGTAAATACGGAGACTGGGTGCCGCCTGGAAGAGTTTTCAATATTCAGGACTGTCCATTCGAAATCATAGCCACTTGGATACTCTATAGAGACGCCAAGATATTGAGTAGCATGGCTAGAGCTCTTGGGAAGCCTGATGAGGCTAAATACTTTGAGGAGAGAGCTAGTGAGATAGCAAATGCCTTCAACAAAGCTTTTCTACACGAAGTAGAGATATTTGGTCGTAAAGTTGCAGGCTATTTCTCAATATACACTTCGCAAGCAGGGACACAGCTATACCTAGGTTCACCAAGGTTCGGGGGCTCACAAACATGTTTAGCATTACCACTGGTAGAAGGTTTGGTTCCACAGGAGAAGGTTAAGGATATTGTTGAAGCTCTTGTCTATAGTATAGAGGTTGATTGGGATAAGCACTTCAATGTTGGGATACTTGGAGCTAAATATGTGCCAGAGGCTCTAGCTAGGTATGGCTACCTACAGCTTGCTTACGAAGCAATTACACAGGAAACTTATCCAAGCTTTGGTTACATGATTAGGGAAGGTGCAACAACGCTTTGGGAGAGGTGGGAGAAGCTGACAGGATCAGGTATGAATTCTCACAACCACCACATGTTTGGAAGTATAGATGCATGGTTCTACAGATGGTTAGCAGGCATACAAGTAGCTGAGCCAGGGTTCAAGAAATTCATAGTTAAGCCTCCATTAATCAAAGGACTTAACCACGTATCGACTAAGATATACACAGTTAAAGGTTTAGTACACGTTGCATGGGTAAACGAAGGAGATAAACTCAAGCTAGTAATAGATGTCCCTGTAGGATCTATAGCAGAACTACATCTACCCAAGATAGCGAAGAGCATTGAAGTAGTTGAAAGTGGTAAAACTATATGGAGAGAAGGAAAGTTCACACCTACAGAAGGAATTATCTCAGCTAAGGAAGAGAAAGAAGAGATTGTGATAGAAATAGGATCAGGCAACTACAACTTCGAACTAACCTCCTCCCCACCCTAAAGAAGTAAAGGCTCTTGAGAGAGGTTCACCTATTCCCCACATCTATTTGGATCTACATCTGTTATCCACAGAGCAGTCGAGGTGGCTAGAGACCCCCTATATACCTATTTATTTAGTGGTTACAACTGAAAGCCTCGCCATTCATGGCGGGAGGAGGTCAGAACTCTTTTCATCGCTATTGTTTAGTGCTATAAATATTGTTAATATCTCTTATACCTTTAATACCATATTATGAACCATTAACACATTTAACACTTGCCACACAAAATCTTTTTGAGTGTGTATGTGTAGCTAAGTTAAGACCCTTGAAGAATTAGCTGATAAAATTTGTAGAGAGTTAAAGGTTTTATGTTACAACAATATTGAAGATTCTGATCTTCTTGAGAAAATACTTCTATTTGTAGGTACATTGATCGATAATTTTTACTATATAGACCCTGTAGAATGTGTTAAAGATATAGATTGTGTTTCAAGGATACTTAATATGCATAGAGAAGTATTTTCGTTAGCTATAAGAAATCTCTACATAATAAATGTTGATGAGGAACTATTTAGAGAAACTGTAGAAAAACTTTATAAAACTCTCAAAACATAGTTTTTCAATTCTATCCAATCTTCATCAACGCTTTTAGCAGCAAACTAAGTTCATAGCTATTAAGGACTGCCGATATATAGAACCACAAAGATTTATTAGGTTTCACCAGTATTAATGTAGCGCATCTAGGGGGTTTGAACATTGTGTAGTACTTTTATTGATGAGGCTAAAAAGGCTTTGAGCTTAGCTTTTAAAGAGGTTGAGGAGTTTAGAAGAGATAGAGAGTTTCTTAGACTTAGAGATGCGTGTGAAAAAGGTTGGTTAGCGGTAGTCCTAGTTACAGATGCTCTCCTAACAGAATTTGGTTTTAAGAAACCTGAAAGCTATACAGAGAGAAGAACTTTTTTGAAAGAGCTCGAGAAGAAGTTTCCTAGAGCTGCAGAACTTGATTTAAGGGATAGGTTTGGAGCTAGAGGTTACTACCTCCATATACTTGGATATCATGAAGGAACACTTTCTGAGGAAGAAGTTGTAGAGGAGCTTGAGAAAGCTAAGAAGTATGTGGAAGACATTGAAGCTATACTTAAGGATCTGACCTCCTCCCCACCCTAAAGGGCGAGGGCTCTCTTTGGGCGGTTCATTGGTTCTCCGCATCTATTCGGGTTTACATCTGTCATCTGCAGAGCAGTTGGGGTGGTCAGATATCTCCCCATATAATGTATCTGTTTAGTGGTTGCCAATCCCGCATCCATGTGCTTAGGGCAACCACCAGCAAACCAGTAGAGAAGTTCCTTACAATCTTTTCTCTTCATCTCAGCCTTGAAAAGCGAGGCTTTTAGTTGTAATAGGGTATTGTTTTGAGGTTGATTAGAGTAGAAGTCCTGTTCCAAGAACCTTAACGCCTTCCTTAGGGTCTAGAACAATACCATACTTATCCATTGTGCCGGCACCAATTACTGCGTCAGGTATCCTGATACCTCTACCCTCAATCACAATCTCTTCAACAAATTCGTCTAAGATTAGGACTGTTTCTGGTGGTGAAAGCTCTACATCATCTATAACTATCGTTATAACGGCATATTTATCAGCAGTAACAAACTTTCCATTGACTAGGTAGAGCCTGACAGGCTTTGGCAACTGAGTCCATGTAGCTCCAAACGCTTTCTCAAAGAAGCCTCTTCTAATAATAGTGTAGTTAGAGCCAGTATCAAATAATTTTGTAGCAGTAGCCCTCCCTACCCATAAACCTAATCCCAACCTCCTTAACAACCCTCAAAACATAACACACCTCCCTCTATAGTTCTTCTTCAAGCCTCTTAATAATATACTTGGCTTACGAGAGACGTAAACCTTTTCACAATACATTAAGCTCCATTACCTTAGCATTTAAATCTGGGCAGCATGACCTAGTTTATGGCATGCAATCTGCACTCATATCACTAGTTATTATAGTGGTGGTAACAGCAATCTTACTTAACGAACTGTGTATTTAAGAGAGTGTGATTCATAGAGCTATGTGTGTTAAATTAATGATGTGCTTTGGTGTGTATTGGAAGATGTGTGGTGCGATGCTGAGGTTATGTTGATTAAGTGGGCTCATAGTGTTTCTAATTTATTGCATGCACTCCTCAATTTCTATGCAAAATTTGAAGCGCATCAATGTTAATTTGGAGACTTCTCAATAAACTTAGTGTTAGACGTATTAGGGTTATTTTAGTTACAACTGAAAGCCTTGTCCTTTAGAGTGGAGATGAATGAAAAGGATTATAAACTTTCTTTGTTTTGATTAACCTTGGCGATGAGCATTGAATTCTCTGAGCTGTTGACAATGATAGACAGTTTACCCATAGCCCCAAGCCCAGTTTGGGTAGGGGTAGTGGGACGGAGACCCAGCCCAGGGTTAAACAGTCGAGAAGAGGAGATGTAGCCTCAAACCTCCCCACCTTAGCAGGAATCCTCGCTCTTCAGAGCTGGGAGGAGGTCGGAGTGGAGCAATTAGTGTTAGTATCTGATCTTGCAGAGAAGATAGAGTTATAGTCTTTGGAGATATTTTGTTGTAGCTTTAAATATTTAAGTTTCTTCGTTCTGTAGATATGTTGGTGGTTTAGGTATGGTTTTCGATGTTGTGTCTCTTGGTGAGATACTTGTAGAGTTTGTTAGGAAGGAGAAGGATGTTATGCATACTGTGCCAGGGGATTATGTAGGTCCTTTTCCTAGTGGTGCACCTGCTATTACTATCGATACTTGTGCTAGGCTTGGTTTGAGAACAGGTTTTATTGGTGTTGTTGGTGCTGATGATTTTGGTGAGATGCTTGTTGAGAGGCTTAGGTCTGATGGTGTTGATGTTTCTAGGATTAGAGTTGATAGAGAATCTGCTACAGCTATGGCTTTCGTTGCTTATAGATCTGATGGTAGCAGAAGGTTTGTATTCACATTGAAGTTCTCTGCATCTGCAAAACTATCTTCTAACGATATAGACCCTGATTATGTGGCTAGAGCAAGTGTTCTCCACGTCTCTGGATCAACAATGTATATAAGTAAACTTGCTAGAGATGCTTGTGTAAAAGCTGTTGAGGTAGCTAAGAGTAGTGGTAGAGTTGTTTCTCTAGACCCTAATATAAGGTTAGAGTTGGAGTCTATTGAGAGGATTAGGGAGATACTGGGGAGTGTAATCAAGTATACCGATATAGTTCTATCAGGTGAAGACGAGCTGTTAATGGTTACAGCTACAAACGATATCTATACAGCTATACGTAGAGCATTTGAATGGGGTCCAGATGTAGAGATTGTCGTTGTTAAAAGAGGTAAGAAGGGGTCATTAGCAGTTACAAGAAGTGGCGATGCTATTGAAGCACCTGCTCTACTCGTTAAAGAGGTTGATCCCACAGGTGCTGGAGATGTTTTCAACGCAGCTTTTATCTATGGCTATATAAAGAGCTGGAAACTAGATAGAGCTCTCCTCTTCGCAAATGCTGCTGGAGCTATTAAGGTTGGGAGAGTAGGTCCTATGGAGGGACCTAAATCCTATAACGAAGTAGTTGAGCTAGCTCATGAAAAAGGCTATGAATTTTAAGAGGTTAAGGCTATGATTGGTGTGAGATCTACTCTAGATAAAGCGTGTAAACTACCTGGAAAAGCAACACTTCTATGCTTATCACCTATATCTAGGCACGTGGTTCAAGCCTATATAAAGATTGCTAAAGAGTTCAATACACCTATATGTTTTGCAACATCTTTAAACCAAGTTGATAGAGGTGGGGGCTACACAGGTTGGACTCCTATAGACTTCAAGAATTATGTTATGGATATGGCTAGAGAATACAGCATATCTACACCTATAATTCTTCAGCTTGACCATGGAGGTCCATGGCTAAAGGATGAGCATATAGCTAAGAAGTACTCATACGAAGAAGCTCTCAATGACTTCCTAAAATCGCTTGAACTATTCATTAAGGCAGGTTTCGATGTTATACATATAGATACAACTATTGATCTAGATAGTAGGGATGGGTATGCAGATGTAGAAGTAGCTTCTAAGAGAACTGCAGATCTTATAATGTACTCAGAAGAGATAGCGTCTAGATATGGTGTAAAGCTTGAGTATGAGATTGGTAGCGATAGATGGGGGTATAAGCCTCTGGAAATTGTTGAAAACTTTGTATCGAAAGCTATATCTATGCTCAGAGACAGGGGTTTCGATATTAATCGTTTAGTGTTTGGGGTAGCTGATGTAGGGACAAAGGTTTGTCCAGGGAACAGAGTAGATCCGGTAATAGTTAGAGAGTTCTCATCGCTTATGAGAAGACATGGTCTCTACCTAAAGATACACTCAGGTGACTATTTAGAGAACCCAGGTGAACTACCTAAGAACTCTGTAGGAGGAGTTAATATAGGTCCAATGCTTGCACACATAATGTATTCAACATTTAAAGAGATTCTCTACGAGAAACTCGACAAGGATAGAGCTTTAGAGCTTCTAGAAGAGTTAAACAACTTTATAGCTAGTAGCGATAAGCTCGCTAAGTATGTTGGTAAAGGCCTAGGCGAAGCTGAAGAGTATAAACTTGGTCTAGCCTCGAGATACATATGGTCTACAACTAAAGCTAAGGAATTCATAGACAGAATCTCCAAGATTATAGGCATAGATATAGAGAAACTGTTTATAGAGAAGCTCGCACAAACTGTGAAAAGATATGTTATAGAGTTGAACATATACAAACTATACGAGACCAATAAAAAGCATGCAACGTTGAAGCAATATTGAAAGCCACCTCTAATGCTCTAGCTTAAAACATCAAAGTTTTTGTAGTTCAACAAATTAGTTAACTCCCTAAACACTTTTATTTGGCTAGAGGCAGATACACAGGTGGTGTTAGACACCCTGTTGTTCTGGTTAATAGTCTCTCTAGCGTTTTTTATTGTTGTGTTAGAGTTCCTGGAGAAAGGCCTGGTGTTGCCAAAGCCTAGCTGAAGGTATTGGGGTTAAGTCTGATGGTAAAGGATTTATCTTGACTCTGTTGCTCCCAACGTCTCTATAGAGATTGATTCTCATTTAGTGACTCTAAAGGTTTTAAAGAGGTTTAGCTAGAGGTTACGTTCTTGGGTGTCTTACGTATGGGTAAGGCTCTTAATGTAGTGGTTGTAGCTATAGCTATGGCAATACTGTTATCACTATTTCCATATAAAGTAATCTATGCAGGGTCTTCAGAGTAGTTTAAGGTTGTAGAGGTCATTGCCAGCAATTCTGAAGCTTTTGAGAATGCTTTGAAAGTTGTTGAGGCACAAGGCAAGGTAATCTATGCGTTCCCAGAAATCCTCGGCTTTGCTGCTTATATCCCCTCGAAAGCTATTGACAGGCTTCGGTCTATACCAGGTATAGTAATAGATGAGCCTGTTGTTGTTAAGGCTCTTAGCGAGACCTTGCCATCGAACTGCAGCTTTCATGGGACTATCCTTACCTGGAACCTAGACATGATAAATGCTCCAACAGCTCATGAAGTCTACCACCTCGATGGATCAGGAGTCTATGTAGCTGTTCTAGACACTGGGGTTAGAGCCTCAGTGGAGGAATTACTTTCCAGAGAATAGGATAGCTACAGAGTTTGGAGCAGCATTCTTAAGAGCAATGGCGACAGCTTACCAGGTAACAGGAGAGGTACTGAATAAGAACGCTTGGGAAGCAGACACAAATGGGCACGGCATGCATGTAACGAGCACAATCATAAGGTTTAAGGTCTACAACCTCTACACAGTTGATGGTGTTGCTCCAGGAGCTAGAATCATACCTGTTAAGGTTCTTAGCAATGCTGGCTGGGGATTCTCAACAGACGTAGCCGCAGGAATAATGTACATAGCCAGGCTATACAAGGCCGAGGAAGAGAGTGGAGGAAACGTACTACCACCTACTGGTGTAGTTAACCCCATGATCATCTCCATGAGCCTTGGAGGTCCTGGACTATCCCTGCTTGAGAAGCGTGCAATTGATTACGCAATAAGTGTTGGGGTATTCATAGTTGCTGCAGCAGGGAACGAGGGTGAGCAGGGCATGAGCTACCCAGGTGCATACCCACCAGTGATATCTGTTGGTGCTGCTGGATGGGTAGGAGAGTGGTCTACAAATGGATGGTGGAGAACAGCAGACGTACCAGAGGATCTCTATGGACAGACCTACGTAACAACATTTAGCTCCAGAGCACTACCAGGGCAAGACCTCGATGTCTTGGCTCCTGGAAGCTGGGTTGTAGGGCCATACACACCTTATGGAGCTGCACACCCACCATACTGGGCTCAAGGAGTTCCAGGACAATACTACTACCTTGGAGGAACATCGATGGCAACACCACATGTAAGTGGAGCCCTTGCAATACTACTACAACTCGATATGATGGATGGGAAGATAGACCTTAACCAAACACTTGCAGAAGAAATACTAGAGGGGTCAGCATATAAAATAACTTGGAACAGCGCTAAAGTCTACGATCCCACACAAGGCAAAGTAGTTGAGGTTATGTGGAGCAATAACGCTGTTGGCAATGGTTTACTACAAATAGATAAAGCTATTGAACTCTTCCTCACTCTATTCCCATCACACAAGCAGTAACATTTTTACAATGTTTTTACTAAAACCTTCTTTTTATTTCTGAATCATGGTTGAATCCTCGTCACAAGCTCTCATTAGACTTGCCAAATTATTGACACTACAAAGATTTGGATATACAAAGCCCTAAATTCTAGGCGCAGTACTATGTTTAAGGCTCTGATTTATAGACTGTAAGAGGTTATTGTGTGAGCTCAGCAACTTGAACAATAAGTAAAAGATATGCTAAATCAGCTCGAGAAATTGAAGAAACAGCTAAAATAATGTAATACTTTCTAGCACTTTTCAATCATTTTTATCGTAAATATTTGAAATTTCAATGCTATAACTATATTATAATCTTTATTTTGATCTTTTTAGTCTTGAACACCAGAGAGACTATCAACCAGAACAGCAGAGTGCCTAACACCACCTGTGTATCTGCCTCTAGCCAAATAAAAAGGTTTAAGGAGTTAACTAATTTGTTGAACTACAAAAACTTTGATGTTTTAAGCTAGAGCATTAAGGGTAATCCTTTAACTAGTTTACCTGTTACCGGATCTACTCTGAACCCCATCTGCTCTAAAGCTACAACACCTATTAGAGGTGTTGTACCTCTAGGTCTTACAATGATATAGCTTATAGCTGATCTATCCTCAATCTGAATAACCGCTGCTGCAAGTTTCACTCTTTCCTTACCTGTAGCAGTCTCAGCTTCAGCTTCTCCATAGATAGGTAAACTCAGCTCTTCAACAATGTCTTTGGGTAGAGCAGAGAAAGTAGCCCCAGTATCTACTAACGATCTAAAACTCATCTTCCTAACATCCTCGAACCTCCTCTTCCCAAGAACAAACTCTGTATAGTCCATAGGGTTGTAAAACACTGCATCAACATAAACATATCCCAAGATATAACACCACTCACAACAAACCACTTATAGCAATTCTACAAGATCTTATAAGTTTAGATCTTGAGATAATTGTTGAGGGATTTTGTGTAGAGGTCTAGATTGTAGAGATCGCCTTGAAGTAGAATTTGTTGAGTGTCTACCCCTGGTGTTTTTCTTCTTTAGTTTCTTTTTTCTCATAGTATTTCTTATATGTTAAACCTCTAACAATTGCTGCATATATATGTAGCCTGTAAGCCTCTCTTCTATCCCAATACTCTCTAACTACTTTTCTTGCAAGTTCGAGAAATTCATCTGCTTCCTCAGGTGTTAGCTCATCTTTTTCGCTCTTCTCAAACAACTCTTTTAACCTCCCCCACTCCTCCTTACTTAATGGATTTGCTGTAGCAAGCCTTATAAAACCCTTCAACTCTTTCATAAAAACACCCTTATACTTCTCCTCTATAACACCTTCTGTAGCTAAAAACTCTAGTAAGAACTCTTGATAACCTGTAAACGCTTCTCCTAACCTCTCTAACCTTGAAGACCACTTCCTATCCATCTCACCAAACTCCGCATTAACATAATCTCTCAACTCAATAAACTTTTTACCAACATCATTAAACCCCTTATCACTATACTCTTTTAATTCGCTAAATTTCATATCTACGTAATTCTTTAATTCAGCAAACCTCCGATCAACATCGTTAAACCTTTTATCAACTTCATTAAATCTTTCATCAACAACTTTGAACCTATAGTCAATTTCTCTAAATTTTCCTCCAAGCCAATGAGCAACACCTGCAATGATAGCTAAACCTCCTAAACCACCAATAGCGGAAAATATATTCAATACAAACGTTGCATCCACCAATTTCTTCGCTCACCCTATAGATGAAAGGGGTTAAATTAGGTTATAAAAGTTTGTCACTGAAAGCCTTGCCCTTTATGGCGGGAGTGAATGAAAAGATTATAATCTTTCTTTGTTTAACTGATCTTGGTAATGAGTGCTAAACTCTTTGAGCTATTGGCGATGATAAGCAGCTTATCAATAGCCCCGAGTCTCGAGAGGGGTAGTGGGCTGGAGACCCAGTCTGGGACTAAATTTTGAAGTGGGGGAGACGTAGTCCAAATCTCCCTGCCTTTGCAAGAACCTCATATTTTAGGGTGGAGAGGAGGTCAGGTTCCTAAGAGAAAACATTGTCCTCGATACTGAGACCAGTATATCTATGCAATGCTAAAGTACAGTTCTCACTAAAGTTAACTGTGTCACCAGTGCAGGTACTGCGATGATTAAGAGATAGAGCATAGTTCTCTGCAATCCTAGTATAGATATAAGAAATCCATAATATAGCTATAGAAATAATTGAGATAAGCAATGAAACTGAGTTGAGTACACCTATAGATACACACTATTCACAAGCATATTAATCAAAACTCTGTTGAAAGGTGCTAAAGCTACGCTTATGATAACAGGTGCTAAAACAGCTGTCAATGATATATTCTTAGTCGAAATGAAGACTAGTAACGACATGGTGTAGAGAGGTGGTAACGACATTAATAAGAGAATTTTTCTCTTTCATGGGAATAGATAGAAGAGTCATAGCTGTTGATAGTAAACTATCTGGGTAAACGTCCAGTATGCTCCATTACAACTTTATTCTCTCTTCAATATTTCTTATTGAAATTGATTATATACTAATTTATTATAAATCATAGAGTTTATTGACTGGCAGATTTATTAGTAGATTTAGCAAATACTACTAGCTAGTGGTACTTTTATGCCTGTGTTTAGTGTTAAAATAAGTAGGGAGTTGAAGGAGAAGATGGAGAAATATAGGGGAAGAGTTAACTGGGCTGAAGAAATTAGAAAAACTATTGAGGAAAGAATAAGAGAGCTTGAAGCTGAAGAGAATTTTGAGAGAGTATTGAGGGAGTTAGAGAAAGCTGAGTGGGGTGTTCCTAAAGGTTTTTCAGCTATGTCTGTGAGGGAGGATCGTGATAGTGGTTGATGCCTCTGCTGCTGTAGCGTTCTTCCTAAGAGAGGAGGGTTGGAGAGATATAGCTCCATATATGAGGCGTGGGGTATCTGTTGATCATCTTATAAAAGAATTCTACAATGCTGTATGGAAATCTCTATATCTCAAGAAGCTTCCCGGTCTTGAATCTGCTCAAAGAATTCTACAGCTGTTTAAGAGCTATGTAGAGAAGAATATTGTCATAGAACCTGAGGAAAAGTATATGGATAAAGCATTCGAAATATCTGTAGAAGACCATATAACCATCTATGACGCTCTATACATAGCTTTAGCAATCAATAAGAAATTACCCCTACTTACACTTGATGAAAAACAACGTCACACAGCTTTAAAACTCAGTATAGAAGTTCTGCCATAGGCATGTCCAGCTACTGAAGATTAGTTTAGGTTTTGAATGTTTCAAAAGCTGACTTCCTCTCCGCCCTGAAGGGCTAGGATTCTTGTTAGTGTGGGGAGGTTTGAAATCGAAGGTTTATCATAAAAAGTTGCACTAGATGCAATACTGGATGCCTTCATTATTAATGTATTAGTAGCTAAAACAATTGAAAATTGGTTAAAGAGGGGGTTACGCCACCGATATGGATGAGTTTAAATATTCCAGGAGGTGATAAATCTAATAGGAAATGGCTTGAGAAGTATGGAAATAGAAATTGATTGCTCTTCTAACTTAAATTTAAGAATCAATATATTAAGAATATCTGGGTGGTCCATATGTCTAGAGTTAGTTTAGCTTGGCTATATGCTATAACTAAATATGGTTATCCGCCACCTATGGACAAAGTCTTTAAAGTTGTTGATGATGCTGCTCAACTTGGTTTTAAAGCTATTGAGCTTGAGGTTGTTGGCGAGAAGAATCTTAGAGAATTTGAAGAGTTTAAGAAGAGGTTGAAAGATTATATCGATGGCAAAGGTCTTATTGTTATTAATGTTGCAGCTATTTTTAGAGAACTTCTATCACCTGATGAAAGTGTTAGAGAGAATGCTTTGGAATGGTTTAGAAGAACATGTGATCTAGCTGCATACTTTAATTCACCTATGGTTCAAATAGATACGTTTACACCTCCCATAGAGTTCATTGATGTTAAACCTTATTCAACAGCAATTGTATTTGGTGAAAAGTATAGAGTTAGAATACCCTCGGGATTCTCATGGAGAGGTTTCTGGAAGATGCTTATCGATGTCGTAAAGAGGTGTTCGCTTATAGCTAAAGACTATGGCCTTCTGCTCTCTATAGAACCTAGGATTGGTGAAACAATTAGTAATTCTGATGCTATGTTGAGATTGCTAGACGAGGTTGGGGAAGATAATCTTGGTGCTGTTCTAGATACTGGTCATCTGCATGCTGCTAAAGAATTAATACCTCTATCAATTGAAAAGCTAGGCGAGAAAATACTCTATGTACACATATCTGATAACGATGGTAGAGATAACTACCATTGGGCACCAGGGAAAGGAACTATAGACTGGGAAGCTGTATTTGAAGGGTTGAAGAGACATAACTTTAAAGGGTATATAGCTATAGATGTTGGTGGTCAAGATATTAGGGATAGACTAGATGAAGAAGTGATAGAGGCAAAGAAATTCATTGAGGAAATGGGGAAGAAATACCATCTATGCTGACCTCCTCCCCACCCTAAAGGGCGAGCTTTCAGTTGTAAGCTCTTGTGAGCTTGATTCGCAGATTCCATTACCACATGCAGCACTTGTTATGCACCCGCATATCTGAGACTTTGTTGAATTCTCCATATAAGGAGCTCCCAACAACATTTTTGAACTTTTTAAAATGCTAGCTATACTGCGGGATAAACAGAGATGACTACAAGCATTAATGATAGGGAGAGGTTGAAGCAGGAGTTTTTGGAGCTTTTGAAGAGTGATGAGGAGTTTAGGCTGGCTGTGGCGGGGCTTCTAGGGTTTGAAACTTTGTTGAATGAGTTGAAGAGACTTAGGGAAGATTTCCAGGCATTTGTAAAGCTGGAGGAGAAGAGATGGGAGGAAAATGAAAAAAGGTGGATAGAAAATGAGAAGATGTGGGAGGAGGCATTCAAAAGATTCGAAGCTATTGAAAAGACCTTGGCTGAGCACTCAAATATTTTGAGAGAGCATAGTATGAGGTTTGATAGAATTGAGGAGAGGCTTA
>Ga0080005_128892_pt1 | contig 15675 bp, 21 predicted proteins | sample JossMetagenome_2_FD_69208 | JGI IMG/M metagenome (GOLD analysis project Ga0080005, IMG submission 69208) | Hot spring sediment microbial communities from Joseph's Coat, Yellowstone National Park, USA - JC3_ASED (SPADES assembly) (version 2) | ecosystem: Environmental > Aquatic > Thermal springs >... | reverse complement strand
TAGCCAACTCGGTGGGGCTGGCTATGCCGAAGGCGATGAGCTTCAGGAGCTTCGTTTTATCGAGTTGAACACCGAAATCGAAGTTAGCCTCGCTTAGGATTCTAATGCCACCACTAATTACGCTGGGGAATCTGGGTATTCGGATACCAACCCTAACCCTAATGCTCATTAATGCGTCAGTAAAAACTAGGGTATTAACAATTACCAGCCGATTAAGGGCGTATACTCAATTAAGACTCGGATCCCGTGGTGATGGTTGATGGCGATTTCTCAATTGTCTTATCAAGCTCCTCTAATCTCTTCGTGATTTCCTCCTTAGGCAGGGCAATCTTTAATAATTTGCCATCCTTAATTTCGTACTTGATAACCCTCTCAGACTCATCATAGACATACTCCGGTATCCTAGACATATCCTCAGGCTTAAACTTAACCTCATCAAAGTCTACGTAGGCAACATCGTGGATGGGGGTTGGTATTAACGCACCCACGGGGCATGCATCAACGCAGAAGTGACAAAGTATGCACTCCGTATACCTAATGCCCGGGTACCACTTACCATTCGGAGCCCTATACATCTGAATAGCATTCACTGGACACGCCCAGGCACATTGGAAGCAACTGATGCATTTCCTAATATCGAGCAATATCCAACCCCTAAACCTCTCGGGAACCCACCTAAGCTCCCTCGGGTATTGAATGGTTAATCTATTCGGCTCGACAGCCTCCTTAAAACCAGTAATTAAAGCCCTGACGTGGTAAACAATATCCTCAGCCAAGGTACCCCTAGGCGCCTTAACCTTAATAACCACAAACCACGACCAAGCAAGCCCTAATTAAGCTTTAACCCATGAAGCAAACAGGCAACCCTTTCATAAATACTCAATTAAAGACCATGGACTTCTCACTAAATTGAAAGAAAGACTTATAAAGGGAGCAGAAAGTAAAAACAACGATGATAAATAGAATGAGGATAGGCAGAAGGGCACCAATACTACTCCTAATGGCGTTGGCTGCTGTAGCAACCATAGCGCTGGCTGACGTAATCTTCGTATACACGGGCACCATAAACGTCAAGCCCATGACAACAACACCGCTGTCATTTAGTACAGGACCGAACGCCGGGCCCACCATCAATACAGCGGCTGCACCGTACATAAACTTCACTGGAGGCTACGGAGGCTTCACGGTGACCCTAGTAATAACCAACTCCTCGGCCGTTTACTACTACGAGGCTGGTCAATTAACAGTGAACACGGGTGGCTACATATACGTTAGTTCGGTCACCACAAGCTACACAACAACGACGGCGCCCGTTCAATCAATGACCATATACATACAGGGAACCTCTTGCTCATTCCAGGTAATAACCAACGGCGGACCAGCCACGACACCGACAAGCTCATGCTCTCTAAGCCCTGGCACCTACTACATAAGCATTAAGGTGGTGCCTAACCTACCCGTAACAAGCTCATCAACTGAGACCGTGACTGTGAACTTCGGCTACAACGTAATATCTGGCGCCTCAGTGCTCGTGCCAACATAGTGAGGTGACGCTTTTGTGCCACCTAGCCCCTTCAAAATCACCCTCCTTATTTCCATCCTCTCCATAGCCATCGCCCTAACCCTCATTTGGGGCACGGCACAAACAGCCCCAAACCTTATTCACTACTCAACATTAAGTAATGACCCATACATTAAGGTTGAATCAATAAACGTGACACCAAATGGAGTCTACATAAGGCTCGCGGTCATCAATAACGGCACCCCCCTAGTATTCAGACCAACGGGCGGTTGGGTCGAGGTTGTGGACACTGGGCAATCAATTAATGTGACAATGACCAACGGCACCGTAATCGCTAAACTCCCACTAATGCCACAATGGACCAGCTTAGCAAGTGTTGGGGTTAAGGGCATCGTGAGTGGCGTACTTAATGGTAGCAGGGCCTACATAGCCTTCTTCGACGTGGCCCCAATCCACGTCATCAACACAATAGGTATCGCCGACGTGAGTTATGCCGACTGTGTCTTAAACGTGACGTTGAGCGTGGATACGGTGGTCCCGGTCGTGATTGGGCCCATAATCAACATGAGCCTATTCACAGTATCGACGCCCGGCTACTACGTCTTCGAGACCATAGGCATCGTCAATACCACGGTTTACGCCCCAGCCGGGAGCCACAATGTAACGCTCACGATACAGGTAAGCCCAGCCCTTGGTAGGTACACCTACGTGTACTCCTGCAACTACCTCAGCGGCTTCAGCAAATACACGCTCTGGCTACCCATTGGGGTGACCTACATGTACCCGACGGGCAACGTCACTAGTTACACCTTATTAACAAAGACCTTTGTAGTGGGTGGTGGGTCGTGAGGGTCGAGGCGCTCCTCCAATTCGCACTTGCCATTGCCTTCATAGTGCTTTGGGTATTCATGCCCGCCTGGTCGATTAGTGGTGCGAATTACTCGATAAGCCTCACGCCGTGGGGCTATGTGGTTAGGTTCTTCGGTGAGACTCACGTAATACCACCACCAACGGTTTATGCGGTCTGGCTCTTCGCCCTAGATGCCGGTTTATTACCGCTCGTTTGGCGTAGGAGTAGGTACTCGCTCTACCTAGCCACCCTCTTCTCCGTACTCTCCCTCTCAATGCTCATGGACACAATACTCTTCCAGCAAAGGTACCTACAGTTCCATGGATACACAATAGCCCCGACACCCACTGGCTACATATACGTGCTCCTATCAACAAAGCCCGTGCTTGGTTTACCAACCTACATACTCCTAGCCCTAACCATACTCTCGATATTCAACATGGCCACGAGGGCCAGGTGGTTGGGCACTAGGGTGATTGAGGACCCAATAGTGGCGGTTGAGCGGGTGCTCAAGGTGCTACATATTGAGTACTCCAGGATAGAGGGTGGTGTTAAGGTTGGAGGTATTAAGATAATTAGGCGAGATGATTCATTATTACTCGTTAATGAGCATCGCATTGACGAGGTCGATTTGGGGACAGCCATCACAGAGGCTGTGAAGGTCGGGCTTAAACAGCCAGTAAGTGTTGGGGTGGTTGATTATGGCGAGGACTAGGTGGCTACTTGCCGTGGCCCTCATGCTCATTGCGGTTGCGAATATCGTGTTGGCTGACGTCGTGTTCAATTACAAGGGCCAAGTAAGTATCAAGCCTACAAACTCACCAATAACCGTGGTACCTGGGCAATGCCCATGCGGTTGCTCCTCATGGTCACAAACAATTAATGGTTTCACGACAACAATAACAGCCTACACACTTAGCACGACCAGTGGTTACGTATTAACCACACCACTTGTTCAATTCAACACAGCCACAGGAGGCACATTGACGATGACCCTCAGCCCAAACACGGCTGTGGTTAACGATTACGTGAACGGCACAAGGATATACCCAACACCGGGAAGCTTCAGCCTTGGTGCTGGCAATTACTTACTAATACAAAGACTAACCCTGGGCATACCCGTGAACAGTACTTCAATAACACTGAGTGGTCAGTATAACTACACACCAACGCCCGGAGTAACATTCCAGTACTCGTTCAGTGAGACCATAAATCCACCTAGTGCCAACGTAATGAACCTACTCAACGGTTTACAAGCATTCTACGTACAGCATGTGTACCAGGGCGACAATGGAGGTACACCAACAAATATAAATCAATGGCCAGTGTATTATGGGCCATCGACGGCGAGCCAGTACTGGAGCCCCATATCAACCAGTATAAATCAGCCTGTACTTGACATGACACCTTCACAAGGTACTACAGCTGGTGCCATGTTTTGGAGCGAATACTATAGCGGTGGTTCAGTAACAATAACCCTCGTGGGCACTCTCTCAACCGGTTCATCACCAGTTGCTGATGGTTTCGAGATATACCTATTCCTAAACCCAACAAAGTGGAGCATAAGTCCTAGATATAACTACACAATAAAGTACATATCAACAAGTGGTTGGAAGGGTACCAACTACCCATCGCCTGTTGAGGGTGATGTTATCCTGCCTCAAAGCAGTTCAATCTATATCGTGGTTCAGTGGGACCCATACTGGCAGACTGGGTACACCACAAGTGGCGCCACTGGGCAGTGGAACGTGTGGATTGTAACAAACTCAAAAGGTAATAACCCAAGTGTTAGCCCAAGCCCATCACCAAACCTTGGCTCTGGCTATGCAGGTTGGGATGGTATTGGCTCAGGAGCCTTTCAGCCCAGTCCTGGTGATTACATATGCATAACCGTTACCTACAACCCGAGCACAAACACCCTCAGTGGCGTTGCCTATGACCTAAACACTGGACAATCAGCAAGCTTCACACTGAATTTAACCGGTTACTACACACCACCGAGCAGTAGCACTTACGTATTCGGCGTAGGCGCAGCCACGGGCACAGGCGGTGCCTATGCGAACTGGGGCGTTGTTTACGTTAACTACCAGGGGTGATGTAGGCCCAGCGCACTTAATGTTCAGTGATTGGGGTTGGACCTTAACGGCAAGGTTTATAACCCACTGACGGCTCATTTAAATGGTGAGTTTGGCTGAGGAGATCAGGCGCGTCTTGATGGAGCACCCGGAGATCCTAGTGGAGGTTCTCACGGCTAAGCCGGAGATAATCTATGAGGTGCTGGCTAAGTTAATGCCCTGGCAGAACCTGGCCACCAAGGACGACTTGAGGAAGCTGGAGGAAAGGATGGCTACGAAGGACGACTTGAAGAAGTTAGAGGAGAAGATGGCGACTAAGGAGGAATTGAAGAGGTTGGAGGAAAGAGTGAATAGCATTGAGGAAAGGATGGCTACCAAGGAGGATTTAAAGAGACTGGAGGAAAGGATGGCAACTAAGGAGGAGTTGAGAGCGGTCGAGACATCCCTCAGGGAGGAAATAAGGAAGGTCGAGACATCCCTTAGAGAGGATATGAGGAAGGTTGAGGCATCCCTCAGGGAGGATATGAAGAGGCTCTGGCTTGCATTAAACGCCCTAGGCGCCAGGTGGGGTGTGTTCAGTGAGGATGCGTTTAGGAGTGGCGTTAGAGAGCTGCTTAAGGATGCGGGGTATACCGTGGAGAGGTGGGTTTATTACGATGATAAGGGCTACGTCTACGGCTACCCAAGCGAGGTTGAGCTGGACATAATCATTAAGGATGGGAGAACCCTAGCTGTTGAGATAACCTCAGCCCTGAGGAGGGGTGACCTACAGCAGATTAGGAGGAAGGTTGAGTTGTTTAGTACGGTTACTGGTAGGAGGGTTGATGCTGTGTATGTGATAACGCCGTTCATTCACGACAGGAATCCGGATGCCGTGGCAGCTGTCGCGAGTTCCATGGGTATCATCGTTATGTGGCCCAAGCCGTGATGAAACGTACGAATGGGCTACAGTCCCTGTCTTAAGACCTCATTAACAATCCTCTCCAGGGACTTAACCAACCTCCTATCAGCGGCCTCGTTACCCAGCGAGTTCATGAACGTGCTTAGGACCTCAACATCCGAGGCATACCTCCCATAGTAACTGGGTTTGTAGTGGAGCACCACGTTATCCTCATACTTAAGCACCTGCAGTATCTTCGTGAGCCTCAAGTAATCCATGGACCCATCAAATATTGGCAGACCAAAATCCCCACCCCTCTTGTTGCTGAAGTACACGGTCTTGACATACCCACTTAATTCCACGAACCTCCTCACAAAATCCCTCAAACCACCCTCCCTAGCCGCATGAAGCGCCAAACCAACCCTATGTGGAGCCACGTTATTGGCAAGCCCAAAAACCTCATCGGGCGTCCTAAGCACGCTACCAACACCGAACTCCCAGATCACCCTGATACCGTACATGGAAGCCTCATCCAGTATCTCGGCTAGATCATCAACATCATCGGCGCCCGGCCTCGCAACCATGGAGTCCACGTTTAGGTAATCCAGAAGCCTAGTGAACCTCTCAGCATCACCCCTACGCCTAAGGTAACCAACCCTAACCTGCCCAATCCTGAGGCCCAAATCCTCAAGCTCAACGGCGAGTAATGGCAGGAATTCGTCGAGGTTAGGTAAACCGCGAACATCAAGCTCCACAGGTATACCTAGCCTGGGCACCTCACCAACCCTGGGCTTAATGCTTACTAGGATATCCACGGAAAAACTATAACGGCATTAATTAAAAAACTATTGATTCAAGGTTTTTAAGGGAGACACCTAGGTAGGGAGTGTTATGGGCATCGATGAGGAGAGGGAGAGGTTGATGTTGAAGATGATGAGCGAGATCATGGCAAAGGCAGCCAAAAAGGAGGAAAGGAAAAAGACCCTAACCCGTGATGAGGTGATTAGGATCATTAGGCAGATAACGAAGGGAGATAGGGCAGAGGAGATCATAAACAACGCCCTAGAACTGTACGGAGACACCGCAGTACAGGTCTTCAAGCAACTCGTTGAACTACACCTAAACGGCAAATTAGGCGAGCTGCAGGACTACGAACTATACCAAATACTGGAAAGGCTAGGTCTCCACGTACCACTGAGGACTAGAATAAGGATAGTTAGGCATGGACGTGAGGAAAACATACTCTCGTGACAAATCCCACCCCTTTGGGCAGGTTACCAAATGATGCCTAAGTTCATGTTAATGTAATTTTCCATTTCACCTAACCCCGCTTGCTCACAAGCTCCTTAACCTTCTCAACAAGTCCCCTAACATCATGAGCAGCAACATCATCACTCGGGTATGGACTAAACACCCCCTCAGGGTCTGGCCCATTGTACTGGTAGTCGTGAAGGTCTAGCGCAATGTTTGTGTAGACATCGATATCACCACCTATGATGCTTGCTATAACCTTTAACTTAGAGGTGGGCATCATGGCCAGTATCCACACGACAGCCTCCACACGCCTACCACTACCCCTCAACCTCTTAACACCTGGAAAGACCCTCCTAAGATTATCCACCTTATCCACTGCGTACGCCGCCACCACAGCCCTCCATGCTTGAAACGCCTTCCCAGCAGCGTTCCTAATCAACCCCTCCTCAAGGAATTTCTCAGCTATCTCAACCTCGTAGGAAGCTTCCCTAAGCCTCACAGCCCTATAATCCTCAAGGTTATACCACGGCTTTGGTAAAGTATCCACAACCCAAAATTTAATCACTGGGAATTAAATACTTACATTTTAGGGTAATTCCCTGAATCTAGGTATATTTAACATTAAATCCATGGAGATGATTAACCTGCAACCTTTATTAGGTGAAGATAGGGGGAGGATTAAATGAAGCTGATAATACTCTTCGGCTCAAGGGCTAGGGGGATTTCACGGAGAACAGCGACTTCGACGTCCTCATAGTTGGGGATGAGGTACCAATAGACCCAAGGGAGGTTCCCAACGAACTCTACATGTGGGTTGTGAGGATGTTCCGTGGCGCAGTTGACCCAATTTTCATGAACACTGAGGTATTCCTAAGGAAGCTGAAGGATGGTGTACCGTTCATACTACAGGCAATAGAGGAGGGAATCATAATATACAGAGAGAGGGAGTTTTGGAGGGAGGTGATGGCGATTTACTCAAGAGTAAGGCCACTTTACGAGAGGAGGGGTAGGGACTGGGTTAGAGTTCGATCTTCATTGTGATTGTTACCGACTGAGGGTGATGATAGGGATACCGAGACTCCACTAATCACGGCAGACCTGCCCAGCCCTCATTACCTAGGCCGCAATGGTTCCATAAGCGCTTAACTATGCCCACATACACCTCAACAACAGTCTAACTACTCAGGGCAGGAAAGAGAGACCAGGTGAGATGTGCAGTAGAACGCGGTGAAGGATGTCAAGGAGTTATTGGAAAATCGAGATTGGTATGAGAAAGGCATGCATATCCAGGCTCTCTAAATGCATAACTGCCGCGTAAAACCAGCACATAGGTGCGTAGGGGTACGTAAAAATGGTGCTTTACGAATCATGCGTGCAAGGTTTCACGTAACCGCACGTGGCTTTTCACGTGAAATGCCTATTTGTGGCACAAGCGAACATGCCTCGACCAATATGAGGTACATAAGGTACATAACAATGGTATCAGCGCTGGCTGTGGTGACTACAGTACTGGCAGTACTAGCCCTCCAGCAAAATGTGGGCAGTGCGCAAAATGTAGCGGCACAGCAGGGAATAACCATGGATTTAAACCAAACCGCGAGTATCAATCAGCAGCCAATCAATTGCACACAGTATGGAGAGTTTCAGGGCGAATTTCAATGCGGATCTCAGGTTAACCTAACTAAGTATAATGCAACAGGTAATATACCGTATCAACTAGAGGACGAGGTGGAGTACGAGTCACAGATAGAAGATTAGGCAAGACCGTATTAAATGCAATAAGTTTAAAATTTACCTTTCTTTTTATTTTACAAATGAGTAGGACATACATTATCGGTAGGGGAAGATGCCCTAAATGCGGTATGGAAGGCACCATCGTAATTAGATCCAGAAATTCGAAGCTATACGTGTACGCCAGGCATGGTAGGGTTTGGCACTACGTGGGACCCCTAGAGAAAATTAACATGGAGGCGCTAATTGATAGGAGACGCGGGAACATCAATGAGGTGGTAGAAAAGCGGAACTTGATTAATACGCGTAGACGCGTAATCATTGATAGAGTGCTCCTTGCCCTGGCACTATCCCTAGCCATCGTTATCGTAATTATAGGGACAATGCAATTACTAATTAATGGAAACAATAATGTTGACGTACATCAGGGAGAATCAATCACCGGCGATGGGTTAGGCAGTTTGAGCAGCGGTTTAAGCGGTGCTGCTGTGGGCTATGGCATAGTGAACTTGGGGCCAGACCACCACGAAATTGGCGTTTACATGGTAGATATAGAGTGATGAAGATTGGTGCCGTAGTACTCGCCGCTGGGGAGGGGAGGAGGTTCGGCGGTAACAAGTTACTCGTCACCGTGGGCGGGGAGCCCATAATAACTAGGGTTTTGAGGGCGCTGGATAGTATTGAGAGGGTTGTTGTGGTTGGCGCCCATGTTGAGGAATTAATGCAGTACTTAAGAAGCGAGGTCGTGATATACAACCCCAACTACAGGGAGGGAATGAGCGCATCGATAAAACTCGGACTAAGGTTCTTCCAGGACTACGACGCAGTACTCATAGTGCTCGGTGACATGCCATTAATAACCAGGGAAACAATAAACAAAATAATCAACGCATACCGCGAAGGATGCACAGCCGTAATACCAACACACAAAGGACTAAGGGGAAACCCAGTACTCATACACCGCTCGCTCTTCAACGAGCTAATGAGACTGAAAGGTGATGTAGGTGCACGAGAGCTACTGAGGGACAGGGCGGATGTGTGCTACGTGGAGTGCGGTCCTGAGGTAATCATGGACATAGACACACTAGACGATCTAGCCAGAATCGAAAGAATCATTAAGGAATATGACGAGCAATAAACTACCGACGAAGGTAACTATGGGCAGTGCGTTAACCAACGCACCAAGCTTAATCCTATAATCGTTAAGCCTTGAGCCAACCCTCTAAAAATAAATTGAAAGAGATAAATCCCCAAGAAAAAGGAGGCTAAACCCTACAATAACCAGGGCATACATATCGTGAACCATAGATAATGAATACACAAGAACAAGAGAAGCACCAACCATATATAGGATAGAGCCAAGGACGCCACTCCTTGATAAAGTAATATAGTTACCCTTAAAGCCAGCGTACATGAGTACCGAGGCAAATATCGACAAAAGCAATATGTTGAGTGAGAGAATGCCGTTAAGCAGGTGAGGGCGCATTAGCAGTAGTATGAAGTACACGAACTCCGCTACAAACTCTATAGAAAGTCCAGCCCTGATAAGGACTGGTTTACCCATGTATTTAGAAATTGAGGGGTTAAATAAAAAACAGAGGTTTAGGCAAAATTGAAAATACTAACGGAAGAAACCTCTAAACTCAACCTCACGCCCACGACCCTCCCTAACAGCCCTATCATAAATAAGCCTAGCGAGAACCAAATCCTCAACAGTAATACCAAGGGACTTAAACAACGTTATCGAGGAATCGCTAGGTCTACCCCTAACCTTACTAACAACAATATCCGCAAGAGGCACAACCCTACCCCAAACAACATCGCCAGCCATTATCAAATCACCAGCCTCCTCCCTAGCCTGAGCCAAATCATCCACAGCAATCACGTCAGCCCTAAGCACAGCATCACTCATTAACTCAGCCCTACCAGCCCAATTGCTGCCAATGGCATTGATATGAACACCATCACCGAGGTAGGAACCCCTAATGAATGGGTCCTTCGAGTTCGTGGCGGTAACTAAAATATCAACACCCCTACAAACATCCTCGTAAGACTCGGCAAGAACGGCATCAAAACCCCTAGACCTAATGAAGGCAGCGAAAGCCTCACCATGCTCACGGGACCTACTAAAAACCTTAACAAGCCTAGGACTAACAATCTCAACCAAAGCCTCAAGTTGAGCCCTGGCCTGGGTACCGGAACCAACAATACCAAGCACCGAGGAATCACGCCTGGCCATATACTTCGTAGCCACGGCACTGGCAGCCCCAGTCCTAAGCTGACCAAGCCTATCAGCCTCAATAACAGCCAACAAATCACCACCATTAACATCAAAGAGAAGAACCACAAAACGGGTACCACGCCTCGTACTCAAGTAAGCCTTCAACCCAGCAACCCTGTAACCACCCAACACAGCGCCCTGAAGCACATGCAAGACAGCACCGGGAACTATTGCCCTACGCCTAGGCAGATTAACTGCACCACCACTACCCAACAACCTAAAACCATCCTCAACCACAGCTATCGCATCCCTAAACGAAACCAACTCATCAACATCCACCTCACTAATAAAAAGCACAAAACAAACAAACACAAAGCCCTTTAAAAGCAAAAACCCAACAACCAGTGAAGTGAAGAAGTCAGAGTTAGCTGATGAAGTGATGACCCATTCATGAACAGATCAAAAATAAAACACCACAACGGTAGTGATGGCAAATGATTGAGGTTATCAATGAGGACGACGACGTAATTCTAAAATTAGGCACAAACCACAGGGCTCTCTCAAGTACGGTAGATGGAGGCCTAAGGAACAATATAATGTACGTAATACATCACAAAGTACCAAAGAACTTCAACGAAGACCCCTACAGGGAAATAACCAAAGTTCACAGAAAATATGCGATAAACAGCAACAACGCAATAACATTCCTAACCGCAACAGAACTACCCAAAAACCACACAATACACAGGGAAATAAGCAACAACATAGGAACCCTAGTATCAATAACCATAGGGCTATCAAACCCATACAGGATAAACCAAGGAAACATAGAATTTCAAGAATCGATTAATACCTCCACAATTAATATTGCAGTGATAATAAACAAACCCCTCTCGATTCAAGCAATGATCGACATAATAACCCTAACCGCCCAAACAAAAACCATAACCCTAATCGAACTAACAGACAACAAGATCCACGGAACAACAAGCGACGCCATAGCAATACTAACACCAGCGGACGGCAAACCCATACCCTACGCAGGACCAGCAACCGAGATAGGCAAAGCACTAGTGCACGCAATACACAACGCACTAGTCAAGATATACAATACGTACATAAATACATGAAACATACCGCAACCCAAGCCCCTTTGGGGACATTCAACTTACCCTCCCTAAGGCACTTGATGAGTAATAGAAAGCCTACCCACGCAATGTTTATGGACGCGATGACATCCCTATCAGCCTTAAAGCCACAGTAATCACACCTGGCAACACCCCTAACCCTGCCCAGGAACCTACCACACTTTAAGGCTCTATACTTCATGGGATTTAGTGAATACCGACTTCCTCAGATAATGCCTAGACGATGTGTTAATGGTTTTATTAGTCTAGTTGGGTGTTTTTCCTTGGTGGGATCCGTACCTAACCCCCCGTGGGTGTGGGTTTGTGGGGCCGCTCGGGTGAGGGCTTCCAGGGCGTTGTTGCGTTTTACATCTGGACCTCCGATTTCGTATTTTGTTACGTCATAGAGTCTCTCGAACTCCTCACGGCTTATCCTCCCGTCGTAAAGTGCCAAGAATAACTCGGCCCTCAATCTCCTGAGTGGGTGATGGATGTATTTTATTATACGCCTAAGCAGCTTAACAGCACTCTTGCTGTGGAACACTAAGGCATCATCTGTTTCATAATGATGAATATCGCCAACGATGCCGAATCTCTCGGCGATTACCTCTTTCAGCACATCGAGGATGAACCTCTTCGGGCAAGCCTTACAAGCTGCAATCTTCACAGAGGCAGATTTCTCATACCATACTGTCCCATCTCCATCTATTTCGCCAGCTATGAACTCCGCGAGCTCCTCATCACTAAAGCCATCAAGTGCCCTCTTGAGCTCATCGGTGCTTAGCTCGGTGAGCCAAGGCCACTCATCAATGCCTAGGTCTATGTAATATTTTAATTCGATTGATTTATGTACATATTTTGCTTTTTTCGCATTCTTAGCCCATCTAATGTTTAGGTTCGGCACCTTGACTGTGCTTAGTAGCTTTACGAAAAACACAGCATCAATAGCATTCGTAGTCGCTAGCACTAACTCGGTTTCCCCATTGCCTTTCCGAACCGTTAAGTCGCTAGTCCTTAGCCCAAGCCAATAAGGTCTTCTCAAGTCGCTTAATGACTCCAAGCCCTCTAACCAACTACACGGCTCAATACCGTATTTCCTAAACGCATCGACGTTAACGCCGATGAACTGCATTAATTCCTCGCACATCCTAATTTCATTCCAATCAAATTTCTCTCTTAACAAGCCCTCAATTACCTTGACAACGTTGCTCCTCACCATCCTATTCTCCCAATCAATGCCGCACCTAACGAACCACGTATTAAGAGTTCTAGCGTCTGTATGTAACGCATCCCTAACCCATCTCTTCGATACATTGAAATCCCTAAGTATCCTTAGCAGCCTACACCTAGACTCGTAATCGCTCCTTAGCCACAGCTCGTGAACAATCTCCCTAACCCCATCGGCAATTTCTTTACCGATTAGTCTACCGTTGTGACACTCCACTCTTATTAACTCCTCGATCTTCCTCAACACGCATTGTTTGTCGTTGTTTTCTAGACACTTCATTGCTTCCTCTATGAGCCTTGTGCACTCCTTGAGTCTGTTCTTCCTGTCTGTAGTCATTCCCCATCACCCATGAACAACGTTATCGGCAAATCCAACCTCGTTAGCACGTACCTATTCGCCACGTCATCCATCCTAAGCCTACCGCTTGAGTCAAAGCCTAACGTCAGCAAGTGCTCAATCACCTTTTTGCCGCTCCTCTCCATTTTCCTCACATGAAGCACGTACCCATCCTTGTTTACCGTTACTAAGTCAGCCACATAACTAGGCACCTCATTTAACTTCTCAGCGAGTCTGATTATCCTCTTTACTACCTCTACGTTAAACGGTGCCGTTATGCCGATGTAGTACGTCGATGGGCTCTCGAGTGCAACATTCTCAATCCTCAGCAGGGGAACGGGCTCCCTCCTTACGACCCTAACCATGAACCTCTCATTGTACGCAGTGACCTTAATCAGCCTCTTAACGGCTACGTACCAAACAACCCTACCGTTAAACTCGTAGGTCTCAACACCATCAACCTCATAACACACAAGTGGCGAACCAAGCAATTGGAAGTACAACAATTCATGCCCCTGCCCCACACGTTCCCGCCTCTCCTCAACACAACTGGGCAACCACTTGTAGTTAGTATAACGCCAAGCAACCTCATTTGTTTCATGCAGATTCCTCTCAGGCACAGGAACCACCGTACCCAAGCCTAATCTCGGCACTACCGAAGACCTCGCGGATTTTATCGCAGACCTGCTTGGGTAGTGGTGCGTATACCTCTACCCACTTACTGTTTTTGTCGAAATCAATGCTTCTGGGGTTGTGATTCGCATAAACGTCTAATTCATACCTATCAGTAAGTACGTTAATTTCGTATGCATACATGTTTGGATAGCTATTTATCACCTCGCCGATAGCGATTATCCTCTTCACAAAATCGATATCAAACGGGTTCGCAATCAGTAGCTCGATAATCTTTGACTTGGTAAACTTAACGTCGACAACGTAGTAGTTCTTTAGAATTGGTTGGACATCATACTCAATTAGCGTTAGGTGCCTGTGTGCTGCTATAACCCAGTCGCTGTATTTAACTAAGTCATTTGATTCATAACATTTGAGTGCCGCTTTATCATCAAAAAGCACCGTACCAACCAAGTTTCTAGCCACATTACCTCTATCACACAATTTCCAAGCCCTCTTGATATGCCAAGCTACTGTGAATATCCTCCCCGCCCCACCGGCCGTGGGTCTGCGGGGGAGCCATGTCACTCACCCAGGTGCCTCCTTATCACTTGAATTACGTCATCTATTGATTTTGCTGCTCTAATCTTTTCGATCAATGGATGTTTCATACTGACTACCACAGCCTTACCCCTACCCACCTCAACAACCTCGAAGCCTAGCCTCGCCATTGTGGCGTAGATAACTGAGAGGTCGATTGGGTGTATTGTGCCACCCAACCCAAGCAGGGCAGCGATCTTCCTACCATTCACATAAACAACAGAGCCCTTGCTATCCCTCGAAACCCTGAACAATAACTCAGCAACGAGCTCTATCACACCATCAAAACCAGCCACCCTATACACAACAAACCTCCTATACCTCCTAACCACCAAGCCATTAGGCAACCCAGCAGCATCACCGTTAAGCCCCGGCGGGCTTGAACGCCCGCCCCAGGATGGTGTTGTTTTTAAGTCGGCCCCAGTTCCCCCTGCCGGGGCCTGGAGCAGGGAGCCCTGGAGCCCCATATTCTTGATTTTAGATTTGACCTCGCTCCTCATGTGGGTCACCCCAGTGGGCCCCGGCAAGTTTCGGGAGCGTGGCCCCGGTAGCCCTCCCGAATGGAGGACACCCGGGTGCACCCCCTACTCCCCACCGGAGCCCGATACCACCACCCCTCCCAGGAATGAGAAGTAAGGAATTGATAATGAAGATGGGAGAGGATGGTTGGCGGGCCCCGGCGGGGAACCCCACCGAGACCCACTGGGGTGACCCACATGGCCCCGCCCGGCCCCCTTAGGCGGGGCAACACCTCTTTCACATTGATGCCTTATATCCCTATTGTCTCCGTATTCCCTAGCTGTTTGTTCAGCAATCCCTAGGGACAACCTACTCTTATCCAGCTCATTGGGTCAATCACTCAATAATTATTTAATCAATTGGTTCGTTCTATAACCAATTGTTCTCCGTGGCATTACAATTCCCGATTGGCTTTTGTTTTCTCATGCCTAGGGTTTGCTGGCTCTTGTTTTCTTCCTCGCTTGTGGCTTTAGGCATTTGTTTGGATTACTGCCTCGTTTTGTTGCTTAATTGGTTGAGTGCCCCGCCCCCTGGGTTCCCGCCCTTCCCCCGCCGGCTCCCTACCCTTCCTGTCTTCCAACCCCACATCGGTTTGGGTGGTCGGCGGCCCACCCGGTTGGGCTTGGTCTTCCAACACCCCATTGCCCAATCGGGCGGGTACCCCCACCAAGACTGGCCCTTGGTCTTCCAACGCCCCAACGGGCCAGCCTGGTGGGACCT
>Ga0080005_131251_pt1 | contig 15719 bp, 19 predicted proteins | sample JossMetagenome_2_FD_69208 | JGI IMG/M metagenome (GOLD analysis project Ga0080005, IMG submission 69208) | Hot spring sediment microbial communities from Joseph's Coat, Yellowstone National Park, USA - JC3_ASED (SPADES assembly) (version 2) | ecosystem: Environmental > Aquatic > Thermal springs >... | reverse complement strand
CCCGAGACCCGGCGCCGGGTCTCGGGCGGTGAAGAATTTAACGCCCCCGTGGGCCCCGCTGGAGCGGTGACGGCGGGGCCAGAGGGGGCAGAAAAGCGCGGGCCTCCCGCGCGGGCGCGCGCGATCACGCTAGTGTCCAGGACGAACGCTCTCCTCCAGCTCAAGCTCCTCCCTCTTGCTCTCCCTCACGATCTCCTGAACCCGGGCGCCGAGCTTGACGCGGAGGGGTTTCAAGGGCTTGAGGACGATCGCCCCCCCGCTCACCTCGAGCGCCAGCAGGCTCCCCTCTCCGATCCCTAGCGACTCCCTCACGTCTACCGGTATGACGACGACCCCCTTCCTACCGACTCTAACGATCCTACCCTTCACGTTGCTCCAACCGCTAGGGAGAGTAAGAAGGATATAAGCTTTCGCCCGCGGGCTAGAGCTCGCCTTCCCACTCCTTCAGGAACCTCTCGACGAACTCCTCGACGAACCTGTGCCTGCCCTCGGCGATCCTCCTCGCCGGCTCGGTGTTGAGCGTGTCCTTTATCCTCAGGATCTTCTCGAAGAGGTGGTTGATCGCGGTTTCCGAGCGCCCGTCGTAATCCCGCTTGGGCGGCTTGCCCGGGTCGTGGAGGGGCGTGTTCGACCAGCCGGCCCGCGCGAAGACCCTGGCTACTCCGACGGCGCCGAGCATGTCCAAGCGGTCGGCGTCCTGGAGGATCTGCGCCTCGATCGTCTCCGGCTTGACCCCGCTCCTGAACCTGTGCACCTCGATGCAGTAGGCCACCCTCTCGATCTTCTCCTCGGGGAAGCCCACCCTCCTTAGGATATCGCGCGCGATCCTAGCTCCCTCCCTCGCGTGGTCGTCCACCAGCCCCTCGTCCTCCATCGCCCTCGCCACGTCGTGGAGCAGCGCCGCCGCCCGCAGCACGTCCAGGTCCACCGGCTGCCCCACCTCGCCCGCTATGCGGAGCGCCAGCTTGTACACGCGCTCGACGTGGAACCTGTCGTGGTGGGAGTGCCGGTAGTAGGGCTCGGCCTCCCGCCTTATCGCCTCGAAAACCTCCTCGCCCACCACGCGCCGGCCTCTCTCGCGGGGAGATGAACGTTTCGTGAAGCTTAAGGTTATCTACCCTGCCCCGCGCGACCTCCGTGGCGCCCCAGGCCGTTAGGAGGGTGCTGCTGACCCTCGGCCCGCTAGCCTTCCTGCTCTTCCACCTGGTGGCGGCGCTGTCCGCGGCGCGCAACCCGTGGTGGAGCTTCTGGAGGCACGCTTTCAGCGACTTGGGGGACCCGAGGGCTGCGGACCCGTGGATCTACAACGCGGGGATGGTGGCGCTGGGGGCTATGGTCTCGCTCTTCTCGCTCGGTCTCCTCGCCTCCTCGAGGAGCAGGGGCGCGGCCTTCGCCTCGGGCTTGTTCTTCGTCTCCGGCCTCTTCCTGGCTTTGATCGGCGTCTATCCGAGCGGGACGAGACCGCACACGTTCGTCTCCACGTGGTTCTACGTGCAGTTCTACACGGCCTCGCTCGCCCTCGGCCTAGCGCTGCTGCGCGAAGGGAGGCGAGCGCCCGGAGCCGCCCTCCTGCTCCTCGGCGCAACCCCCCTGCCGCTCGGCTACCTAATCGACGCGACCGTCGGCTGGCCCTCCGTCGCCGTGGCCGAATACGCCGGCGCCCTCTTCATGGCCGCATCAGCGGTGATCGCGGCCGCATCCCACTGGTGACGCTTAGCGGAGCGCGCAGACTCATCATTATGGATACCGAGATCACTCGACGCCGGCGCGCAGCAGGGTTAAACTTATTAGGTTTTACCGCACGGCTAAACCGTGAATGTGGTAAAGGTTTACAGAAAGGGGATAGTCGTTCTCCCGAAGAGCGTCCGGGAGCGGGCCGGCATCAGGGAGGGGATGCTGCTGACCGTTGAAGTAAGGGATGGGGAGGTCGTCCTCAGGCCCCTAGACCTCTGGGAGAGGGTTTGGGGCTCCGGCAAAGGTAGCGCCGAGGAGGTCGAGAGTGAGCTGGACGAGGAGGAGGAAGCACGGGAGGAGCGGTTGGACCTATGGAGAAGGTAGTCGTCGACACATACGCTCTGATGGCAATGGTGTTCGGGGAGCTCACCGAGAGGGCGAGGAGGGCGTTGCTGAGCGTGAGGCACGGAAGCGCTGAGGGGTTGATGCCCTCCACGGTGGCCTACGAGTTCTTCCTCCAGTGGCTTAGAGGCAGAATCCCCTCGCTCACGAGCGAGACCGAGGTCGAAGCGTTCATTTTCGGGTACTTCAGGGTGATCGACCTACGGGCAGCAGACTTCATCGAGATAGCTAAGCTGAAGCACAAGGGGGATGAAGCTCTGCGCCGCTGCGGGCTTGAGGGCAGGCGCTTAAGCCTCGTGGACGCGTCAGTCCTTTACGTGGCGCTGAGGGAGAGGGCGCCCATCGTCAGCGGCGACAAGGACCTGAGCTGCGCAGCTTCAGAGCTCGGTGTGGAAGTTCTATGGTAGAAGCGGCGCTACCGCGAGGGAAGCTGGGCAACGAGAAGCGATCGCGAAAAGCGGTAAGCCTGGTGAAAAGCGAGCCCGCTCCAACGGCGGCGTTTTCGGAAACTATTTGGCAGGGCGCTGCGGCGAAGGCATTTAACCGGCCCTTTCGAAGCTTCACCGTGGTGCCGAAGGTCTTCGCGCCTCTGACGAGGAGGGTTTCGAGCCGCGCTGCAGCCGCGCTCCTGCTGCTCCTCGCGCTCCCGGCCCTGCTGGGCGCGGTCCTCTACAAGCCGGTGGGCGCCGGGCGCAGCGTCAACTACGCGGAGCTGCCCGAGCTCTTCGCCAGAGCGGCTGTGCACTTGAACGCCTCCGCCGCGTCGGTGGAGCGCGCGCTCGCTGGGAGGACGCCGCTCGCGGATAGGGAGGGGGCTCGGCTCGTGCTGGCCGAGCTCGAGAAGTTCCGCGAGGAGCTCGAGCGGGAGGACGAGACGGGGATTGTGGCCTCCCTGAAGCGGGCGACCGGAGCCTACGCGCGCTTAGCCAACGCGAGCCTCGCGGCCTACGGGGCCGCCGAGGTGCTCTACGGCAGCAGGGGCTCGGTGAGGAGGTTCCTCGACGCGGTGCTCGACTGCGACGCGGCAGCCATGTCCGAGGCGGCCGCTCTCGTGGAGGGTAATCTGACGCGGGCCGCCCGGCTGATCGGCGAAGCCATCGCGGAGCTCGCCGCGGTGAAGCCGGGGGACCTGCCCTCCGAGGAGCACCGGGAGCTCGTGGAGAGCGCCGCGGAGAAGCTGGCGCGAGCCCACCGGGCCTTGAGGGAGCTCCTCAAAGCCGTGGGCATCGCGCGGAGGTACCCGGGCGACCTGAGGGCGCTGTGCGCGGTCAGGAGGGGCGGGGGGTTCGCGCAGCCGAGCCCCGGGGCGGTCAGCGCGCTCCTCGACCTTAGCCCGAGAGACGCGGGCCCCTACGCCTACCCCATCTCGAGGCTAAAGGCGCTGATCGGCGGCGCCAACCCGGGCGGCGGCAGCGCGGGCGCCGACAGCGGCGCAGGCGGCGCTGGCGGAGTAGGCGGCGGGGCTGGGTATCAGCCTCCGCCATCCGACGACTAGGTGAGGGGTGTGATCACCTTCGGCAGGCCCGAGGCCTTATCGCTTCTGCTGCTCCTCGCCGTCCCCCTAGCCCTCTACAAGCGCGTCTCTGCTAGAAGGACCGTAGCCCTGAAGGCTCTCGGGGGCAGGCTGCCCAGGCTCGAGTGGCGGCTCCTCGGCTGGACCGCCGCCTTGCTGCTCCTCGTGCTGGCAGCTGCCGAGCCCGCGGTGGTTCGCAGGGTGAGCTTGGAGGTCCCCTTCGAGCAGGCGCACCTCCTGAACGCGACAAGCGTCCTCCACATCGTCGTGCTGGACGTTTCGAGGAGCATGCTCGAGGCGGACGTGCCGCCGAGCAGGTGCGAGGCCGCCAAAGCCTTCGCCGCCGAGTACCTGCGTAGCGCCTCACCCGCTGACTTGGCCTTGCTCGTGAACTTCTCGCAGACCGTCGAGCTCAGCCCGGTGATGCCGGCCCGCGAGGCGGCGCGGGCGGTTCTGGGCTTCGCGTGCGGGGGGCGCTACTCGGCCGTCGGCGACGCGCTATCCGCGGCGCTCTCGGCGGTCAGGGCCTCGGGAATGCCGGCTAGCGTGCTGCTGGTCACCGACGGGGGCTGGAACTACGGGTCCAACCCCCTCGACGTCGCGCCCGGCTTCAGGGAGCTCAAAACCCCTCTGGCGGCGGTGAGGGTTGGCGGCGACCCGAGGGGTGCCGCCCTGCTACCCCGGGTGGCGGAGAAGGCGGGCGGGAGGTACTACGAGCTCGACGCCGCATCAGCGAGCATCGCGGCGGAGCTCGCGAGAGCGGTGGGCGAGGAGGGCAGGTACGCGGCGCTGAGCGCAAAGGGTCTCGCCAAGGTGGAGGCGGTGGAGAGAACGCCCATACCCGCGGAGGCGCTACTGCTGCCGGCTCTCGCTGCGCTGGTTGCGCTGCTCCGGGACGGCCTGTAGGTGGTCGGCTTGGAGCTCGAGCTCGGCCGGCCGGCGGCGCTGCTGCTCGCCCCGGCGGTGGCCGCGCTGCTCGCCTACCTCCACTACAGGGGCTTCGAGAGGGGCTACCTCGAGCGCCACGCGCTCTACAACCCGCTGGCCCGCGTGGTGAGAGCGAGGGGCCGCGCCGGGAGGCGCGCGACGCTCGCTGCGAAGCTCGCGCTCGCAGCGGCGCTGGCGGCAGCCCTGGCGAAGCCCGGGCTCGCGGTCGAGCGGGAGGTGGTGCTCCAGGGCCCCGCCGAGGTTGCAACGTTCAGGCTGGCGAGGCCCGTTGCGATATTGGTCATCGACGTGAGCGGCAGCATGGGCGAAGCGATACCCGGGGGCGTGAAGATAGAGGTGGCTAAGGATGCGCTGAGGAAGCTCGTCGAGCGGGTGCCGCCCCCGGTGGACCTGGGGCTGGTCGCGTTCGACCACGCGGTGAGAGCCGCCGTACCCCCCTCGCAGAACAGGACCGTGCTGCTGCGCGTCCTCGACTCGCTGCGGGCGGAGGGCGGCACGGTGTACGGGCACGCGCTGGACACCGCGATCAGCTGGCTGAAGCCCTACCTCGCGTTCAACTCGTCGGCGCTCGTCGTCTTCGCCACGGACGGCATGCCGTCGGATCTCGAGTACAGGAGGCTCCTCGCATTCTTCAGGGAGAGACGGGTGCCCATCCACACTGTCTACATAGGCAAGCCCGGCGAGCCGGGTGAGGGGGAGACGAAGTTCATCGCGCGGGAGACCGGAGGCGAGCAGTACACGGCCGAGACGGCGCAGCAGCTGGCGGATGCCTTCGCCGAGCTGGGGGGAAGGGTGTCGGAGATGGCTGTTAGAGCGTCGGCGCCCGTCACCGTGAAGAAGCTCGTTCGCGAGCGGGTCGACCTCTCCTGGCTCTTCGCGGCAGCTGCTGCTGTGCTGCTCGCCCTCCTCCAAGCGGCTAGGTACCGCGCCTCCGGAGTATCCTTCTGAGCTTGTAGAGGAAGAGGAAGGGCGGGCTGCCCGTCAGCAGCGCGTCGAGAGCGACCAGCACGGCGCCGGCCGCGAGCAGCGCAAGCGCCCTCGCAACCTGAACCGGTGTGGGCCTGAAGAGCGCGTACGCCCGCACCTCCACGTTCAGGGCGTAGGGGGCGTAGGGAGGAAGCCCGGGCTTGACTCTCGCGCTGCGTGCGAGCGCGAGGAATTCGGCGAAGGGTACGCGCGTTCCGTTGTCGAAGACGGCTTCAGCCATCGAAGCGTCGAATTCCAGCGCGCACAGCACCGCCGTGTCGTTCCCCAGCCGCAGGGTGAGCACGTAGCTGCCGGCTGGGTCGACCGCGGCTTTAACCTCGCTGAGCGAGAGGCCCAACACCCTTTCGAGCAGGTCGTACGACTCCCAGTCGCCGGCGAGCATGCCGAGCAGGGGCTCCACCCTGCTCCTGTAGGTCCTCCCCTCGTACACGTAGCAGGTGAGCCCCCTCATGGACAGGTTCTCCACGAGCACGTATTTGGGGGAGTACTGGGGGAGGGGGCGCGTGAGGTTGGCCGGCGAGGGGGGCGGCAGGAAGAGCTGGATCGCGACCTTCGGCGCCCCGCTCACCCTCACGTCCAGCGCGCTCGTGAACCCCTCGACGGCGCTGGGGCCCGGGCTCCCGGGGGTTGGCAGCTCGAGCAGCGCCAGCAGGCTTTGGCCCCTCAGCGCTAGAGCCCTAGAGCTGACCCCGTAGACCGTCGTGGAGAAGGTGGAGACGCCGTTGGAGGAGAGGGCGAGGAGCATCGCGAGGAGGGCCACGCAGGCGGCGGTTAGGAGGGCGTAGCCCACGAGGCGCAGCATGCTTCACACCTCAAGCCGCGCTCTGGCTAGCCAGTAGAGCAGGAGCGCCAGCGCCGCCGCGAGGAGCGCCGACTCCGCGAGCGGCGGGCCGCCGGCGGCTCCCCAGCCCGAGAGAGCGCTGTAGAGCGGGCGCGCGACAGCCACCGCCCGCCTCAAGTGCTCGCTGGGCAGGGCCAGCAGGAAGGCGCTCCCGAACGTCATCGCCGCCCAGAGGGCCACGAGCACGGAAGCCCTCCTCGCCAGCACCGCCGCGGCGAGCAGCGCCAGCGCGAGGATGGCGGCGTCGAGCAGCCAGGCCGCCGCCAGAATGGGGTCCACCGCTCTCAGCAGGATGGGGTCGATCACGGCGAAGCTCAGCAGGAAAGCCGAGAAGGTGGCGAGGGCGGAGGTGAGGAGCGCCGACAGCCACGCGAGCGCGTAAGCGGTCCTCGAGATGGGCTGCGAGAGGAAGACCTGCGCCGGCCCCTTCAGGTCGGAGACCATCGCGGAGGCCCCCGCTAGGGCGACGACCGAGTAGCCCACGCTCGTGAGGTACAGCAGCACCGGAAGGCCGCTGACCGGCCCGCCGGCGGGCGGGAACGCCAGCACCAGGAGGAAGGTGAGGGCGCTGAGGGCGGCGGTCGAGGTCGCGAGGGGGCCGCCCACGGTCTCGGCGACGAAGGCCCCGTAGGCGGCGAAGCGGGAAGCCTTAGCGCGAAGCTTGGACCGCCCTCTCATACACCTCACCCAGGCTCCTGGAGCGGAGCTCCCAGCCGAGCGCGAGGCCCTCCAACCTCGCTTTCTCGAGCAGCGCCTCGAGCTGCTGGCGCGCGCTGCTGGCGGCTCTCGCCACAACCCGGTCCCCCTCCACCTCGACGCCCCTCACGCCCTCCTCCGATACGAGGAGCGAGGCTAGGCGCCTCGGCTCGCGCGAGCGCGCCACGAACTCGACCTCCGCGCCGAACGCTGTGGCGAGGTCGGTGAGGCTGCCCTGGGCCAGGACGACGCCCCCGCTGATGATGACCGCGTAGTTGCACACCTGCTCCATCTCCGGTATGATGTGGGACGAGATCACGATGGTCGCCCCCATCTCCTCGCCCAGCGTCTTTATGGCCGCGAGCACCTCCCGCCTGGCGCTCGGGTCGAGGTTCGCGGTGGGCTCATCCAGCAGGAGCAGCTCGGGCTCGCCGAGCAGCGCGATCGCCAGGCCGAGCCTCTGGAGGTAGCCGCGCGAGAGGGCGGAGACCGGGTGCTCGAGGTAGCGCTCAACCCCGGCGAGCTTCGCGGCCTGCAGCGCGTCCTCCCAGCCCAGCCCCCGGATCCTGGCGACGTGCCTGAGGAGGACCTTCACCGGCACGTCCGGGGGGTAGGCGGGCCTCTCGTGCAGGACCCCGACCCTCTCCCGCAGCTCCTCGCCCTGCTCCCAAGGGTCGAGGCCGAGGACGCTCACCCTCCCCCCGTCCCTCCTCAGCAGCCCGGCGGCGATCTTGATCGTGGTCGTCTTGCCGGCGCCGTTGGGGCCGAGCAGCCCCGCCACGACCCCCTTCGGCACGGTGAACGTCGCCCCCCGGAGGGCCTCGGCGGCCCCGAACCTCTTCACCACCCCCTCGAAGGCGATCACTGGGATGCCACCCTCTCGGCCAGCGCGAGCCCCTCCCTTATAACCTTATACCTGGCCCCGAACCTCCCCTGCGAGGGCTCCTCCTCCACCACCTTCTCCAGGTTGGGCACCACGCGGTGGTTGAGGACCGGGAACAGTACGGCCTTCGCGTCGACCTCCTCGACCACCGAGGAGCCGCGGAGGGCGGCGTGGGCTTTGGCGGCCCTGATGAGCGCGATCCCCGCTCTCGGGCTCGCGCCCAGCTCGAAGTACTCGGCGATGGGCGGGAAGACGGGAGGCCGCGTCGCCCTCACCAGCTTCGCCGCGTACGCCACCACCTCCTCCGGAACCTCGACGCCCGCGGCCACGGCCTCCCGCGCCAGGACCACCCAGCCCGGCTCAGCGACCTTCTCGAGGTCCTCGAGGGGCTCGGTGAGCCTCTTCATGTGCAGCTCGTAGATCCTCCTCTCCTCCTCGATCGTCGCCGGGTACTCCACCACGATCCTCGCCAGGAAGCGGTCCAGCTGGGCCTCGGGCAGCGGGTACGTCCCCTCCTGCTCGACCGGGTTCTGGGTGGCGGCGACGAAGAAGAACTTCCCCGCGCTCCCGCTCTCCAGCGGGTAGGTCCTGCCCCCTATCGTCACCTGCCGCTCCTGCATCGCCTCGAGCAGCGCGCTCTGCGTCCTCGGGACCGCCCTGTTGACCTCGTCGGCCAGCAGGAAGTAGGTGAAGACGGGCCCGAAGCGCACCTCGAAGTCCCTCGTCGCCGGGTTGAACACCAGGCTGCCCAGGATGTCGGAGGGCATGAGGTCGGGCGTGAACTGCACGCGGGCGAAGCCCCTGTGCGGCACCCCGCCCACGTTCGCGTGGACGCCCTCGGTGAGGCCGAGGAGGCGGGCCAGCGCCTTGACGAGGGTGGTCTTCGCGACCCCCGGCACGCCCTCGAGCAGCACGTGCCCCCCGGCGAGCAGGGAGACGAGGAGCATCCTCTTGGCCTCCGCGTAGCCGACGACGACCCTCGAGAGGCCCCTCTCGAGGGCGGCCCCCACCTCCCTCACTTCGTCGAGCTCGATCACTCCACGATCACCACGTCCCTCGCCGCCCTCACCTTGCCCCACGGGACGTCGACGCACGCCGCCTCACCGGCTCGGACGTGCTCCTCGAAGGCTCGCAGGACCCGCTCGGGCGCCCGCAGCGACTCCAGCAGCGCCCTCGCCTCGTCGACCTCCGCGCCCTTGAGGACGCTGTACTTCAGCGGGTGCCTGAACTTCGCGAGCTCGCGGTAGAGCTCCTCCTCCCCGAGGGACCTGAGGCGGGAGAGGAAGGCGGCCCACCCCAGCACCCTCTCGCCCCTCCTCCTGCAGACCCTCAACCCCAGCGTCCCGGGCCCCACGACCACGCCCTCCACGTACCCGAGCACGCCCGAGGAGAGGCTGACGCAGAGCTTGCCGCGCAGGAGCTCCTCGAGCGGCGGCACGGGTTGGCTCTGCAGCTTGAGGCCCCTGTACTCGGCCTCGCGGGGCGTCGAGAGGAGGACCACCTTCACGCTCTCCCTGGAGCCCAGCGGGCTCTCCACCTCCTGCACGTCGATGAGCGCGACCTCCTCCACCTTCACCTCGCCCTTCAGCAGCTTGTACTCCCGCTCGGCCTCCGCGAACGGCACCTCCACGCCCTCCTCCCTCGCCCTCCTCACGAGGAGGTCGAGCGGCACTTCCTCGCCGACCTCCACGCCCCTCCTCCTCAGCTCCTGCGCCAGCTTCGCCGCGTCCACAACCCTCTCGCGAGCCCTCACCGGAACGTAGACCTGGAGGAAGGCCCCCTCGCTGGAGAAGCGGAAGCCGCCGACCCTGCCGTAGATCAGCCCCTCCGAGTCCACGACGAGGGCGTCCAGGAGCTCCCGGGGGTCGAAGAACCTCACCGCGCCTCGGGCGCCGGGCGCCAGAGGGTATAAAAGCTTCGGCCCGCCGCGGGCCGGTGGCGCAGGGCGGGGGCTGCCTCGAAGCCAGGATCGGCGTGCGGGCGGCCAAGGCCGATACCGCCGCGTTCCTCACGGGCTCCTCCCCGGTCTCCGCGAGGGGGCTGGGGCTCGAGTACGTGGACTTCCGGGACATGGAGGAGGGCGACGACGCCCGCTTCATCGACTGGAGGCTTTCGGCGAGGAGCCTCGACGCCAGCGGCTCGTACAGGTTGATCGTCAAGGTCTTCAGGGCGGAGAGGAGGGTGCGGGCGGCGCTCGTGGTGGACCTCTCCACCTCGATGCTCTACGGCAGGAAGGCCAGGGCCCTCGCCTACTCCGTATCCGTGATCGCGGCGGCGGCCTCGGAGCTGGAGGACGAGCTGGCCCTCGTCGTGGGGGCCGGGGAGCGGGTCGCCGTGTACCCGTGGGCCAAGCCGGAGCGGGTGCCGCACCTCGTGGCTAAGGCGGCGTGCGAGCGGCGGGAGCGGGGCTCGCTCAGCCTCCCCGAGCTGACTAGGAGCGCGTCCAAGCTGGCGGGCCCCTACATCCTGTTCACCGACTACGCCAACAGCCTCGGGGAGCTGGAGAGCGCGATCGCCGCGCTGAGGGGGAGGGGCTTGGGGGTCGTGATCGTGTACGAGCCGGCGGAGCTCAAGCCGCCCCTCGACTGCTTAGCCACCGTCGAGGACCCCGAGACGGGGGTGGGCGCCGGGGTTAGGCTGAGCGACTTCTACTCGGCTGTGCGCTCGCACGTGAGCGGCGTGAGGGCGCTCCTGAAGTGGAGGAGGGTGCCCTACCTCGAGGTCGCGTGGCCCCAGGTCAGGGGGAGCAGGCTGGCGCTCGCCAACCTCTACGTCGGGGTGAGGAGGGGGCTGCCCCCGCCCGGTAGCGGGGCTCACGTCGCCGTGTAGACCTCAACCCCCAGCTCCCTTGCCAGCTCGAGCGCCCTCTCCTCCACGAACGGCGAGACGAGCACGAGCCTGGGCTTGACGCCGGTCACCTTGGCGTAGAGGTTCCCCACCCTCCACAGCTTCGCGACGTCGCCCTCGCTGGCGCTCGCCTTCAGCTCCACCAGGATGTGCGCGTCGTCCCTGACGAGGAGGTCCACCTCGACCCGCGCCGGCCGCCCGAAGACCTCGCCCCCCTCGTCGAAGTAGACCCACTTCCCCACCTCGGCCGTGCCGAGGATCTCCTCGAGGATCCCCCTCATCGCCTCCCTGAACGCCTCCTCCGACTCGACGCCCCACCTCGCCCCCAGCGCGATCAACCTCCTCTCGAACGAGTCCAGCCTCCTGTTCACCTGAACGTACAGCCTGTTGAAGTCCTCCCTCATCTTGTTGAAATCCTCCCTCAACCTCGCGAGCTCCGCCTCGATCGCTTCGAACCTCTTGAACGCCTCCTGCCACCTCTTCTCGTTCTCCTCCCACCTCCTCTCGTTAGCTTCCCACCTCTTCTCGTTCTCCCGCCATCTCCTCTCGTTCCTCTTCCACCTCTTCTCCTCCAGCTCGACGTGCTTGTTGAAGTCCTCGCGCAGCTTCCTCAGCTCGTCGAGCACCGCGCCTAGGCCCAGCAAGCCCGCTACCGCGTAGCGGAACTCCTCGTCCTCGCTGAGCGCCCTAAGGAACCTCCTCTTCTCCTCGCTCGAAAGCACGCCCACCCCGCCACACCAGCCGACCGCCGCTTTAAAACGCTTCGACGAGCCGCGCGGCTGCAAGCCCAGCCCGCCCACCGACCCAGCCGAGGCAGGCGCCGCGCAGGGGGTTTGCGGTTTAGCCTCTGCTAAACGACCTCGCCCAGCCGCCCTCCCTCGCGCACAGCAAACGATATTAGGCGCCGCGCTGCCCGCTCCCTGATCGGGATGAGCGTCAAACTCTCCGATCTTAAGGGCAAGCATGTGTACTCGCAGGACGCCCGCCGCGTCGGCGAGATCGTGGACTTCGGGTTCAAGGTCGGCGACGTGACGCCCTTCCTCATCGTGAGGACGCCGTCGGGTAGGGAGATCGAGATCCCATGGAGCCAGGTGGCTGCCGCCAAGGACATCGTCCTCCTGAAACCCGAGTACAAGGTTCCCGAGGAGCTGCTGACGCCGCCCGCAGCAGCGCCGGCTGCAGCACCAGCAGCGCCGGCGCCGCAAGCGGAGAGACCCCGCTTCTCCATCTTCCGGAGGGTTGAGCAGAAGATCTGCCCCTACTGCGGTAAGCCCGCCACCTGGATACCCCAGTACCAGCGCTGGTACTGCTACAACTGCCAGAGGTACATCGACTAGCGCGCGGAAGCGGCCGGCATGAGCGCCGTAAGAGCATAGAGTTTTTCGACCGAGCTCGCGCGAGCCGGGCGGCTGCCGGGTAGCACCAGATAGCCCCCGATAGACCTCTCCACGATAGCTGAGACCCCCAAGCCCTCCTGGAGCCGGGTTCGACCGGGCTCTCAACACGGTGTACAGGGTTAGCTCGCGAGGGGGTCGAGCGGAGCGGGCGCGCAGGCTGGTAACCGGCACGTTTTAAGCCGCGCTCCGGCGCTGGAGGTGGGCGGCCGCGCTTGAGCTACGGGAGGTATAGGGATTGGTTGGAGGAGGCGGTCGACGATTTGGAGGCTGCGAGGAGGCTCTTCGAGTTCAGCATGTGGAGCAAGGTGTGCTTCTTCTCCCACCAGGCTGCCGAGAAAGCTCTGAAAGCGCTGTGCATCAAAAAGCTGGGCAGGTACGTGCAGACGCACAGCGTGGCGAGGCTGCTCGAGGAGCTGGGCGGGGCGGTGGAGCTGCCCCAGGGTCTCGCCGAGCGGGCGAGGAGGCTCGACAGGCACTACATCCCCACGAGGTACCCGAACGCGTGGCCGGAGCTCCCGCCGCACAGGCACTACTCGAGGGGGGACGCGGAAGAGGCTCTCGCCGCAGCCGCCGAGGTGGTGGAGCTTGCTAAGAGAGAGGTTGAGAGAGATCCTTAGGGGCACGAGCGCCGAGGACCTGGAGGAGCCGCTGGAGGAGCTGATCGGCGAGCTCGTTAGGAAGCTCGACCCGGTGGCGGTCGTCGTCGCCGGCTCGCTGGCGAAAGGCCGGTTCGTCAGGGGGCTCAGCGACGTGGACATCCTGGTCGTCGTGGACCGACCCGTGCGCAACGAGGAGAGGTTCTCGCTCGCACCCTTGGGGGGCGCGGACGCGGAGATCACCGTCGTATCCCTCGACGAGCTCGAGAGGGCGGTGCGGGCTGGCAACCAGTTCTACCTGGACGCCTTGAGGAGCGGGAAGGTCGTTTACGCGCGCAGCGTCGCAGGTGGGAAGCGCTGAAACCTCCGCGCAGCGCGAACCCGCAGCGTCTCCCCCAGCGGAAGCCCCGGCATAAACGTTTAGGCTCTTGCGCGTTAACCGCGCGGAAGCCGCTACGCAACCGCTACACGCTATAGCACTTCCCGCCCGCAGCTCTGGCGAACAAGCCTAAGTAATCGACCGCGAAGTTCGACTTAGGCTTTATGCGGTAGGCGATCACCTCCACACCCAGCCTTTTGTACGAATCTGCAAGTTTCAGAACCTCCTCTTTAGGGTTGCTCGTTAAGAAAACGTTAGCGTTTCCGTCAGAAATTATATGGAGAAATAACTTAGAATTTTTAAATATTTCTCGGAATGTTTTGAAATTGTTCAACGCCACCAACAACCCGTGGGTAAAGGGGGTTGAACCTCCGACCGGCAACCTATCCAGGCTCCTGTAAACGCTTTCCAAGTTCCTAGTGGGGGGCGATACGGTGGCGGCTCCCACGCCCCTGAAGACCACGAGGGACGCGTAGGTCCTGCCCCTGTAGGCTCCCTCGAGAACCGTTCTGAGGATGCGCTTAGCCAGGGAAACCTTCTTCCCGATCAGCATGCTCCCGCTAGCGTCGAGGAGCAGCACGTGAAGCGCGGGCACCTTCTCCTTCCTAACCTTAACCCTTAAGCTCGAGGGTTTGAGCGCTATCGGCAAGGTCGGATTCAAGGCGACAGCGGCTCTCAAAGAGGCTGGGAAGTCCACGTCGGTCAGCCGCCCGTCGGCAGGCGGCACAGCGTCTATGGGGACGCCCCTGAGCGAAGCCACAGCCACCGCTCTGAAGCCCCTCGAACCCCTACCCGCGACCTTACCCCTCGCTTCGAAGCCGCTGAAAGGCTCTTTTTCGAGATCTACAGGGGCTTCGCGAAAGTCCTTTAAGAGGGCCTCGACCCTATCGCTTCTCCCGCCACCGCTCAGCCCCAGAGCGCTCTGGGGCTGGGGATCGCCGCTCCCGGTTTCGCCACCTCTCTCCCTGCCCTGATTTTGCCCGGTTTTCTCGCCTGTAAGCTCCTTGATCGCTTCATCGAGTTTCCTAGCGGGTTCCTCGAAGGGCTTCGAAGCCAGCCTGTGCTTTAAAGCAAGCTCCATCGCTTTCACCACGTCGTCCATGCTGACGCGCGTCCTGCCGTCTAGGGCCGCTATCGCTTTAGCCGCCCTAACCGTCACGATCTCAGCCCTGTGGGTCCTTATGCCCAGCTTAACGATAGTTTCTGTTACCAGCCTCAGCAGGTCCCTGTCGACAACCACCCTGTTCACAATCTCCCTAGCTTTCGCGATCTTTTCCTCGATCTGCCTCTCGTAGGGCTCCCACTTCTCGTAAAAGGACTGAGGGTCCCTCGCGAACTCCTCAACCCTCTCCACGATCTCCGCTCTCTCCTCGGGGTCTGCAGAGGCCTCCACCGGTACGTAGAGGCCGAACCTGTCGAGCATTTGAGGTCTCAGCATGCCCTCCTCGGGGTTCATCGAGCCCACGAGCACGAACCTGGCGGGGTGCTTGAAGGAGATGCCCTCCCGCTCGACGACGTTCCAGCCGCTCGCGGCGGCATCCAGAATCAAATCCGCAATGTAGTCCTCGAGCAGGTTCACCTCATCTATGTAAAGGATCTGCCTGTTAGCTTCTGCCAAAAGCCCCGGCTTGAAGACGACCTTCCCCGTTTTTATTGTTTGCTCGATGTCTATCGAACCCGCAACCCTATCGGGCGTCGCGTTCAGCGGGAGGTCCACTACACGTATTCTCCTGTTCTCGTGCTCTATGCTCTCCCCCCTCCTCCACAGCTCGTAGTGGTAATCGCACATCTCTAGGGGGTTGAAGGGGTTGCAGTTGAAGGGGCAACCTTTAGCAACGGGTTGCTCGGGCAGCACCTGGGCGAACGCCCTCACGAGGGTCGACTTACCGGTGCCTTTATCGCCCGCTAGGACGACGCCCCCGACCAGCGGGTTCACCGCGTTTACGAGCAGCGCCAGCTTAGCGTCCTCCATACCCACAATGGCTGAGAAAGGGAAGTAGATCTTGCCGCGATAGCCCATCGCTCGCCCCCCCGCGTTCATCGCACCACCAGCCGCAGCAGGCTGAGCCGGCCGCCATCCAAAGGTAAGACATAAATGCGTTTTCATCATACCGCGCGCGTGCCTTCGAGCCCCGTCAACCTGGTTTTGGTGACCACGAAAACCTCGCTGCGCACGCTCTTCGAGGCCGTGAGCTCTATCAGAGAGGGGCTGAAGGTCGAGCTTAACCTCGACGTGATATACGTCGGCGACTTGGACAAGCTGAGCCCCGAGGAGGTTGCTTCAAGGATCTCCAAGGCGGACGCCCTGCTGCTGGACATCAGGGGCGCCATCCCCGGGTACCTCGAGAACTCGCTGAGAGCCTCTGCGGCGAAGGTCGTGGTGCCGTTGGTCGGCGGCGCGTCTTCGATCGCGCACCTGAGGCTCGGCGCCGCCACCGGGGAAGCATTCACGAGAAGGATGAAGCCCCTCGACTTCGACGCTGATAGGCTTGACGCGGAGAAGGTTTTCAGGATCGTAAATTCCGTCGAGAAGGTTTCGAGGGCTCTGCCGGTCGG
>Ga0080005_138317_pt1 | contig 15739 bp, 17 predicted proteins | sample JossMetagenome_2_FD_69208 | JGI IMG/M metagenome (GOLD analysis project Ga0080005, IMG submission 69208) | Hot spring sediment microbial communities from Joseph's Coat, Yellowstone National Park, USA - JC3_ASED (SPADES assembly) (version 2) | ecosystem: Environmental > Aquatic > Thermal springs >... | reverse complement strand
GTGGGCGGGGGTGGGGCTGGCTTCGGGTTTTTGATGATGCATCGTTTTTCCTTCTCCCCCCCCCCCCCCTTTTCGTCATGTATGAGGTGGGTAAGGCAGCGTTGATGCTTGTGTTGTCTATGGCGGTGGCTGCGTGGCTGGTGGGGGTGGTGCTCTACGGGTGGCTGTAAGCCCCCTGCCGGGGGGCGGATGACCCGCTGTGCTGGGTAGCTTCCACGACCCCGGCCCGAGGGGCCGGTGAAGGCCGGGCGAGGGAGCCTGTGAACTGCCCAAGGGAAACCTCCGCCCCTTGGGCGGGGAGGGGGGGGCTCAAAGAAGTCTGAAGTGGTCTATGTTTCATGTTTGGGGCGTCTCGGGCTTGTTGGAGGTGGGGGTTGAAGACGCGCCTGTTCCGCGGGCGCGTTCTTGTGCCGATGCGGAGCCGCGACGTCTGCGGTGCGGTGAAATGGATCAACATTAATCCTTTCGCAACTGCCGGTCATGCAGATACCAATTAAGAGGGAGGAGCCCCCCGTGTTTCTGCCCTCCCTGTTGCAGGCCGTATACGACCTGGGGATGGAGGAGTTCGAGGAAGCGGTCAAGGTCAAGTACTACTATCTAGAAAGCGCGGTGGGGTTCGACGGGAGGCTCAGGCGTTTCGTGGTGGCCGACATAGCGCCGCGGTTCCCGCCCCGCCTCTGGCCTAAGCTGGAGACCATAATGCCGGAGGTGAGGGACAAGGCCGTGATGCACGGGATACGCCCCTATATGCAGGAGTACGTAGACCTCATGGCGTCTTACATGGCCAAGGCCCTTCCGAAGGGCGAGAGGCAACACGCGCCGCTCTACGCCTCCATGGTGCACAGGCTCCTCTACGCCTACGGGGCCCTCACGCCCCTCATAAGCGACGAGGCCTACGTGAAATTCGGCGTGACAGACGTCCTCATACACATAACCAACCTCCAAGCTGAGCAAGACGTCGTGGAGGTGGAGTCGTGGAGGTTCAAGGGGCGCTACCCCACCAACCTGGCCGTCACGGAGGAGGACAGGAACCACCTGCGCTCCTCCATGTCGAGGCGCGGCATAACGGCGAACAAGTTCACGGGATGGGCCAGCCAAGTGGATCAGCGGTTCCGCGTCCGCGTGACGGCGGCCGTCCCGCCCATATCGCAACCGAGGACTACCATGGCGCTGAGGCTGGTGAACAGATACCCGTGGGCGCCGCCGAAGTACATCGCGCTGGGCTCCGCCACCCCGGAGCAACTCGGCTTCCTCTGGCACGTCTGGACGGAGGGGTTCAGAGGCAAGCCCGCGTTCATAGTGGCGATAGGCCAGCCAGGCGCTGGCAAGACCACGCTGGTAGACGTCGTCACCGCCACGACGCCGCCGGACCAGCCCCTCGCCGTGGTGGAGTCAGTCTCGGAGATCAACGCCCCGCAGGCCAAGGTGAGGTTCGCCGAGAGGTTCTCCCTAAGCACAGACATCCCCGAGGTGAGGATGGCCCAGCTGATTAAAGTAGCGTTGCGGATGTCGGTGCCCTACGTCACCACCAACGAGGTGCTGGGGCCGGAGGACGCCCAAGCCATGTTCCTCGCCGCCACCATAGGCACCCGCGTCATGACCACCATCCACGCCGCATCCCCGGAAGACCTCGTGGCGAGATTCAAATCCATGGGGGTATCCGACGAGGCCATCGCCTTCGTGAGGGACAGGATGATAGTTGTTTTGATGGATAGGGAGCCAGGCAGGCGCTTCGTAAAGGAGATATACGTGCCGGAGGGCGGCGGGTGGGCCCCGCTGTCGGAGCGCCCCGACCTGCTCAACGGTGAGCCCCTCCTCAAGGCCAAGATCCTCCACGCCGCCGCCAAGCGCCCGGCCTACCACGACGCCGACGAGTGGCTGGCGTTTCTCAAACACTACTACGAGGATCCCAAGGCCGCCTTGAGCGACCTGGCGGCCGGGGAGTAGGGGCGTCGCCGCCCGCCTCCCCCTCCTCGGTCAGTTCTTTATCTCTCGGTCTCCGGGGTTTGGCCATGTGGAGGGAGCTTCTGGTGGTGACTAAGTTCATCACCAGGTGGAGGGTTGAGTCCACGGAGCAGGCCCTCTACGAGCTGGCTAAATCCGAGCGGGACAAGAGGATGTTGCGCTACCTCGCCGCGTTGGAGCTCGGCACCATACACCTCCAGCGCTCGCTCCTCTCCATGGTGATCTCTCTGGCGAGCGTCTTGGAGGAGCTGGGCGTGAGGAGGAGGGAGGCGGCGATGACCCTCCAGCTGTATCTGGTCTCGGTCTACGCCGCGTTGATACAGACGTCCAAGAGCAGGCTCGACATGGTGCTCATGGCCTCGGCGACGCTCGTCATCACCTCGGCGACGATCGGCGCCGTCATGAGCCTACTGGCGCCGGAGGGCATCTACCTGCTGTTTGCCGGAGTGTCCGCGTCGCTGGCCCTTGCCCCCGTGGTCTCGGCATACATGCCCGAGCTGGGGGCGTACCAGCTCCGTTGGCTGGCGCTGTCTGCCGCCGGGGCGGCCGTCGGGGGCATACTCTTCGGCGTGAAGGGATACCTCATCGGGGTAATGGTAGGTTCGGCCCCGGCGACCTACCTCTGGCTCAAGAGGTGGAGGAAGTACGAGAAGGAGGTCGCGAGGATAGACCGCGTGATCGAGACGGCGAGGGAGGGGTTCCCCACGGGAACCAGCGTGCTGGGGCAACACGCCCGCGAGATATACGAACACGTGAACCAAGTCGGGTCGTACGACCTGGAGATACATTCCCGCGAGCTCCTGCTATACACGGCCAGGTACTTCTCGGAGCTGAGGGCCATAGGGAAGGAAAGAGCCATAGCCATGGCCGTCCTCATGGCCGCCTCGTTTGCATTGGTCAAGATGGTGGCTACGCTGGTCATCAACATACAAGCCCTCCAAGTGTACACACAGCAACTTCCCGGCGCCGGCGAGATGTCCCTCCAGCCGAAGCCGCCCGACCTCTCGATACTGGGCTGGCTCGCGCCCATCCCCGCCGTGTTGATAGGCCGCATGTTCGACAGCTGGGCCGCAACGGCGCCCTTCCTAATCGCGCTGTCGGCAGTCGGCCTCGCGCTGTTGGTGATCTAAATCTTTATCTTCTCAAGCTTCCGCCGTCTCCATGCGGAACTCCAAAACAACAACAAAAACACAAAACGACGCGCAACGCGCCGTAGGCAATAAGAAGATGAGAGGCTTGTCGGAGGTGGTGGTGGCGCTCCTGATGATCATCGTCGCTGTCGTGGCGGTGGTAGTGTTGTGGAGCTTGGTGGGCTCTAAATGGCTCGTGCCGACCGGCGGGATCGACCTCATGCTAGATCCGTCGAGCGTCATAACTGGCAAAGTCGGGTCGATAATCGTTCTAGTCCAGTCGGGTAGCGACTCAGTTAAGGATCCGAAGATGAAAATTGTCGATCCAGCCACCGGTCAAGACGCCGCCACCTGCACCATAACGTCGACGCCGAAAACAGGCGCCTACGCATCTGGCGACAAGATAACCGCCTCGTGTACCGCCACAGACCAGTTCCGCACCGGATATCGGTACCTAGTTGTGGTAGACGTGACCAGCGCCAATACCGGCTCCACATTTTCGAAGTCGTTTGTGCTGACAGCCAGCTAAAAAGATTTTTCCCTCCTATTTCCCTTACTGTCTTCTTTTCCGCCTCCTCCCTCCGTTGTCAAATCATCAAAAGTCCTCGTCTCCTCTGTTTCCATGTACCAAATAATTGCGCTGGTGGTGTTCGTAACGTCGGCGGCCGTGGTCGGCTCTGTCTGGTGGTATTCGATCCAGACGGCAACCACGGCGCAACAACTACAGAGCCAGCTGGAGAAACAAAACATGGTGCACCTCCACAGCTGTCTCAAGGCGGTCTACAGGCAGGGACAGATCGTGTTCCCCAACGACGTGGTGTGGATAAAGAACCTCCACAAGCCGAACTGCGCCAACGTCACGTGGATAGGCGGCGCTCCGAGGATGGGCGGCGCTCCAAGGATGGGCGGTGCTCCGCGGTACTGGGACGGGGGGCGATGCGGCGTGGGGGCTGGCCATGCCGTCTCGGCGTCGCCTGGCGATGTGGTGGTCGTGCCCGGCGCCTGCCACATACAGGTCTCGGCAGACGGCAAGCTTCTGGCCACCATCTACGGATCGTAAACAAAACCTTTTTCTCTTTCACCCACCCCGAACCAGCCTCGTGGGGGCTTTTTGGCTGTACCTGTGGTGGGGTGCTGAGTAGCCGATTACATATATATCCGCGTCCTCCCGGTTTTCATGCATGTGGCGCTGTTCTACTCGGGGAAGGGTGGCGTCGGCAAGTCGACCCTTGCGGCGAACGTGGCTTACGTCCTCTCCACGAGGTACCAGACGCTGGCCATGGACTGGTCGGGGGCCGACCGGACGCTCTCGGCGCTTCTGGCACCGGGGTGCCCCAACGAGGACGGGATATACGACGTCCTCTTTGCGCCTCCTGAGGCGGGGGACAAGACGAAGCTGACGGTGTGTGGAGGGGAGTTGCCTGGCCTGCAGATCGCCCCTCCTGGCGACACGGAGGCCCCCGTCCTCAAGCTGGACTTCTACGCGGCGGCCCAGAGGGTCGACCTCTTGATGAACGCCTTGACCAGGCGGTACCCCTTCATCGTGGTGGACTACCCGAGCAGGCAGATACAGTTCGACCCAGTCCTGCAGGCCTTGATGAGACACGTCGACCACCTCATACTGGTGACCCAGCCGATCCAGACCTCCCTCAACGAGCTTAAGTACACCTACGACTTCGTCCTGAGGCACTACCGCCCGCCCCCCATCATCTCCATAGCCACCAACATGTGGACAGGCGAGAAGACGTACGAAGAGGGGCTCAAGACGCCCGGCGGGTTCCACATAAAGGTGAAGGCCGACCCGACGGTCTACGCGCTGGGCAGGGTGCCGAAGCTCCAGTACAAATGCGCCGAATGCAAGGATTTCAGACGCGCCGTGGAGCAGATAGCCGACGGCATAATCCAGGCGAAGCTGGCGCGCCGCCACCAAGTGGCAGTCTTCTCCCCCAGCTGAATCGTTATTTTACGGCCGAGAGGGAGGTGTCATGTCGGTCACAAGCATATCCCTAGAGCCGGCCGAACAGGCGGCGCCCAGCTCCTCCGCCCCCCCGCAGGAATGGAAGGACAAGTTGCTGGAGCTACTGCGCTTGATGCCGCCCGACACCGCGCTTAAACTGTTCGACAGGGGCGTGCTGAGGATGCTACTGACAGAGCTGGCCAAGGACGACCCTCTCCTGGCCCTCTGCATAAAGACACACGAGGCGCAACGATGAGACTCTGGAGGAAGGAGGAAAAGGTCGACCCCAAGGTGGAGGCCTTCTTCCGCAGGGCCATGGTCGTAGACGTGGACAAGGTCAAGGAGGTCGGCAAGATCGACACGGAGCCCCGGCTCAAGCCCCTGAAGAAGCTGGCGAAGCAGTGGGCTAAGGAGCTGAGGGTGCCCCCCAACTGGGCCTTCAACGCCATATACTACTGCATAAACAACCCCAGCTGCGACCTGGACAGCCTCAAGGAGAAGATAAGAGAAGGCGGCAAGAACTACATAATCAAGTTCCTCCACGAACACGGAGCAGAGGTCTAAACACGCCGCCTAACACCCCTTTTTCAAATCATCAATTATCCGTAAAATTAATACGCCATGCGTGTACCCCCCAAGAGGAGGGTCAGAGGATTCGTGGAGCTGACCACCTCGACGGTAATGGCGCTTCTGTTTGTAGTCGGGGCCGCCGCCGTCGTGGGGTACCTAGGGTGGTACGCCTACAACCAGAAGCAGATCGCCGACGCCCAGATGGATCTGGCCACGTTGCAGGCCGCCGGCGTCCTCCTAGGCGGCAACTTCAGCGTCGTGTTCAACAAGCCAGTCACAGTCGTCAAGATAGGCTACGGCTACTACGACAGAAACACGGGGCAGGAGTCCATCGTCCAGTGGATAAACGTGGGGAAGAGCGGCCAAACCTTCCAGTGGAATCTAGGCAATAGCAACTACAACGTCACCTACGTCGTGGTCGACCTAGGCAGAGGCGTGTACAAGGTGTACCGCTGGCGCTACTACCAAGTAAATCTAACGTCTGACATGGGGGCAGGAGCCCCGGCGTCCTCGCGCCTGGCGCCCTACGAAGCCTACGTGAGGGTTTCTAGCAATAATGCCTTCGTTGGTTGGCAGATAAAGTCTTCGATCGACTCAGTAAACGGAACGGGTTCCACGGGAGGAGTGACCTTGAAAATCTCAAAACCAGGCGAGGTGATAAATGCCTCTGTACAGAATCCCCCAGGCTATACATGTACCATAAGTTCGACTACCACGCAGGCATGGCCGTATCACGTTTACAACTTCACGGTCAGCTGTACGCCGTGGGCCACCGTAAGGGTTTTCAGCGATAATGCCTACGTTGGCTGGCAGGTAAAGTCTTCGGTCGACTCGGTAAGTGGGACTGGATCCGCGACGAGAACCTTGAAATTTAGTAACGGCGAAACAATATCGGCCTCAATCACGTCGAATCCTTATGGATGGCTATGTAGCATAAGTCCGACTACCTTGCAACCTGCTCCGGGTGGTAGTTACGACTTCAGAATCGGCTGTACGCCGTGGGCCACCGTAAGGGTTTTCAGCGATAATGCCTACGTTGGCTGGCAGGTAAAGTCTTCGGTCGACTCGGTAAGTGGGACTGGATCCGCGACAAGAACCTTGAGTTTTAAGAATGGCGAAAGCATAACAGCCTCAATTACGTCGATCCCAGCAGGCTATCTATGTAGCATAAGTCCGACTACCTTGCAACCTGCTCCGGGTGGTAGTTACGACTTCAGAATCAGTTGCGTCAAGCCCACTATCTACCTCTCGGCAGATTCGTCGAAGCCCGGATGCACCTACACGGTCAACGTCGAGCCCAACGTGAAGTTCTCGCTGGAGATATACGACGAAAACGGCAGACTCATTTACTCCACCTCCAGCACGCCGCCAGTCACCTTCAGCGTCCCCAAGGTTGGCACCTACCGCCTGCACGTGTATAACCCATCCCTCCTCGACAACTGGTACACCCTATATGCGGGGGTGGAGGTAACGGGGACGAAAACCGCGGTCTTCTACACAAACGAAAACACAGAAGACCTCAGGTCAACCGCTTCGCTCAAGGTATTCGACGTCACCAACTACTGGAAGAGGGGCTACACCAGCGTAACCGTCTACGTAAGCCCAGCCAGAGACGACTTCACCCTCTTGGCGCCTTCAGACGCCTTCGCAGACTTCCTCCTAGCCTGGGAGGACTGTCTCGCGTGTGACTGGCCATATTATAGGGGCATTGTGTACGTGGATCAGGTGTGGCGCCTCACCTTCACCTCCTCCGGCCCCGTCTTCACCCGTATCTACTCACATGGAGGCTACTGGCACGAGGTGTACGCCAACGGTATTTTGATATACACGTGGAACAAGTACGGCCCGAAGAACGACAGATACACAGGCTCCGACCCCACCATCACTGTGAAGTTCGTGTCGACAGATTCCAGGATGAACGCCGAAGCCACGTTCACCAAGGTCTGCAGGTGGAGCTGATATGTGGTCGGCGGCATACGGCCTAATAGCCCTGGCCGTCGTTGCGTTTGTGGTGCTCTACGCCGGGGTGTGTGGTATATGTCGGTTGTGTATACCGAGGTTGTGTGGCTACACGGCGTCAAGTTTGTCGTTGTGGTCGGCGGCGCCGACATACGGCGACTGATCCAAGCCGTCAGGCTCCCTCTAAATAGTTCTTTTTTCGTCTCCCGTCGCGGGATTCTCGAAGTGAGTTGTACGGTTTTGTGAGGAGTGTGGGGGCGTGTTGGAGGTGGAGAATTGCGTCTTCGAATTCCCTTTTCGGCTGTTTCTTTACCTAGTCGAATCTTCAAATTAATCCTCACGGGGGGCTTCCGAGGCAGGTTGATGTTTATCCTTGTAGGCGTTGATGAAGATGGTTCCGCGGTTTGGGAGGTGCATGTTTCCACTCATGAGCTTTGTGGCGTTTGTGTTGTCTGTGGCGGTGGCGTTTGACGTAGAGCCAGCGCCGATAAGTCCGCCTTTTTCCTCTAATCTCCTTTTTCGAATCTTTTTTGGCCTCTGTACGCGGGGGGACATGTTGGAGTACTGGTCCGGAAAGGAGAAGGCGTTGGTCTTCGGGCTGATCGCGGCACTGGTCGCCGCCGTGGTTCTGCTCGTAAGCCCCCACATACCGGCGCTGAGGCCGGCGGCCGAGGCGTTGGGCATAGTCGTACCGGTCTATAAGACCGTCTACATAAATCACACGGTTCCCCTCTACTTCAACAGGACTGACCAAGAGGCACACAAGTCCTTAGATGCGGGCACCTGTAGCGGCCGGATAGTTGTGTCTCCTCTTAATGCCAGTTCCTCGGTGTTTAAATCTTGGGTGGCATGGATTTGGCTTATGCCGATATCCTACCTTCAGCGGATACACGTCGAAGTTGTACAGTACAACTCTACGAGCCACGTCGCTAAGTTTAGGTGGTCTGGAAGGGCGTATTTCGTAGGCGGGGGTTTGGCCTTACAGGTGGCGAGCTCGTGTGATATCATCAGCGCGACGATAAACGGCCATTACGTGGCTGTATGTAGGGGCAGTACAGACCCCTTCAACGTCCCTATTTATAAAATCTATGAAAACAACACTTTGATGGCGTATACACAGCTAAGTATCGACAACTTCTTCATAACGGTGGAGGTGAACTACACCAACCTAATGCGGTCGTTGGGACTCAACGACAGCATAATAGATAAGTACGGCACAATGCGTGTAATCTCTCCTGCACAGCCTGTACTTGTTAACTTCAGCTATACCCTTATGACCGTCCTGGAGCCCGAACCGCCGCCGAGAGGCGCCACATCTAACTCCTCGACTCCTGTGTCGCTGGATGTAGGGCCCGTCTGTAGGATGACCACGACGGTGCTCCTCGAACCCGCCGATTGGTGGTTACCGATATCTGAGGACACCAAGTACATCGAGTACCTAAAAGACGCGTTCATCCAGCTTCAAGGCCACTACGACCCGAGGTACGGCGTAATCGGATACCGGGGCTAAGGCCTAAACACTTTTTCCCTCATTTCTCCGGCCATCTGGCGGCACGGCTAACCCATTGAGACGACTTGCAGGAACTTCCCCACAGGGGATAATTAACCCTGTCAGTCAAACCCCGCATGCGTTGATTCATTTCAAGTTTGAAAAGGTGCGGCGGTGTCTGCGGAGAAAACAGAGGGCGGGTATCTAGACCTCGGAAGGGGCCTCGGCCACCTTCGCCTAACCCCGCCCCGGGCTTTCAGTTGCCCCAATGCGTTGAAGGACTGCGGTTCGGAAAGCAACACGCCCCAATACACAGCCCCCTCGCCTGCAGGAACTTCCTTACAGGGATTCCCCTACAGGGATAACCTTACAGGGATAATTATCCCTGTGAGGAAATCCCTGTAAAGAAATCCCTGCAGGTCTTCCTAGATGCGCCTGCAGGTTTTTCCTTGCAGGGACAGACTTATAGGACAAATTATCCCTGTAAGGAAATCCCTGCAGGGGAATCCCTGCAGGCGCTTGTCCAGTTAGTTTTAACCTTACGCCTCAGCGCCTTCATGAGGCTGGCTTATTTGGCCCTGGCGGCGCCGCTTGTGGTTTCCTTAATCTTTCACAGGCCGTGTTTAGAGATGCGCCGTCTAGGTCGTTCCTCGTACGGGGCTTCTACAGCTACGGCGACCAAACCGGCTTCTACCGCCTAGCCCACGAGCCCGTCGGCGGGGGATGGCACAAGGTCTACATCAACGTGACTCTGCCCGGCGACGGTGCCCTCTACACCGTCGTCGTCATGAGCACCAACGGCCTAAACTACACGTGGACGCCCCTCTCCCCAAGCGGCCGGTGGAGGGCCGCCTTCTGCCGCATAGCCAACTACAACGCCAGCCAAATCAACAAACCGTTTTTGTATCTCTTTACCATGTCAAGACTACTAACGGCGGTTGCGGTGGCGGCGCTGGTGCTGATGCTAGCCGCAGAGCTACATGCGCAGGCCACACCACGAGACATCCCAGACTCCCCGCCATGGATGCCGCAGCCCCCCAAGATTTGGCCGCCCACTCCACCCATCAGGGGGCCGCCCATCCAACCTCCACAGCCACCCATCCAGCCTCCGCGGCCACCCATACGACCACCTATAAGGCCGTTGCCCGTGGTAGAGCTCAGGGGCTACATTGAGGCGTATGTGGTTGATCCGGTCGACCCGATGCGCTATCCCGGCCGGACTGAGTACTTCTTCCGCACCGTAGACGGCAGGCGCTACAGGCTTGAGCTCGGCGGCGCAAAGTTCTACCTATGCGACCACTTCACAAGCTACGTGGGGACTGGGAAGCTGGTGATAGTCAAAGGTTACCTGAGGTCTGAGCTTGTGTTGCAACACAAAGTTAAGTACTTCGACCACGTGTTGTTTGCCACCGAGGTGAGAGACCCGGCGTACCCGCACTGCAGATAAACAAAACCAATACTTTTTCCTTCCTCCATCTTTTCCCGTGTGAAAGGATCTGAGACGGAGGAAAAAGAACAGGTCTTTCTCTTTCAACCCTCCTCACAGGTACTTCCTTGCAGGAACAGACTGACAGGGATAATTATCCCTGTAAGCAAATCCCTGCAAGGAAATCCCTGCAGGTACCAGTTGGTTTGGTCTTGCACCTCGGCGCCTCATGAGGTCGGCTTGTTTGGCGGCGGCGCTGCTTGTGGTTGCCCTCCCCGTGTTCGCGAAGGGTCGCGTCGACTAGGGAAGCTATCTTCTGGCGTTGCGGGGCTGTGGGTCTTGACTTCCGGCCGTGGAAGGACGTGGTTTCGTGCGGCGAGCCCGGCGGCCGAGGCCTAAGGTATCCAGCCGCGGGTGGGCCTGCGTGGCTCCAAGCAAATACACAGCATCCCGTACAGCGCCGAGGCCTCTTGCAACGCGGTTGAAGAGGCTCCGCGCCGCGTCTCGGCATGTTTTGAACTTGTGGGGTTCTCCTCGTGCCGTGGCGGTGTTAATTCGTTAAAATGCCTGAGTCCAACGTGACCATGGCATCTCGCGTCTGTAGGCCGCATGTGGATCCTTCGGTTTTGATCCACCGCGACCTCCGCGCCTGGGAGGAGCTATTGGGCTGGGGCTGTCTGGAGGTGTTTATGCGCAACGTGGAGTTCCTCGGGGTTAAGGACCTCCACTCTCTTGTGGATCTCTTCTTCGAGTATCCGGAGGACTCGCCGGGGAGGCTACTCGGCGTTAGGTTCGAGGGGAGGCGGGGGGAGGAGTGGAGGGCGTATGTGGAGAGGCGCCGTCTGAGCCTCGGCGCCAGGATGAGGTTCCCCCGCATAGACATGGGGGAGGAGCTACGAGGCGTGAGGATCAGGCTCTCCCCAGCCGCCCTCCTGCTCCCCTTCGACAGATACAGAGAGGCGTGGCGGAGAGACGCATACACCCTATACAAGGCTACGGGAGGCGCGGTGCCGACCAGGGCCCACCCCCACTACTACCTCAGCCAGCTCTTCCCCCAGGAGCTGAGGGCCCTCGCCGCAAGAGGCTACGTCTGGGCGGCCAACACGAGGAGCGGGGGACGGCTCAACCACGCCCTCGCCGAGTGGCTCTACTGGCTGGACCACGCCAGGATGCCCCACATCGACTTGATGCTTGGCAGGTTCGTGCCCCGGTCGCCTCTTGACAAAGTTATAAAAAACGCCGTGGACAGAACGGCGGAGCGCCGGCAATTTTGGCGCGCTGAAACTGCCGTCACTACGGCGGGTGGCCTCCGGCGTCGGTTTTTACATTCGTAAAGAGGTATGACCCCGCTCGGGCCGGCCCGCCTTGAGGAAATAAGGAAGTTCCTCTCGGGCTGGGAGAGGCGGGAGGCGCCGCCTCCCCCCGGCCTCTACGTCGCGGCGGCTGGCTACCACGGCAAGCTTGTGGAGGATTACTGCGCCCGCTACCACCTCATATACCTGGTGGCTGTATACGACAGAGACGGCACATGCCAAGACCTCTACCGGTGTTGCTCGTCGCCGCCTACGGCCGACGCGCCCAGCCGTTGCTTCATCTTCGGCGACGTGGAGTGGCGGGAGGAGCTGGCGGAGAGGTGCCGCGTGGAGACCTACCTCTACAGATTCGACGACATACGCGGCGCCCTCAAGACGCTTCTGGAGTTCGGCATACACGTCAAAGGCATGCCGTGTACCGAGTTCAACATCGACGTGCTTAGGGTGACTGGGTGGTGCGAGGTGGACCCCATATGTTGCGACGTGTCGGCGGTCAAGGAGAAGATCATAGAGGCAACCACGCCGCCTAAACAGCCACAGACGCAACACGTCCCCCCCGACGACGAGGAGGAGGACGGCGGCGGCTGCGCTGAGCTGATGCGCCGCGCGGCCGAGGCCCTCGGGGCCGACGTGGCCCTTCTAAGGAGGTGCCTGTGTCGCACATCATAGACGTCTTGTTTGAGGCGTGTAAGAAGAGGGAGGTGGCGGCGGCGCGCCCCCGCCTCTGCGCCCTCCTGCTGATGTATAAACACCTGCCCAGGGGGGGCGTCGTGTACCTCCGCACCACGGCGTACAGAACGCCGGTGCAGAAGTGGCTTGAAGACATGAACGGCCTGACGGGAGAGGACAAGAGAGGCCTCATGCAGAAGCTCATGAAGGCCGTGGGGGAGGCCGTGGCGGAGCTGAAGAGGGAGCTGGGGGGCGTGGCGTCGGCCGCAAACCTCCGCAGGGCCATCCTCCGCCGGTTGCTGGAGGAGCTTAGAAAACTGGCGTAGGGCTTTCCAATACGTTTTATTTGGTCTTTTGGCCTCCACAGCCATGCGGCCGGTCAAAATCATGGTCATGTCTTCGCTAGACGGCGGCGTGGGAAAGACCACGATGACCACCGTCCTCGGCGTCGCCAAGGGCTACACGCTCCTCATCGACATGGACTGGGAGAAGGCGGACGTCTCCCAGCTGTTTAGGACGCCTAGGAAGCCCGGCTGGCTGGCGCCTTTTCTAGACAGCCAGAGGCCGTATATACACAAGGTCAACCCCATGCTCTACGTCATGCCCGGCTACGAAGCCGCGGAGCTGTATCAGCAACACGGGGAGGAGGCCACCGCCGCGTTTCAAGAGGTCATGCTGGAGTGGGTGGAGGCCATGCCGAAGTTCATCGCCTCCCTGAGGATACCCGTCGACACGGTCATCATAGACACGCCAGCTGCCTTGAACCTCAACCTCCTCTCCAAGCTACAGTCCAAGGGGGTCTTCATCACCTTTATGTCAGACCGCCGCCTCATCGCCCGCATCTCCGACGTCAAGGCGGAGCACTACAGGAGGTACATGGCCTACGCCAGCCTCGTCGTTGTGAACATGGTGGAGAAGGAGGAACTGAGGGTGGCCAGGAAGATTGCGCCTGTGGTGATTAAACGCGTCAAAATCCCGGAGTACTACGGCGAAACCATCGCCAACGCGGTGCTACGCGACAAGGACAACAAAAAGGCGGTGGATACTGTGCTGACCAAGATAAAGACGCTATGATCTACGCCCCATCCGACTCCGCCCTCCGCACCCGGTGTTGGCTGAGGAGGGAGGGCGTCATCGTGGACAGAGGCGTGAGGACGGACGTGTGCATAACGGAAGACCTCATGTACCTCGTCATGGATCCGGAGATCCCCGACGACCTGCAGACGGCCCTCATGCTGATCATGTTTAGAGGCGCCGTGCCCCCAGACGAGAGGGAGTACCCCCAGCTCATAAAGTCGGTGGCTGAAGGCCTAAGGGACAGGACAATCTGGTCGCTGTATAAAGACCACAGAGACGTGGTCCATTATCTGTTAGACAGGTGGTCTGGGGCTAGGGAGTACATGGGCTATGGGGCGCTTGAGGCGCTGATGAGGGACCCCATGCTCACCGAAATAGTGGTGCCCCAGCCCGCGGCCCCCGGGGCCAAGTACACCCACATACCCAAGAACCTAAAGGAGCAGCTTGACTACATCAAGTTCCAGATGATAGAGCTGGGGCGGTACAGGCGGGTAATTGCGGTCAGAAACGAGCTCCGCCTCCCCACCAACATCGTCATCCCGGAGCCCCTCATGTACATCGTCGTCAAGCAGTTGCTCCCCTCGCTGACCATGGACAGGCCCATGCTCACGCGGGAGGACCAGATCTACAAGGCGAGGATTGCGGCGGATCTCCTGGAGTACAACGTGAACATTAGGAAGGTGTCGGCGTATCCCAAGCCCTCCCAGTCCCTGCTGAGGCCGTACGTGACCAAGTCCGCAGAGGCGGCCGGCGGCTTGCCTAAGGCGGAGGTCTACAGGCCGGAGGGGCTTGAGGTGCTGGCGCTGGCCTCCCTCGTCATCGAGACGCGGGGCTCCGTGGTGTTCTCCGGCGGCATGGGCACGGGCAAGACCACGCAACTGAATCAGTTGCTCTACCTCACCCCGCCTTGGTTTCAAGTGGTGGTGGTGGAGCGGGGCGCCCGGGAGATCTGGGCCCCCCTTGAGGGGCAGATGCTCCACCTCTCCGTCTCCTCGGAGGAGAAGCTGTGGATGGCGCTTGACCAAGCTCTGCGCTACGGCACCATGCACACCCTGGTGGCGCTGGCGGAGGCGAGGACGCCGCAGGAGCTTAGGACGCTGGTGAACTACAAGCTGACGGGACACGGCGCCCTCACCACCATGCACGCAGACGCCGTCAAAGACGTGGTCCTTAGGATAAGAGAGGCGAACGCGCCGCCGGAGGGGCTAGACGGCATGTTCATAATACAGATGTCCGCCGCGGGGGGTACCCGCTACGTCAAGGAGGTCAAGGTAGTCGCGGTCAAGGGCAGGGAGGTGGAGATCGCCGACGCCTCGGAGGTCACCCCCAAGCTCGCCGAATACGTCAAGGACATGTACGGCGTCGACCTAAAGAAGGAGCTCGCCCTTAGGGTCGAGGCGCTGATGAAGGCCGCCGAAGTAGACGACCCCATGTCGGCCAGGAGGGCAATAGTGGAGACGGTCTGGTCGAGGATAGACTTCAAAGCCGCGGTGGAGGAGGAGGCCAGGAAGTTCGGCTACGTCTAGGGCAAGGTTTTTCCCCACCCCACCCCGTGGGTTCCGTGATCGAGAAGGAGGCGCTTAAACACGGCCTCACCCTCTCCACGGCTAGGTGGATAGAGGAGCTGGCCAAGGAGCTGGGGGTGAAGGAGAAGCGGTTCCTCAAGGCCGTGGTGAAGCTGGCGAAGCACGGCATTTGGCTGGAGACGGAGGACTGGCGCCTCGTGGCCAGGACAATAGACATGACCTACCTCGACATGGCCGTGGACTACATCATAAGACGCGTGGCCTCCGGCGCCTCCCCGGCCGAGGCGGTGAAGGAGCTCCCAGCCGCCGTCGAAAAAGCCGGGAAGCTGGCACACATAAGAGAGGTCTTAAGCAACTTGATCTAACAATACATCCGAGGCCGTCCGCAGGGTTTTTCCTCTTCGGCTTCCCCCCGCCTGTATGAAGAGGGAGGACTTCTACATATCGGCGGCTCCCATATTCGCCACGTACATCGGCGTATCGTCGGGCAACGAGGCGCTTAAGCACACCTCCTTCAACACGGCTGAGCTGGACGAGACCGAGTCTAGGAGGCTCTTCGTGGCGTCGCTCATGCCCACCCCCTCCACCCAGTTCATCGAGGACAAGGACGAGGCGGCTAGGCAGTTGGGCTTCGCCCTCGCCCAGGAGGAGGCAGGCG
>Ga0080005_160728_pt1 | contig 15756 bp, 17 predicted proteins | sample JossMetagenome_2_FD_69208 | JGI IMG/M metagenome (GOLD analysis project Ga0080005, IMG submission 69208) | Hot spring sediment microbial communities from Joseph's Coat, Yellowstone National Park, USA - JC3_ASED (SPADES assembly) (version 2) | ecosystem: Environmental > Aquatic > Thermal springs >... | reverse complement strand
TGGAGAGTATGGACTATGAGAGAATTCAGCGGCTATGGAACTCCTGAGGACACTAACAGAAGATTTAAATATCTGATCTCACATGGTGAGACAGGTCTGTCGATAGCATTTGATTATCCAACGCTTATAGGAATAGATCCTGATGATCCAAGGGCTTATGGAGAGGTGGGCGTTGTAGGAGTCTCAGTTCCCACAGTTCTCGATATGGAGATAATATTTAAAGATATCTATATGGGAGATGTCACTACCAATATGACAATAAATCCTCCAGCACCTGTCTTATTAAGTTTTTACGTGGCTACAGCAAGAGAACAAGGCGTTCCTGACGACAAGATCGGAGGGACTACTCAGAATGATCAGTTGAAAGAGTTTATAGCACAGAAATCCTGGGTTTTTCCTCCACAGCCAGCACTTAAAATAGGAGTAGACTTGATCGAGTGGAGCGTAAAGAATCTTCCTAAATGGAATCCTATAAGCATCTCAGGCTATCATATTTATGAGGCTGGAGCAACAGCAGTTGAAGAACTTGCTTTAACATTAGCTGATGGAATAGAATACGTCAGAGAGATGATTAGAAGAGGACATGATGTAGATAGTTTCGCGGGAAGACTCTCATTCTTCTTCGCATCAGGAGTACAAGTCTTTGAGCATGTGGCGAAATTCAGAGCTGCCAGAAGAATGTGGGCTAAAATAATGAAAGAATGGTTTGGAGCTAAAAAGAAGAGAAGTATGTGGCTGAGATTTCATACTCAGACAAGCGGGGTTGAGCTGACAGCTGTAGAACCTTATAACAATATTATAAGAGTTGTTCTTCAGGCTATGGCAGCCGTCTTAGGAGGGACACAAAGTCTTCATACCAATGCTTTTGATGAAGCCCTAGCACTTCCAACAGAGTTTTCTGCTAAGATCGCATTGAGAACACAACAGATTCTAGCCTATGAGAGCGGAATCGCTGATACAGTAGATCCTTTGGGAGGATCTTATTATATAGAGTGGCTCACAGATAGAATAGAGGAGGAGGCTTGGAAGATTATTGATAAGATAGAGAGCATGGGAGGAATGATCAATGCTATTGAGAAAGGATATCCACAGATGCTTGTAACAGAGAGTGCTTATAGAAAACAGAGAGCTATTGAGGAGCTGAGAAAAATTGTTGTTGGAGTAAATATGTTTCAGTCAGAGCCTCTGGAGGAGGAGAAGAGAGTTCCTTTGTTAAAAATCGATGAAGAAAAAGTCAGACAACAACAAATAGAGAGAATAAGAAGATTCAGACAGGATAGAGATCCTGTCAAATGGAGAAGCTCATTGATAGAGCTTGAGAGAGCTGCAATGAGAAATGAGAATCTCATGCCATATATCTATAATGCTGTGATAAACAGAGCAACATTAGGAGAGATCATGGGAGCACTAAAGAATGTATATGGAGAATGGAGTGAGCCTATAATACTTTAAATCAAAGATTATGAGGTGTCAAAATGTATATCCAAGAACAGAAAGATGTTGAAACGAGGATATCATTAGAGAAAGAAGTTGTGGCCGAAGAGATGAGAAGAAGATATAAAGTTATTGTAGCCAAACTAGGTTTAGATGGTCACGACAGAGGAGCTAAAGTTGTTGCAAGAGCCTTGAGAGACGCAGGATTTGAAGTTGTCTACACAGGTATTAGACAGACGCCTGAGATGGTCGTCAACACTGCTATACAAGAAGATGCTGATGTGATAGGCATAAGTCTTCTAAGCGGTGCTCATATGGCTCTTGTGCCAATGGTTCTTAAATTATTAAGAGAGAAAGGAGCCGGCGATATCAAAGTGATTGTCGGAGGAACAATTCCTCCTGATGATGCTGAGAAGCTTAAAGAGATGGGGGTTGCAGAAGTTTTTCCTCCTGACACTCCTCTCTCCTATATTATTAAGAGGGTTAGAGAGCTTGCTGAAGAGAGGAGAAGAAGTTGAAGATGAGCCCAGAGGAGCTTTTGAAAAGATCTTTTGAAGGAGATCTTATAGCTTTATCAAGACTTCTCACATTGATAGAGTTTCCCGCCGAAACAGATCCTGAGATATTTTCGTTTATAATGAGAGAGCTTATGAAGAGAAGTGGTAATGCTCATGTGATCGGTGTCACAGGAAATCCTGGCGTAGGAAAGAGCACTTTGATCTCAAAGATCATATCGATATATAGAGAGAAAGGATCTAGAGTGGCAGTGGTATCTGTAGATCCTTCTTCTCCATTTTCAAAAGGAAGTTTCATGGGAAACAGAATAAGAATGCAACAACACTCACAGGATCCTGGTGTTTTTATAAGAAGTACAGCAACTAGAGGAGCAAAAGGAGGTCTGGGAATAGGCACGACACTTTTGATAGAAGCATTCGATGGATTAGGATTTGACAAGATAATTATTGAAAGCGTCGGCGCAGGACAGATCGATGTTGACATACAGAACGTCTCGCATACAACTATAAACGTTCTGATCCCAGGCGCTGGAGACGAGATACAGCTTCTCAAAGCAGGTCTGATGGAGATAGGAGACATATATGTCGTAAATAAATCTGATAAGCCTGAGGCAGAGATAATATACAAACAGCTGCAAGAGCTTTTTGAGTCTGAGAATATAGAATCTAGAACAGGATGGAGACCAAGGATCTATAAGACATCAGCAGTCATGGGATGGGGAGTTGATGAGCTTACATCAGGCATCGAAGATCATAAGAGATATCTTTTTGAAAACGGAGGTTTCAAAGAGATCATTAGGAGAAGAAGAGTGTACTCAACAAAACAATATGTTAAATATATAATAGAAAATTATATAGAGAGATATTTAGATAGAGTTGATAAAGATCTTTTAGAGAAGATAAGCAAGGGATCCATAGATCCTTTCACAGCATCTTTAGAACTTGTCAAAAAAATAATAACCAAATAAAAAAGATCATCAGATCATGATTTTCTTTACTATCAAAATTCCTAAACCTTTCAATTCTATAATAGATCATCTTTTACTATGCTGAGGTTTCGGGTGCTTGCCCTCTGGCGAGAGATTAATGTTTTCATCATAATCATCGGGCTGGAGGCATGTTTCTGGGCCACCCCTAGAGTTATCGAGACGCGCTAATGTAGTGCCTGGCCGATGAGTCAGCCTCCAGGCCCTCAAAACCTTATGTCTCATCACGGTCATATTTATTTCCATTGAAAGCTTAAAAATACAGACGCCGACCCGCTCCAAAGAGGAGGCTTGTCTGGTTATGACCCCTCCCCGCCCTTAAGGGCGAGGTTTCGAACCTCTGGGTCTCGGGTGTTAGCCCTCTGGTGGGGGATTAATGATTTTCACGCCGTTGTGTGACACCAAATAGCTTTCTATCTTTCTTGATATTATTATTTTATATCCTGCTCTTCTTGCTATGTTTAATGACGCATTTATATCTGCATTAATCTTCTTCTTAGTTTTTCTACATATATATAATCCTCTGTATATTCTTCCATCTCTATGTATTTCTCCACATATAGAACATTTTTGGCTAGTGTAGTCCTCAGAAACTATCTCAATATCTATACCATATTCTATAAACACATCTATAATCCATAATATTATCTTTCTATACCACCATATGTTAGCGTTATACTCATTACCATTATCTTGATTAAGCATGATCGGGTATCCAATATATATCTTCTCAACTCCTCTGCTCCATAACATCTCAGCTAGAAATCTAATAGCTGTTCTATAGAGATGTCTAAGTCTCTCATTCCTCTTATATAATGCTTTAAGATATTTCTCATGATAATCTATCCATGTTGAGATCCCAGCATTTTTTAATAAATCTCTTATAGATTGGTATGTTGAGATCTCTCTTTTCCACCAGTAATACTCAGATTTAATTACTCCACCTTTGACGAGCAATGCTGATCCGTCTGAGACTACCACAGCAAACAAATTATTAAGACCTATATCTATGAAAGCTTTTTTATCTCCAATAGGATCTTTTTGCTTGATAGATCTAGGATTAAAGATCTTATCTTTCTCATCTCTGTAGTTAAGCTTTATATATCCCTTGAGATTTGATTTCGGAGGATCTACACCAACTTCTATAGGTATATAGGCGAACCATCTATTAGCCTCATAGATTATCTCTAGTCTCCCCTGTTTGCCCTCCCACTTGATCCTGCCAGCATATCTTATATTTAATTTAAAATCTTTAAGAACCAGACGACCCTCACCCTCATCAACAGGCTCTAAATAATATCTATCGTTTCTAATCAACATATAGATCTTCTTTTTACCTATGATCTTATCTTTCCAATATCCTGGCGGAGAAATTTTTCTGATATGAAGCGGCAATCTTCTTTGTCTCTTCATTTTTAGAAGCTTAAAAAATGATTCCCAGGCCTCCTCATTTTTATTAATAATCTGACCGGCATTAACGCCTAGAAAATTCTTATACTTATGATAATATCTTCTGTTGATCTCTATTCTCTTCTCAGGCGTCAAATCGTCCTTAAAAAACAGCTGTCTCTTCTCATAATTAAGCTCGTTCCACAGTCTGACACATGTTAAGCCGATATCAAATAATATCTTTTCCTCATGCTCCTCTGGAAGCAGTCTCAGCCTGACAGCTCTTTTACTGCTTTTCTTTCTCTTCTCAACGAGCCCTCGAAAAGACTGAAGAGGGTCAGGCTCTCTGACGGACACACCTCGGGGATTCCCCCCGCCGGACATCCTAAATTTTCTGCCCGCCAAAGACCCGACCCTCAAAAACATATAAAAACTTATAAAATGTAACCCGCCCTAAAGGGTGAGGCTTGTCCTTATATCAACGAAGATCATGTCTATAACAAGATCTTTCTCCCGAAGAAATTTTACAGCATCTTCATTGACATTGTTTATCTCAATAAAATTGTCTCTTAGAAACCGATTTTTAATTTCTCTAAGTTTTCTCTCAGATATTTATATCTATAAGGATCTTTCTCGATAGCATATATAAATATTTTTTCTCGAGAAAAAGCTTTTAAAACTCCATATAAAATCCATAAAGTAGAATATCCAACGCCTGCACCAGCATCTATAAATATTTTTCCTCCAGATAATGCAGTCACATAAGATAATGATGATAAGACGAGACCATCATCATATTCTATCGATGCTATACCAAGTTTTCTAGAAAGATTCTCTACAAAGGTCATGTTTTTCAAGAATTCATCTAAAAGATCATTATTAACATTATTAGTCATTATACATCCCTATTAAGACAGATGTGTCATAATTAATAATGACTATTAAATTTTTATATTTTTTAATTATAAGATTATAAGGCATCTACTATGGGTTTGTCTATCGATATACGGACATTAATTATGATAATGATTCTTTTCACAACTTTATACTCAGGCTTGGCTCAGCTCAATATTTACACAGATCTTTTTTCAAAAAATATTTTCACAGGACTTGATCTTGCTGTGTTCTCTTATATATTTTATACGTTCTCACATAACATCATTAATCTAATACCTATTAAGAATCTTTTTACAACATCTGGTCTCAAAACTTCTTCTTATGATACAGAGCTACATTTGTATCTTGATAAAAATGTTTTAAAGGAAGATCCTAATGACAAGATTATTGCAAAAATATGTTGGAGAAATCTTCCTCCTCCTCTTCAAGACAGCTTTTCATATTACATATTTCGTATAGTGGTGCCAGAGAAAGATTACGAGATTATTCTTGCAGAGAAAATTTTGTTTGTATATTACATAGATCGATCTGAGGGATGCACAGATCTTGAGATTAAATATGTGACAAGTCTATATGGAGAAAACATCATACCTGTGTCAGGAGAGTGGCGTGGAGAAGTAAAGACTTTCATAGGGAATATATATTCCGTTGAAACTTATAACGTTTCGGTTAATGACAAATTTGTTTTAAACGATATAACCTCTATCTCATATGACAGAACAAACGATCTTGTCATAATAAACTTGTCTAAATATGTTATGAATTCTGTCATTTTATATAATATTCAGACTTTTGATGATAAAAATAATAGCGTTAGATATACAGGCAACAACCCGCTATGGAGATATACATGGTTCAACGGCCCGAGCGTTGCGATAAAACTACCGGGAGATCCCAGCCCCGAAGAGAGATATGTAGCAGTGAGAATTCAGAAGAGAGGTCTATTAACAAAAGATTTTATCATAGATCCTTCTTTTACAACATTTTATACACAGACTGTCACACAGACTAAGACTATGACGTATGTGACAACGATCACTATACCACTCACATCTACGACTACATCAACAGTCACAGAGACTAGAAAATTCACTACCACATATACTCGCAATATGACATACATAGTCTATACATATGTGACCAAGACGCTTGTGTTGAGAGAGACTATGCCAGAGATTTTGACTGTAACAACAACAAAGATTGTTAATAAAACGCTGGCTAATCCGACCACGAAGATCGTTAATGTCACAGTTATTACTGAGATACCTGTTTTAACAACTGTTATTCTAAAGAAGACTTTGATCACAAAAATATTTGAGACAGAGACTATAATATATGAGAACCCCATCAGATCTACAGAGACGTTAATTTTATCTCAGATAGATCCTGAGTTGTCTATAAGTTTATCAATACCTCTATTAGCTATTGGAATATTAATAGGCTATTATATCTTGAGAAGAAGAGTCTATGGTAAGACATAAATTTTTTGACGCGTTATTATATAGGTGGATCTATGGAGAGAAGATTTGTTGAAGTCCCAGAGATCCCTGTTGTGGACAGGATCTTTTTATCTGCTGAGGATACAGGAGTAATAGTAGTTGATATGCAAAATGATTTTGTGAAACCTGAGGGAAAACTTTATGTGCCAAATGCTTATAAAACTGTTGAGCCTATAAAAAGACTTTTAGAAAAGGCTAGAGAGAAGAAAGTAAAGATCTTTTATACACAAGATACTCATTATGCTAATGATCCAGAGTATCAGATCTGGGGAGAACATGTTAGATACGGAACATGGGGGTGGCAGATTATTGATGAGCTGAAGCCTAGAGAAGAAGATATTATTATTATAAAGACCAGGTATGACGGCTTCTACGGGACTCCTCTAGAAGATCTTTTGAGAATATACAGGATCAAAAGTTTAATTATTGTGGGCACAGTGGCGAACATATGTGTGCTACATACAGCGGCAAGCGCAGCCTTAAGATGGTATAAGATATATGTTCCTATAGATGGTATAAGTGCTTTAAATGATTTTGATCTTTATACAACACTTAGACAGATATCATTTCTCTATAAAGGAGTGATCGTTAGATCAGTAGATGACATAGTCTTCATATAAAGCTGAAAGAAAAAAGTGAAGAGAATGATCCTTGATAGAGATGTCGTCATTAGCGATCATGATCTTGTTGGAGAATGGGAGCTTAAGAAAGTAAGTTTTAGAGATATTGAGGAGCTTATAGATTATATATACATGAATCTTTCTAACAATCCTATTATTATCGCATATAATAATATATGGAGATATACAGATGAGATATTTAAAAGATTACGCGACAGAGGTTTCAACGTCTACACTATAGATCTTGTCGACATAAATTTTGAAAAGATGTTATCAAAAACATTGAGTATAGAACAGATTATAAAAGCTCGTCTATCTAGAATCAGATATTCTAATGTTGACAAGACACCTGTCAAGATGTCTCTGAACAAGTCTGTTAATAGAAAAGATCTTTTGAGAGCTCATGTCAATGTTTTCTTAGAATATATCTATAAACCTGTTGTAGACGTCGAGACATGTATAATGCTGCCTAGATGTGATTTATGCATCAGATCATGCCCTTCAAAAGCTCTTGATGAAAAGCCTCCTAAAGTTTATTATGACAAGTGTGTCAACTGTGGAATATGCTACTCTATATGTCCTGTGCAGGCTATTAATCCTCCTCAGATAACCCCTAGATCAGTAGATATATTTATAAAAACTGTCAGAAGCTTCAGTGAAGAGCCTATGTATATAATTTTCACATTATTTGATAAACTAAAAGATCTTTACTTCACAGATTTAGATGCTGATCATCAGCCGGCCCTTATATTTCCCATTCAGAGTATAAATGATCTTACTCCGCTTAATCTTTTAAAATTTTTATTCCATGGATTCACGCCTGTGTTACTAGGAGAATTAGATGTTTATCTGAGAAGAAGTATTAGAGAGCTTCTCAGCCTACAGATGATCTTAATAGCTGAGAGACCTGAGGATCTTAAGAACATCCTTAGAAAAAAGATCATTAGTAAATACAAGGGAGCATATAGAGAGATTAGAGATTATGTTCTACAAATATTTAACGAATATGTTGAGAAAGATCTTGTCTTAAGCTTCCCAGGGGTAGGATATGTGTATGTGGATGATGACAAATGCACATTATGTGAAGCATGCGTAAGATCCTGCCCAACAAAAGCTCTAAAGATCTTGGAGTATAAAGATGAGATGAGACTGATTCTTTCAATAAACAGATGTATCGGATGTAGAGAATGCGAATATATATGCCCTGAGAATGCCGTTAAAGTATACTGGTATTATAAGAAGGGCTCTGAAGAGGAAGTTCTCACAAGATCTAAAATTGCTAGATGTGTCATATGTGGAGCACCTTTAGGGCCTGAGAAGATGATCAGAAGAATAGAAGATAGACTAAGATCTTTAGGAGATCATGAGGCTCTTAAATATGTTAGAATATGTGATAAATGTAAAACAAAACTTTTCTACGAAAAAATCTTTCAATAAAATTATTATAGATCCTCTTAAAAAACTTTATAGAGACATCTATTATATATTATGACCGCCTCTCAGCCCGCCCTAAAGAGCGAGGCCTGTCCTGCTGTAGTAAAATAAGTTAAAAAGTTGAAGTAACAGTGAAACATGTTGAATACAAAGTTTAAGAAGAGGGATCTTATCTCTCATTAATCAAAAGATTTCAGATGATTCGAGGCCAGTTATCTGATAAATTTATCTATGATGAAGCTGATAATTGATGCTATCTTCTTAAAGTTTTCATACTTTTGGCTTTAAACACATAACGATTCTCTAAAATTATTTTAAGAAAAACTTTTTAATTAACGTTCTATAAAACCTTATATATCCTTCGGGTAAATATTTAATGGTGATCATTAGTGAATGAGACAATATTTACTACGATCAGTATAATAGCTACTGTTGTCACATCAATAGCTTCTCTAGGCTATTGGTTGGGAAAGAAATTTGCCATCATAGACGAGAGATTCAGTAGAATAGATGAGAGAATTAATAGGCTTGAGAAGGCTTTTACACAGTTTTCTGAGACACTTATAATGGTTTTAGAATATAAAGGTGTGTTCACCTCTATAGAGGCTGCAAGTTTTAGAGGTCTAATAAAGGCTCTTCTACCATCTCCCAGTTCAAAATATTATACGAGAGAGGTTTATGAGAGATTGAAACAGCTCTTAGATAAGGATCCTAATGAATATACTATGGCGGATATTGATGAGATGAATAAGATAGCAGATCTAATAGAGAAAGAGGGTAGGGCATCTAATAGAGAGGATCTGATAGATTATTCATATAAACTGAGATTTTATGCTATGATAGCAAAAGTAGTTTATATATATCCAAAGCTGAGAAAAACCTAAGCTTGTTTCTCAGAATTTATATCTTAACATCTGGTGTTATGAATAGAGAAATTTTTAAAGAGCTAGATGCCAAACATATCTAAGTTTTCCAGTGACCAGATCCACTTCAAATCCTAATGTCTCAAGAGCTGTCACTCCCAACACCTGAGCATCATCTTTCTCAGCAAAAACAACCTCGACATCGCCTTCAAAATCCTCATATTTTATTGTTGCAATCCCAACTTCTCTAGTTATGATTCTTCCATCAATAGTTTTAAAATGTCTCACTCTTCTAGGTCTTATATTAAGCTCCTTAAGAACATCTCTGCTGATCCAAGTGAATATAGAGCCTGTGTCAACAATAAGATCAATTTCTCTAAAGATCTCTGTCTCAGGATTTTTAATAACAACTCTCACTCTAGTTAAACCCATATCATCACCTGACACATGTCCAGAATCTATTTAATTAAAAAAATATAATCATTTAATACTGAGGTGGTTTGCCACAGCAATATTAAGTTTATCGAAATTCTCTTTTTCGCTATACATTGTTTGAAAACAATAAGATTAAGTTTATATCTGCAAGTCAAACATGTTATTGAGTTTAGCCATTGTGAGTTCTAAACCTGTATTTGAAGTTAAGATTTCTAAAAAGAGACTTATCTCTATACCTAAGGCGGTGGCTGATATGCTTGGCATAGTAGAAGGTATGAAACTTAAGGTATATGTTGAGGATAATAAAATAATATTAGAGCCCGTCAGAGAAGCCTTATGGTATGCGATATATGGTCTAAAAATAGGTCTTATAAGCTTCAAAGAGATAGAGGAGGAGAGCATATTTGAACAAGAAAAACTATCAGTTACTTCTTGACACTTCATTTCTGCAACCGTTTCTAGGATTTAAAACTGATGACATTATTATAAATACGTTGCCGAAGTTGAGAAGGCATTATCTATATTATAGCGACTCAAGTCTTCTCGGGGCTTTATGGAAGATATCTAAGATCATAAAGAAGGAGAATTTAGAGATTATTATAGAAGGCATAAAACTTATTTAAAAAGATCTTTATCATATTAGACTTGATGAGAGGGCAATAGAGATCGCAATCAATCTTTATATGTTGGGACACAAAGATCTTACAGACGATCTATTATATGGTATAGCTATCTCTCAAGATCTTGTGTTTCTTTCAATAGACAGCTCATTAGAAAGCTTCATCAAAGAACATGGGTACGAGAATGTTTTTATACATCCTGAGGAGATAGAATAGGGTATTCAAAAGATCAAATGATGTCAGTTCAGATTTTCATCTTTATATATACAGATCTCAGCGGACTGATCTATACGACATTAATAATATAAAATAATTAATGTGAATAAGGATGGCTAAGAATAAAATCATAAGATCTTTATAATTAAAAGCCTTGATGACATCACTCAACTACTTTTATTGTATTATCACCTCACTAGTAAAGTTTTGCAATGAAATACACTTTATTATTTTCAAGAATAATGATCCTCAGAGGTGATCTATGAATAGTTTGAGATGTGAATTTAGAGATCCCTAGGCAAGCATATAAATATTCACAAATTTGTCTAGCGACAACAAATAATTAGCGTTCCTTGACTTATGTCATCGAAAATTTTAATCTCCACATCTTCTCTCTGCTTAGTTTATTAACTTCTTGTGAAGTATGATAGTAGAAAAGCCTGTCATGGGCTATGTTAGAGCTCATATAATATAGGCGATGTCGATAGGAGAAGAGTAAAAGAGGTTCATTCCTAATTTACGTAGGAGCTTTATTTCTTGTTAAACTATTTAGCTTAGCTAAAGAGCTTAGTATGAAGTCTTTTGCTAAGACAAAGATTTTATTGGCAGATAAAAGAGAGATCACTGTTGATCTCTCCTTAGCTTATTTTAGGGCTCCGGATAGAGAAGACGTGTTTCAATAGTCTTAATGGGCTCTCCCAGCTCTTGTTACGAACAATAGTTCTAGAAGGTCTGGGAATAAAAGTTGATCCTGCCGCAGCAGACTGGAGCATTCAAGACCTTACGGATCAGCTTTGCTGACACTTTTATACTATATTTATCACCATTAAAAGTAGCTAGAATCTAAGGATCGATTAGTTTAAAATTATAGATTATGATGTAGAGAGCTATTTAATAGCTTTCTAGAGTATATTTAGGTTGCTACATCTATGTCCTTAATATTTTAATTAGAGTTCCTTGAGAATAATCACTATTTCTATTGAAGTCCCGATCCATATTTGACAGGTCGTCTACAAAGGTATAAAACAGATCTTCACGGCTACTGCACATAGCATGCTTCACAAGCTAATAACTATGATGCTATATAATTTTTCAAATCGATTGATTGTTGTGTAGATCTACTTTTGGTATAATATCTAGTCTAAACTCAATATTAATATGGTTAAAAAGATCATTATAGAGATTTTATTCTAAATATGAGTTAGGTTTAGGAGTTTAATAGAAGACGTTTTCTAATAGTGAAATAGCCTAGTAGAGTAGCTAATATAACTACTATTGCCAATATATATGTCTTATAACTCGGCTCAGATCCTTGGCCGTAGTCTATTGTCGATGTAGACGTTCCAGTTATTATGAGTGGAAGTGGTGTAATTACTGGTGGAGAACCTTCATAGACTATTGCAAACAATTTGCATTTTGAGACGTTTCTTACAGCTTTTGCGATTTGAAAACCAAGCTCGACTACTTGATCTATGGAGAGATCTTCTTTATAATCTAAGGGGTATATTAATATTATTGGTAAACTACCGCGGGCAATTCCAATAGCTTTGCCTAACTCTCTTCCTATTTTACTACTATATTCTCTTAACACGCTCTCAATAGCTCTATCATGTTCATCACTCCATCTTATAAATCTATCTATATCAAATGTTTCAGGTGATACAGCCCTAATAAATAGCTTAGAATTATACCTCGAAATATTCACACTTAAACCTTTACTTATACCCAGAATTTTCTCTGAATCTTCAATTGAAATTATTGCTTCTAGAAGATAACCTCCTGTTTGAGGTGTCGGAATATAGTTAATAGTCTTATAAGTTATATTTGCATTGTAGAAGATCCTCTTTATATCACTAATGATCTGTGAAGCACTGATAATAGTAGCATTTATGTGAACAGGCCTGCCGCCTTTACTCATTTCTTCAAAAGCTTTCCCGAAAGCTTCTTCATACGGATCTCTGAAGCCGCTGTATGGTGCTAAACGATAATGATATATTGGCACATGTCCACATTCATCTTTATAAACAGCTATGGGCTCAGGATCAATATAAAAGTAGATACTAGGAGCAATCTCCATAACAACTCCGCGAGTAAGTCCTGTGTTCAGAGCATATATCTCCTGATATATAGGTGTTATCTGTAGCGTTATCAATGTTAGGAAGAGAACTATGATCATATTGTTAAAAGAGCTCATAAAGATCACCTTGTGAAAAACACTTTATCTGATCCTCCTCCTTCTGTAAGAGGTACAAAACTTAGATAATAATAAAGACCATCTATAGACGTCGCATAGACTCCATCAGAGGTTGCCCCCCAAATTACTCCTGCTGCTCTAACATCAGGTTCAAAAGCTACGCATTGTCCTGCATACGGATCCTCATAAACTGGTGCTCCGCTGTCTCCTGGAGCGGCTCTCATATCTCTAACAAAAAGCTGATAGTAGTAAGTTACAGAACCTACACTTAGATTTCTATAAACCCCATATATATAACCAGAAGTCTCATTAGTTGTCGCTCCATATTTAGATACACGAATCATCTCACCTCTTCCCAGCCTAATTTCTGCTTCAGTAAAGGTTAATGAACCAGCTACGCGTGCATAACCTGTTGATGAACACTTAAGAACCTTGTTAGTAATATTGACATTGCTTGTATTTCTCGCATATAATCCGTCTATGTTGCTAACATCAACTCTGTATACTGTAGCTATATGATTACTAGAGCTCACACGAGGTTGATATATATATTGTCCAACAGATCCGCAGTGTCCCGCAGTTGTTATTTCGTAAGACGCTGTCCTAAGATCCTGTGATAATTCATAGCCTGTTAAACCCAGAGTACATACATTGATTATCCCGGAAGATGATTGAAGCTCTATTCTTGCTCCGCCAACCAAAGGTCTATATGTCGCACCAGGATCAGGACTTTGAGCAAGAGATATGTTTATTATAAGAAGAAAATATAGGATCGTTACAATTATGAGGCCCTTATATATCTTAGACAATATTAAAATAATCATTTTACCCATAAAGATTATTCTTTGAGAAAATAAACACTTTTGTCTCGATATTTACCTTATAGATCCTATGTATTATTTGAGCACTCTTGTGAACCTCCAGAAAAAATATAAATAGATCTTAGAGAGCCTTCAGACTAAGTACTTATCACCTAGATACTCAGCTTTGAAGAGAAGAAGAGGATATTGTATAGAATTAGATCCTATCATGTGAAGGCCAGAAACACCCTGGAGGACTAGGCTAGAAGGGAGCTGCATAAGCCTGTGAGGTCAGCAGTCAAACTTCAATACGCTGTTGGTAGAGAAGATCTAACAGACTTGATTCAAGTCCTCAGGAAGTTATTAAGGATCACAAGGCAAAGCTGATCATCATGGGGATATATTCAAGGCTTGAGAAGTAGATAAACTGACATGCTATAAAGCACCGAGCGTCGTTAGTAATAGTGGATCCTAGTGGCACATCAAGTGAATGTAAACAATGCAATGCAGAAATGATCGAAAATGGATATAGAAGGCTTAGATGCCCAGATGTTTTCGAAGCAGTTAGAGACGTTGTTGAAAAGCTAAACATCAGGAAGAGGTCTCTAAAAACGCTAAGGATCAAAGCAGATCTTGAGAGGACTCTAGCCCCTCGCAACCTCTCAGATGATAGATGTATACCCGAATAGATGAGGAGAACCGATGAACCACCCCAAAGGGAGCCATCGCTCTTAAGGGCGTGGAGGGACAGAGGGGGGTATTATATTGTTTATCATCTTACAGCTGAAGGTCTTGACCTTTTAATGCGTAGAGGAGGTTAGTTTTTAGCCGTTATTTCTTGAAGAAGTTTTTCTACATGCTCTAACACTTTCTTGGCCATATTTAATGCCTGTTCAGCATCATATCTAGTGTATAATTCCTCTGGAGGTATGCCTGCCTCTTCATCACCATACATTGCTAATTCTCTTTCTTTTCTCAGGGATCGTGATATTGATGCAAATTCATCTATGTGTTCTCTGAACCATTCTGGGAATCTATTTCTTTCTCTTCTTAACACAGGCCCTGGATCATGCCATTTAGGAGGTTCGATCCCTACTAATCTTAAAGCGGCTTTTAGCGATAATTCAATAGCCTCTTGACATTGTCTCACTATATACGGATAGTTTCCTGACCTTAATTCTTCTTCTGCATGTTTTAATCTGTCTCGTGCTTGTCTGAGATTAGATTTTGCTAATACAATATTATTCAATTACTATCACATCTCCATATTTCGCATCTTCTTTAAGTATCCAGTACCATTTCTTTCCTATATAGATCCTTTTGGCGCCTAACTTCTTTAATTTCTCGGATAAATGTATCAATATTCTCTCGAAGAAGCCGTCTTTGTCATATGCTATTACTGCATCCTCAGCCATGTCTAGATACAAAGGTGATATTTTCTCAGCCTCCTCTCTAGTCTTAAGGATCGGTGATATAGATAATGAATATCCGTCTTCATACAACTCCTCTAGTAATGGATCAATTCTTCTCTCAGCCTCAAGATATCTTTCGATCCTTTTGAGACGAGACTTCGGCAGATTATCTATAACAATTAATAGATCAAGATCACTATCTCTTCTAGCATCACCTCTAGCCACACTGCCATAAACCACTACAGAAACTAGATCTGAGCCAAAAACATTGATAAGTTCATCAACAAGATTCTTCACAACAGATCTATACGGCTCAGCAATATATTGAATACCTTTCTTAAACAATCTCAGTTCATCTCTAATAAATCATTATCAAAACAATATTATATTCCCGACCTTCTCCTCATCTTGAAAGAGCTGGAAGCTCAGCTCTCTTGTCAGC
>Ga0080005_137522_pt1 | contig 15764 bp, 19 predicted proteins | sample JossMetagenome_2_FD_69208 | JGI IMG/M metagenome (GOLD analysis project Ga0080005, IMG submission 69208) | Hot spring sediment microbial communities from Joseph's Coat, Yellowstone National Park, USA - JC3_ASED (SPADES assembly) (version 2) | ecosystem: Environmental > Aquatic > Thermal springs >... | reverse complement strand
AATGCATTCCTATTCGCCTCAATCTCCTCATACCCAGCAGCAAGAATCTCAAGAAGCCCAGGCAAGGCGCTCTGGCCAGTACTGGGGACAATGGGCCTAATCGCCCTAGCACTGTACATAACAGGGATATACCTAGGACTAGGGCCAGGCGGGATGGAACGAATGATAGTGTACCCAAACCTACTATGGGCCCTAGGCTTCGGCACAGAACTAATGAACACACAGAAGAAAACCTAAAACACCACCACAACCTGCCAATCAAAACCAAGCCCCAAACCACAATGGTTTACTCAACAGAGAGAACAAACGCACAACAAAAGAATAACAAGGAAACCCTGGAGCCGCCGCCGGGATTTGAACCCGGGACTTTCGCCTTACCAAGGCGACGCTCTACCTGGCTGAGCTACGGCGGCGAGTTGTGTATTGTACCTATGTTTTTTAGGTTTTCTCCCGTTGGCCTTTGCGTTGTGATTTGATTATGGTTGGTGTGGTGGGTTGGTTTAATGGGGTAATTAGGGTATCGAAGCTTTATGTTGAAGTCTCTCTTGTGTTTGGCTTTATGGTTTGGGGGTGTTTTTTTGTGTTTTTCTCGATTATATAGTGCGTGGGTTTTATGTGCAGGCTTTTCGTTGTTTTCACCTATATTTTTCTTTGTGGCATCTATATAGGTTATTTTTTCGTGGGTTTATGCGCGCGCTGGCACCCCCTCATACAAAAGAAATAGATAGCACCCACGGCATCCACTGCCACGAATGTTGAGGCGAGGGTTCTCTGTTTCTGGGTGTATTGGGGTTGGGGTGATTAATATTCATTAAGGTTTTATGGTGTGGTTCTGGGTGGGTTTACAATAGCCTTGGGGTTGGGCATTGGGCATTCTGGGGGTAGGATGGGGTTTCCTCGAGTTTGTGGAATAATAGTTATCGTATGTGGTTGGTTTAGTGGTTATTCGTAAGGCGGGTGGCCTTTATGTCTTTGAGGTGTTTAAAGGTGCCTGATTGCATCGAGTATTTCTCTATACATGATGTTTAGTTCATTGTTTATTTCGTAGTAAACCCCACTTGTTATTCTTATATATACGTCGATGGGCTCGTCCTGTATGTACTCCTCCAGCGTGTCGATGAGGCTACTCGATTGGACTTCACAATAATCTTGCTTAGTTATTGTAAAGTACACCATGAATCTATACTTACCATAGGGTTTCTTCACGACCTTAGACCCATTTATGCCTAGGAATTCGTAGGGAGGATGGTGAGATTCCCCACGGTACACCTCCACAGAGTAGCCATGAAGAGCCAACACCCTCTCAATCACAGAGCCCACCTGCTCCTCCGAAGTACATGGGAAACTTACCCTAAAGCCTATTACCCCTCATTCAACCATTTAAATTTAAACATTAAGTATATCCCTAGAACTTAAGGTTCTCCATTGCTTTGCCCCTACACTCCCATCATAAGGTGGGTCTTAGTTTCGTTGCTTACTTTTAGCCTTAATTCACGTGGAAGTTTCGCGGGAGTCTTTAATGCCTTTTGGGCAATGCCAACATCTTTCGTTATCGATATCCTTAAGTTTTTAACTAGCGCTTAGTTACGAAGGCGTGATACTGCTGATGAGTGATCTACATAAAAGTCTCGATAGTATGGAGGAGATGAACTCAGTCAAGTGGCTACTCAACGTTTTAGACGAGTTAAAGCCAGACTATCTAATTGGGGCGGGAGATTGGGGAGAGGCAATGACTGCGGATGATTTTTCCGAAATCCTCACAAGAGTTAGGTTAATAACGGTTTACGGAAATCACGAGAATTTCACGATAATAAAGAACCTCTCAATAAGGGATGGGCAGGTGGTGAGGGTTGGGGAGTTGAGGGTTTCAGGGATTAACGGCTTGATAGGGTATGATAAGGATTACGGCATACCGCCAGGGAGGTTCATGAGAATAGTGAACAAAATCAAGGGGGTAGACATCCTCGTAACCCACCAACCACCATACATACCCGAACTATACCCCAACATGAGGGATAACGAACCAGCAATACTCATGACACAAGCACTGGAGCAGATAAGACCTAGGCTACACTTCAACGGGCACATGACTGGCAGATGCTACTCCTATTACGAGTTCAAGTGGGGGAAGTACCTAAGAGTGGATACCTCGGCTAAGTTCAGATGCTACGCCCTAACCGACGGAAGAGACGTTACAGTGTACCAGAAGGGGGAGGAGGTCTTCAGATTCAGCCTGTAAAGGATCAGTTCATTAAGTTTTAACTAGTGCTTAATGAAGGCGTGTGTGCGTTGTTCCAATCCTTGCCGTGTTCGACCGTGGGGTAAGGTTTAAAAACTCGTTTATTGCGTTGTAGTTGGTGGGTTAAGTGGGTGAGTTAAACTTTAGGGATGAGTTGGGGGAGGTTTGGGTTCCTAAGGACGTGGGTGAGCTTAAGGGTCTCCTCCTGGCAATCCAAAACGAACCTGGCAAGAAAATACTAAAACACAAAATACAACAAGCACTAAAAAAGAAGGACATGACAACTGGAACCTAAATTGGGGTGATAGTGATACTGGGAGGTGGTGAGCAATGTCCACTATATGGCAAATGGTAAGAGTAATGAAACTATTCGAGGCCGCCGAAAACGGTTATCTTAATGAGGTAAAACGATTAGTAATAGATTGGGGCGTAGATCCGAACGTGAGAGAAAGACATGGCGTTACGCCGTTACATTATGCGGCACGGAATGGTCATCTCGATGTTGTAGAGTTTTTGCTTGAGCATGGAGCAGATCCGAACGTGCAAGACAATGATGGCAAGACGCCTCTGCACTACGCGACAACTCATTGCAATTTTGCAGAGGCTAGCGTTCTTCTCGACTATGGAGCCGACCCCACCATAAAGGACAATAAGGGAGTTGCCCCCTTGACATCAAATGCTGGTGGCCAGACCTCGTACCCGTATACGTTCCACGCGGCTAGTCTAGCTATTTTGTTGGTCGCCCTATGATCTGGGTGGTATTCACCTAGGTGTGGGGCGTAGATCACGTTCGCCTCAGTGCTCAGAATCAGGTCTACCAACTCGTCTGCCGCAATTTTTGATTTAGTTCTTGATGAACATCTCAAACCTAGAAAATTCCTTTTTCTTGAACTAGGTGGCTTCGTTAAGTCACAACATCTTCCTGATTAGTTGAATGTAGATAAGTTTTAAATACGAAGGTTTTTAACAATATTTATATGGAGTTCTGCACGAGTACTAAGGCCAGCTTAAAGGGGGCCGTGGTCCAAGTCAAAGTCTACACGGGGTCCGAGAGCGTCTGCGAGCAGGTAAAGGAAATAGTAGATAGTGCCTCTATGTCGGACGTTATAAGCATAATCTCCCGCCATGGGGGATGCGAGATTGAGTCTGAAAGTCCCCTGATTGTTAGGATGTGCGATGGTGAGATCGAGGTTATAGTAACCCCTGCTAACCTGCTTGCCAGGATGGCGTGGGGAAAGGCAGTCGAGAAGGTTAGAGATCACTGCAACGGCTGCTAAGGGGCTCTATGCAAACCCTAGTTCGACCGCACTATACGAGACCTTTTCATCAGGAATTTAGTTCAAAATCAATACTCCTGCCTTCATTATAGCATAGGACTCGCACCGACTATACCTCAAATTATACAACAAATTATACGCACTTGAATAATTATACAAATAAATCTGACAGACACAAATTTTAAATACTCCCCCATGATTTGAAAATGTGTCTGGCAAGCTGAGAAGACTCACTGAAATACTCATCATCGGTAGCGCCGTTGCCCTGGCTCGCATTTATTTAGCCCTCAGCGAACACCCCAGGTACTCCCTTGAGAATTTAAGCATGAACTTGAAAGGCAGCAATTTGATGAGACTGTTTTCGGGGGAAGCCCAGGCCTTAACGACGGTGCGCTTCATAGATTTCCTTGACCACTTTGACGCGAACGTGAATAGTCAGCTGGACGTAGAAAGGATTAACGGGGAAACAATAGAGTGCATAAGAAGTAAAATAGGCAAGCATCCGATACATGAGGTGAAGGAAGCCTGCTCTCAGCTTATTAGGAGCAAGATACCTAAGGCAGAAGAGTACGTCCATACCCTAATTCACGAGTACTCCCACTTTGACATGATAGCTGGCACAGAGACCGCGAAGCTAGCCGAGATGTTCTCACTAAGGGAGAGGATAGACAACATAGCTTTCACCGACTTGGTTTATAGAAATATCAACTTAGGCAAGATAGTGGGGGAGGACTTTGCGCGGAGGGATAAAGCAGACGTAATAGGTTCCGGGCTCGAGGAAAACAAGGCTAAGCAGATCTTGGAGAACGAGATTATCCCCAGAATAGAGAGCTTGGTGAAGAGCAGTGAGGCGATCCGTTACTTCGCTTCGTCCATGAACGATTACAAGGTTCTCTCGAGCCTCTCGAATCTGATCGCCGTAGTGGTGGAGCCCACTACATGGGCTCTAGTAGAGAACGATAAGTACTTCAGCATGTACTGGAGACAGTACTTTTACTTCATCAAGAGCAAAAGCGAGGAGTTTAAGTGCATTAAGGAAATTTACCAAGAAGCCAAGCGCATTGGTTACACCGAAGCCGTGAACAAGGCCAGGTGGGTGCTTCAGGAGCTGCCGAGCCTGATCTCCAAGATCTCCAAAAACGGAAGTAGCGTGGAGGACTCTCTAGCGAAAGGAATCACGAATTTTGATAATCTCAGAAAGGAAATAATAAAAGAAATATGCCGGATCTTCAAGAACAGTCCGGGCTCTATTAGACCAGCCAGGAACTACGCACTTCCTCAAATTTTGATCGAGCTGGTCGACGAGTACTCCAAGGACGAATACGAGAGGAAGAAGCTCGATCTCATGGCATCGCTTTTAACACGCGATTTAAACGTCATGAAGTACCTCCTGAACTTCATGCGCAGGTACAAGGGACCGTTGAACCAAAGCGGAGTCCCCGGCGTCTGTAGCGACTTCGTTAGCCCAAACAACGAGTTAGTGGGAGGGTGCTACAATGTCTACGCGGGAACCGTGGGTAAGGAGGGGGAACGGAGACCGTTCAGCACGCTAGAAGAACTAGAGGGGAACCTGGCCCTCTCTGTCAAGCCCGCCATGACCCTGTTCGTCTACTACTCCCGCGTGAAGCAAGCATGCAGGGGAGACTGCGGGAGGCCAGAATGTGAGAAAGAAAAGAAGACATGTGAGGCAGAAAAGGAGACTTACAAGGGCGCGGCAGATAGGGTCTCACGGAAGCTGAGCTTCGTCGGGATCAAGGGCTTTGAGAATATAGCGGTCGACGAGACCCTCAGCCTAGACGTCAACCCAAATCTCAATGTCTTCTACTTCTACACGCCAAGTGAGTGCATGAAAAACGAGCGAGTCTGCGCCGAGCTCATGAGGAGCTTCCTGACGTTCTGGATGTACATAGTACTGAGATTGGGCAAGGCAATCGCGTTGCTTCCGAATAGGCATGGGATTTACATGTTCTAGGTGGTGGAGACGTATAACGCAATAGTAGTGCTCGGGCGGGGAGCTGAGCATAGGAGGGCTCAAGGAGCAGTGAAGCTATTCAAGCAGGGAGCTGTGAAGTACTTGATCATTGTGGTAGGAAAGGACGACTCATAATGATGCTACGGAGAGACTAAGAGGTGAGCTTGATAAGCAAATCGCTAACTATTAGTCTTTGGCGTCAAGCAGTCACTTAATTAATGTACAATGTGGAAGCTGTGGGTTGTTAGGAAATCCTTCACCACCGGTATGTAATAATGCCATTGGGGCTGTGGTTGAAAGGATTTATATCGCTGAAATTCGATGCAGCTTCTGTTGCGGGGTGGAAAGGCAGGTGAGGTTAGTGTTGACTCCTCGCATGGATGATGGGGTGATTGGTATAAGTGGGACTATTGCCTACCTCCTCTTCACCAATGGGTTCAATTTCATAGCAGCAGACTCAACAGACGGTGGGGCATATAAGGAATGTGAGAGGATTAGCCGCTCCAACACCCGTAGAAAGGGGTAAGGAGGACCTTAAGCGTTTTAGGGAAATGCACACCTGCCTTCCTCGATTCCTCAGGCTTAAGGTTCGGTAGGAACATCCGCAGACTGTGGATGAGGTGACTAAATTGATTGTTAGGAGCAACGTTAGGATTTACGGCATGTAGGGTAATGTATCTACATGGGCACTCCATCAAAGTTCTGTATGGGTATGAGGTATAGCCGTCAATGCATATATTCACCGACGTGGTTGATATCACGAATTTCGCCGAGTTGAAGAGAAGAGCAATCGAGGTTTATGTAAGGAGTGCTCAGGGATTTTAAAAACTAGATGCCGTCTTAGGGCTGAACATGTACAGAGCTCAGTGGACGAAAATGTCAAGCCACGCCGAGGTGTTCAATGCCGTTAATTTCCGGAGGTTAAGGGCCGAGCCACCAATTTAAAAGGTCTCAAAAATATTCGGCAAGGTCATGAAGTCCACTGATTAATTAAACCCCCAGCTAGCTTGGGCACGCATAAAGGATGTTGGTTAAGATCATGTGCGAGGGGGGTGTGGAAAAAGAATGATGATTTTTAAACTTTGGTTTGAATATTCAACACATAATTTTACTGCGCACTCATATTCTTCCCCTTTTCTTTTCTTCTTCTGCCTTATCATTGATATACTTGAGTAACTCCTCCTTGCTTTCAACTTTTAGTATTGCCTTAGCCCAGTCTAAAATTTCGGGGTGCTCATCGATGATTTTATTGATATCCATGGTCAAGATGTGTATCTTCTCCCTCCTTATCCTTCCTTGCTCACCTGCCTGTGAGGGGGGAACTGAAATCCTAGCTAGTGGGCTAGCTGCACCAAATGGTAAGACTGATATTACCAAGCCCTTCTTCACTAGACGCCCCAGCGCATTCCTAGTCGTCTGTATTCTCTCCTTCAGGTATTTCGAGATCATGTCGGCTGTCGTAGGTTCTCCAGCCCTATTGAGTACTTCCAACGCCAGTATCACCGCTATCTCCGCCGGAGTAAGCCTTGCAGACTTGGTGGACTCCTCCTGCTTACTCACCATATTATTCACCCATTATAACCTTTACTCACTAGAGTTTATAAGATTATCTAACTAACTAGATCGAATAACTAGCAGAATAGTATGAAGTACATTATTTTCAATAAGATTATTTAAATAGTTCCGAGATTTAATAATCTATTACCTAATCTAATAAAATCTAGCATTCTGTTAAATTGAATTTACTCCATTTAACATGTTCACTATCTCCTAAATGTAACTTTACAGGAAGAACATGCCATGTTTAACGAGGTAAATTAGGGGGCTGTTCTTGCTTAGTCTCAGGGTGGTGTAGATCCAGAAGTAGAGGAAGCTTTCTAATACTTTGCCGCACGTTCAGTAGATAATTCATTTATTTTAGTGATGAAGGGTAGATCGTTAATATTGATGTACGGATTATTTTTTATCTCGTCTATAAGAATGCTCTGAAGCTCCTGGACCAACATCCCCGGTGTTAAGCCTGCTACCGTATCGATTACGCTCCCTCTATCCGATATGGATAACACTAACGCTGATTCCAGAGTCCCAACCAGGTTGCCTACTAACTCCTTAATCGTCCCAAGGAGTCTATTCACATCCCCAGCCTCTATGTTGGGAATGTTTAGATCAGGGTTTACACACCCTCTCCCACAACCTGGTCCCTAAACCTACTTAATTCATAATCTTCCAGGAGCTTCTTAGTCCCTTCAGTGCTTAATCCTTATCCTACAATGTTAAGCTTTTCACTGCCTATGAAATCCCTGTTTAGGTGTTTCTTAACGAAGTCGTTAAGTCTCACGTTCTTATAGAAGATGTGCGTGAAGTACATGGCATCCGGCCTAAACTTCCATGAAAATAACTCCACCCAGAAGGCATTGGGCGTTCCAGCCAGCATCTTCCAATGCACGAACTCGTGGGCTACTGTCCTGGGGAATTCACTATTTTCGCCCCGCTTCACGAAGTTGGAATCCCTGTAAATTTCATTAATGTGAGCTATATCGCCATTAAGGTAATCTACAATCTCCCAAAGAAGTCTCATCAACTCTCTAGCAATTATTCTCATTATTGCACGTAATGCCTAAATCGCTTAATTCATAGGCACGCAGTATATCAATGAAGCACTCAATGTAAATAGCCCCACCGCTCCTGAGTCTCAGTAATCCTATTGAACCACAGAGAGCCCTTAAAAGAATTAGGTGGTCAACAATTTGAGAATCCCTAGCCTTCTATTAATCTAATTAAGCTGGTGGCGGCCTTAGCCGATAAACGTCTAATCATTATCATGGACGAAATTAATGGTTATTAAAAACCTATCGCCGCCTCAGATTGTATGGCATTTTTAATTAATACCAGTAAATGATTGCTTAATGCCTTACGAAGTATTACTTCTCGGGCTTAGGTAGAATGCCGCTTTCATAGGCTTTCCTAAGGACTTTATTAACGGGCCCCTTAATCATGTCAAATATAGCCTTTATTTTTTCATCGCTCATCCCTTGGAAATAATCCAGTAGGTAAAGCAATTCGTCTAAGTACATTTCCTTAGCTAAAGTGTAGTCATCAGGGTTATCCTCAACCCCAACCCCTTCGATTTCATACCCATCCCTAAGGAATAGTTTAAACACGCTTAGGGCTCTCTTCAGGTGGAACTTGGAGGTTACTATTAGTATCCTCCTCGCGTTTAATTTCACAAGTATCCTCTTGGCATAGTAGGCGTTGTCAACTGTACTGGTTGAATTATCATCAATATACACGTTACTGAGATCCTTAATCTCCTCGACTATCCTTTCCCGCATCAACGGTGCATCATCCTTACCAGCAACCACAATCAAGTACTTCGCGATTCCCTGCTTAAACAACCTTATCCCCTCCTCGATCCTACCCACACTGAGCTCCTTACCCCCTCCCAGGACAACTATAGCATCATACATAGCCTTCCCCATGGTACTTGGCATACTCACCTCCATCACCCATGTGCAGGTTAAAGCCATCTACATGCAACGCCTCACCATGCATAGCATACGACCCCAAGCCCACACCTGCACAGTACTCCCCCGTACTTGGGAAACCCACATCGTGTGTCTTACCCTCCTTCATACTCCAATACCCAGTAGGAGATCTATAACGAGGTTTTTAAGTTTTACAGTTTATTATGTTAAGTTATTTAATAGAGTGAAAGGGTTTATAAGGGTATGTTGAGTTGGATTAATGATGGTTAGGCTAGTTTTAACGGATATGTGCACAGGGGAGGAGGTGGTTGTGGACGTTGATCCCTCATGGCCTATTGATGAATTGGCTAGGGAACTTAGGAGAAAAGGAGTCGTAGGTCCAAATGCAGCCGTGCACTTTTACAAAAGGGGTGGTGGGCAAGAAGTACCTATTAATTCAACCGCTGTGCAAGACCTCCTAACACTACAAGCCGCAGGTGCGCAAATACTGTTTGAGAGCGACGAATGCGGATCACCAGATGAATCAATAGAAAAACCAAAGAAGAGAATAAGTGCATTAAATTTAAAAGAGATAATCAAGGTGGGTTTAGCTTTATTTGTGATTATTTCATTGATTATCATTCTCGCAACCATGATATATATGATTATTACGAACACTATATTCAGAGATATTATGTTTGTTATTGGAACGATTATATTTATTTGGTACATGATGAGTATGATACGTAAATACAGAAACTACTAATCAGGAGGAGAGAACTAAGTAAGAATTTGCAAATATAACAGAAACTTGGTTAAACAGATATTCATGGTAAGCCCAAACCACAAAACACCTAACCAACACGCCACCAACCCCATACCGATATTAGCCACAGCCTATTAGTAAGCGCTAAGTGCCTTAGTGAATAAGGATGCGAAAGCCTTGATAATCCATCTCCTCAAGCCGGTTCATGAGAGTATCACCCGAAATGTCGTTATAATGTGGACTCATTTACATGTATTTATCAAGAGACCACCTCAACGCGGTGTCGGTTCCGGGTTTTGGTGGTATCCATAGGTCTGCGAATTTTGTCACGCCCGTGTAATCGCTGGTGATAACAACGACCTTAGCACCCCTATACCTAACCTCGGATAAGAAATGGGCATCCGGCGTCCTAGTCATCGCAATGTTAGTACCCCAAACAATTATGTACATGGAATTATACCAATCAGCACTCTCATGAACATCCGTCTGCTCACCCCAAACCTGCGGCGACGTAGTAAGCATTTATTTCTATTTTGGTTTTGTTGCTATAACGATACTTGAATTTATGCACAGATTATTCTATCCTGTTATCAGCACTAAGCGTAGCAGTATTACCACCCATGCCAAGAATAAGCATAAAAATAACAAGCACTTAAGTAAACTCCAGATTCTCGAAGCTACGGTTAATGGTGATGTAAAAAGGTAATAGAATTTGATTCGTTTTAATCGAATTTGTTTTAATTCATTATCATTCATAATCTATATCAGGAGTCTTCCACACCCACTCCTTTCTACTGTCACCAAATAGTCTGCGTAGTGGTTTACCATTATAATAGAATTCCATATCGAAGTGGACTGTCTTCTCATTTGGATCATCTGGATTATGCTTGTGTGGAGGATGTATTACAAATGTCAACTCGGGTGGATCTAAGGGGGTTTCCATGAAGTGCTTCTTCCTTCCCATCTCTCTCACCCCAAATTATACTTATACTCTTGGGTTAATAAACTTTATTTTATCATTAAATTCACTTTAATCATTCAGATACTTCAATCTTTAAGGTTATACTACTTATGAAGACGTTCGTTGATGGTTACGAAATTATTTCTGAGAATCTTGTCCGTACTTCTTGATAGTATATACAAATGTGATTCATGAGTTCGTTTAAAATTGTTTAGGAAATGATTATGTATCATTTCCTTAAGCAATGTATCCCTCCGCCACCCTGTAACCTAAATTCTCTAGGTATTTTAGGAATGATGCGCACTCAATGCCAGAGAGAATAACTTCATCTTCGCCTCTTTTCAGCCTTACTTGCCTCGCCACCGCCTCCCATGGTTTATACTTACTTAAACTTGTCTCAACCTCCCGTGAGCAGAAGCTGCAATTCTCATCCCTCGGTAGGTCCTGGGTCTCTATCTTAATGATGCCGTTCTCCACCTTAACCACGGTTCTTGTGGGCACGGGATTTCCCCTCAATATCCTCTCGACATACATAGACGCAACGTCCACCGCCACATCAGCAATCCTAGGGTCCGCTGCATAGATCGCCCTTGAGGGGCCTAATATTGTTGTGATTCCACGGTTATAACACGCTATGCAAGCCTTCTCCCTACTATACCACACCCTCACATTGGCTATTTGAGGCCCCACGCCCACATCTATTAATGGCTTACTGAACTTGTTACAAGCCAGTAGGACGCTTAACCTAGGTGGGAATCTATCAAAGGTTGTGATCACTAGATCACTCCATTTAATTAGGCTCTCCACTAGACCAGATGGGCATAAGGGGTATTCTGGGATTTTTGCATTGATCATGTAAATTCTTGAGAGGGGGGTTTGTTGGAGAAGCTTTCTGGAGATCGCCAGTACCTTTGGCATCCCCAAATCCTCTATGCCGTAAAGTTCCTGGTAACCTATATTCTCTTCACCCACGGTATCGTAATCAACTATTGCAATTTCATTAAATAATTTACTCAGCCTAGTTAATATTCTAGAACCTAAAAAGCCCGCGCCGAAGAGAACAACCCTCCTCTTCCTAAGACTGATGAGGTCTATCCCATGATCTTCCTTCAACCTCTTTATCCTATTCTCCATACCAAATCCAGCATCAAGCACCTTTGCATTACCCTCAATAATCAATGGTTCAAAACCCTCAATCGTTACCTCGTACAGTCCATGCAGGACATCGTTCTGGTTAAAACCCTCAAAATACGTATAAAATCGATTCTTCTTAGCCCCTTCTGAGAAGAACTTCAGGACTAAAGGTACGAGGTGAGGAGGCACGGATGCTCCGATGAAGATGCCATCGGAATCCTTAACGGTATCGATTGTTAATGGTTGAAGTTCCTTAATAATATATTGATCCTTCACCTCTTGCACTCTCATGGCTAAGAAGTTAAACATCCAATGAATCATGTCATCATCATATTCCTCAAGAATAACTTCAGTAGGATTATTGCCATGCTTTAAAAGCTCCTTAAGAGTAGGATTTAGGGAGCTTACATCAGTAAATCCCACATCCAACTCTACATTATTAATCTTCTCAATATCAGCCAACACCTTATAGCTGGTTAAGTAAACGTTGTATTCGTAGTCCCCCCTAGAGCTTTTAGCAGCCACAAGGCTTAATGGGGAGATACCCAGTGTATCGCCTACTGATGCGGTCTTTAGGTAGCTTAGCATTACATCGCGGTCAATTGACGATGCCTTGGGGTAGTCATGAGGGTGCGTATGCCATATACCAAACCAACCCAGGTTGTTTTTAGGTACGCAGTGCCCTTCACCTTTATCGTACTCCTGCTCAACGAAGTCGAGGATTAAGTAATACCCAGCCTGAAGATACCTAACCTTCATTGCCCCGCAAACCTCAGGGGGCTCATCCATGAAGTCCCTTAATTTATTAAAAGCCCTAACATCAACCAATACATTATACAATTTATCATAACCAATTAAATGCTTCATTTCTTCACACCCATACTCGGTTTAATTGTAGAATTTGAATAATACTATTGTAAATTAACTCGAGCACAAGGGATAAATCCCTATTGCCTCTCATTATATCTTCTTGAATATGCCAAAAACAACGATTATTACTTTCCGGCCAACAGCAGGGAGCGGCATGAGATTTTTCGAAACGTTGATAACGTTTTACGTATTGAGGATAAGGCATAATATGAACCTCAGGAGGTTGACCAGGTACATCTGGGCATTTAAAAGTAACTAAATATCTGGTTGACTTATCGTAAGGAGACTGAAAATATCCAGATGCAGCGACCGTGTCACCATCGTCATAAAAGTGTAAACCTTTACGATTTGCAAACTCTCTCAATTTCTGCCTACACGTCTCCCAAACACCATTTACCATTGGTCTCTCAAACAGTATTTGCGCACCTGCGGCTTGTAGTGTTAGGAGGTCTTGCACAGCGGTTGAATTAATAGGTACTTCTTCTCCGTTATTACCAAGTTTTGAAAAGATTACCGTCTCATTCTGATCTACGATCCCCCTCCTCTTAAGCTCATTAATTAGCTCATCAGTCGTCGATGAAGGATCAACCTCAACAGTTACCTGTCTCCCCGTAGCCTTGTCGATCAAGGTTAGCTGTTGACGCCCCATCATTAGAACTTAACTTAACTAACTTATAAACCCTTCTCTCATTACATTCTTTCATTACATTAATTACTATCTCCGAACCACCCCAATGTATCATAATGCTACTATGTAATAGAGACGAGGTTATTCGCGTGCAAACTACTCGATACCTTGAGTGTGAAGGCCGCGGGCTTGGTGTAAATATAATCATGCTTGATAACATGAGCTCAGGCGATATAGCTAAGGTGCATGAGGAATTGGTGAGGAGGGGTTTGAGGGACAGGGTTTTCCTGGAGGCTTCGGGAAGGATCAACGAGGATAATGTGATGGAGTACGCGAGGTACGTAGATGTGGTATCAATAGGCGCACTAACACATAGTTACAAATCAATCGACATGAGCATGGATCTGATAAGGTGAATTAGTAATACAAATTATTTTATTATTTTGTTACCACGCATTCCATCGGTTATTCAGTAAGAATACTTCTCAAACCCTGAGAAGGCTCGAGGACAAATTTTCACCGTCCCTAAATGCGTCATCCTTTGACGAGCTTTTGTGCCTCCGAGACCATCCTCTCTATGTGTGGTAGCCTAATCCTTATATCGTCGGGCTCGAGTTTTGCTTCGTGGAATCCCCACACGTGTAGGTAGTTCACTGCGTCCCACGCGTCTACGAACCAATTCCCAATCTTCCTAGCTATTACCCTGACAGCCTTCTCAAGCTCTGTGACGGTCCACCTGTCCCTGTTATCAACGGTATTTAGGACTTCGCTGACGTTGAGGTGCATGGTGAGGGCCTTGATGGCTTCTTCGGCTGCCTTGTACAGCTTCTCGCTGGCTTGAACGGGATCCCTATCGATTAGGGCCTCGCCCTCCTCAAGATATCTCAATGCGAGTTCTAGGTGCGATTCCGCATCCGCCCTCGCTCTAGGGTCTGGGTTGTTTGAAATATGAGGTCACTAAATACATTGTTTATCCTGCCCTTATAAGCCTTCATCAGCTTAAGTCTCGCTGATTTTCATCATCTTAGCCTTCTCCGAGGGTCTTGGTTAGGTCTCTCAGGATGTTTCTGCATTTTTCGTCTTTGCATAGGTAATTTTCTATGGTTTTGTCTATGTTCTTGAGGTCTGTTTTCTCCGTTGTTTCTGTGGGTATTGGTATTGCGAGGTAGTCCTCCTCCAGGAACCTGGTCCATTTTTCTGAGATTCTTCTGCTGAACACCTTCAGGAATAGTCTCATTAGGTTTGAGTTGTACCAGGCGGCTATTAGTGGGTTTTTGTTCTTACTATGTAGAAGTCCTTTGAGGCGCATAGTGGTTTTTCGCTGTAGTTCGCAAGCACCCTATGCCTATCCAGGTCCAGCTTATCGTGTATGAAGATGTGCCCGTAGGGTCTCTTGGATTGCAACTGCCTCCACACGTGCCTATACCAGTACCTCCCGAACTCTAGTGCAGGCACTCCCTGCCCCTCACCCCACTCGATGTACCTCCTCAGGTCTCCCTCTGAATCGTCGTTTATTGCTAGGGCGTAGAATCCTGGGTCGTGGATTTCGACTTCATGGTTATAGTACTCGGGTTTCCTTAGGCACTCGACTAGGTATTTCGTGTGTATGCTCAGTCTTTGGCCATTACTGTTCCTAATGATTACGTACTCCCCATTCTTACCCACGATACTCCAGTGCCTGTTGGGTAGGAAGAAGAAGAAGTCGGGTCCGTACATCTCGACACCCCTAACAACCTCATCTCTCCCCAGGTAGCGCAATAATCCATTCTCGAGACCATGCTCGATGATCTCGATCAACTTATTCGCGATGTCGATGTTGAATAGGGATAGCCAGTTCCTGTCTGCGAACCTTGGGAGTGTGTAGGTTTATGTTACCGATGCTATTCAGTTTCCCATCCCATCGGTAAATCACGGTCTCCTCATTAGGCACAGCATCCCTCTTCCTTAGGAATAGTATTAATTCCTTGAACCCGCTCCCCACGGAGAAGGATGGGTCTAGCCCATTCTCCACCATTCCCAGCACATGATACCTAACCCTCAGGAGTCTCTTCAAGCCGCTACCCTGGCTTGTGTAGAACGTTGATGCCGGCATCACGAGTATCATGTAACCACCAACCCTCAGTATGTAATCCATGAGGAAGAACGATAAGATATGCAGCCCAGGGTCACCCCTAGAGATGAACTCGGCATACCCCAGCCGCCCCATCAGGTCCAACAGCTCCCTCCTATACTCCCTATCCAACAGGCTCCACCTAACGAAGGGTGGGTTCGATACTATGATGTCCGGCCTGTAACCCCAAGCTACCCTAAAGGTGTCCCCACACACGACCTCCACGTTCGTGTACAGTTTGGTGAGGATTCTCCGTGCCAGGTTGCATGGCTCCTCATTTATCTCGATACCCACGACCTTACCTGGCTTGATTAGGTCGCTAATTGAGGATAGCAAAACGCCT